>ERZ808240.5514-NODE-5514-length-10244-cov-43.698008_pt1 | contig 10244 bp, 4 predicted proteins | sample MGYA00521084_ERZ808240 | MGnify/ENA primary metagenome ERZ808240 (study PRJEB31516, sample SAMN03275571) | gut metagenome | biome: mammalia-associated habitat; material: feces | host: Papio cynocephalus | place: Kenya | collected 2012-08-06 ... | reverse complement strand
CCGATGCAGGCAGGAGCAGGCACGCAGATCGGAAACGGGCAGGGCGACAAGGCTGCGGAAGCAGATGCTGTTCTTCCGGAGATCGAAACAGATCAGGAAGCACAAGCTCCGCAGGAGGAACAGGCGGCTGATCCGACGGAAGAAAAAGGCAAAGTGGTCATGACTTTTGCGGGAGATATCTGTTTTCATGATGCATATGCAAATATGTACGCGCTTTCTGCCCGGGGCGGTAACATCGAAAGCTGTATCGGCGCATCGCTCCTTGAGGAAATGCGCCGTGCGGATATCTGTATGGTCAATAATGAGTTCCCGTACTCAGACCGTGGACAACCGATTGAAGGGAAAACATTTGCATTCCGCAGTAAGCCTGCCAATGTGAAGCTGCTGTCGCAGATGGGTGTGGATATTGTTTCACTTGCTAATAATCATGCGTATGATTACGGACAGGAGGCGCTTCTTGACAGTCTGGACACGCTGGATGGTGAAGGAATTGCACGTGTCGGAGCCGGCAGAAACCTGGAAGAAGCGATGGCACCTGCTTATTTTGAAGTGAACGGAACGAGGATCGGCATTCTGGCAGCAACCCAGATCGAGCGGCTGGAAAATCCGGATACAAAAGGCGCAGCCGAAAACAGCCCGGGCGTATTCCGGTGTTTTAATGAAACGGAATTAAGCCGCCTGCTGGAACAGATAAAACAGACAAAACAGCAATGCGATTTCCTGACGGTATACATACACTGGGGAACAGAAAATACAGAGGAACTTGACTGGGCACAGCCCTATCAGGCAAAGCTGATCGCAGAGGCGGGCGCAGATCTGATCGTCGGCTGTCATCCGCACTGCCTGCAGGGAATCGATTACATGGGAAACACACCGGTGATCTACAGCCTCGGCAATTTCTGGTTCAATTCCAAAGAGGTGGATACGGCGCTCCTGAAAGTGACGGTGCAGGGAGGTACGCTGGAAAGCATTCAGATGATTCCGGCGCTGCAGAAAGACTGCAGTACAAATGCACTGGACGGTGCGGAAGGAGAACAGGTCATCCATTATCTGCAGAGCCTGTCGGAAAATGTCACGATCGATGCAGAAGGTTATATTAGTAGCTATTAACCGCACAAAAAGACCGGAAATAGTCCCGAAATGATCTTAAAATCGAGAAATTATAGTAAAAATACAAAGATTTGTGCGGCTGACAGCACAATTCACTTGACAAGGCTATGATAACATGATATCTTATACAAGGTCGTTTTAGATCATGCCGAAGACAGCAGGTGCTCGATGAGCGTAAGTGTATCGCCTGCCGAGGGAAAGATTCAATAGTTAGTTTGAATGTTTAGCCTTCCGTTTTCGGGAGGCTTTTTATAGCGTATCACGCAACTCGTTTAAAAGGCTATGACTCCAGACGACAGCAAATCTAAAAGGAGGTAAAAAAATGGCTAAAGTAGAATTAAAGCAGCCGATTGTAGCTGAAATTTCAGAAAACATCAAAGATGCACAGTCAGTTGTCCTTGTTGACTATCGTGGTCTTACAGTAGAGCAGGATACAAAGCTTCGTAAGCTGTGTCGTGAAAACGGCGTAACATACAAAGTTTACAAGAACACAATGATGAACTTTGCATTCAAGGGAACACAGTTTGAAGTTCTTGCTCCATATCTGGAAGGACCTAGCGCAGCAGCTATCTCTACTACAGATGCAACAGCACCTGCACGTGTACTTGGTAAATTCGCCAAGGAAGCTGATAAACTTGAGATCAAGGGTGGTGTAGTTGAAGGTATTGCTTACGATGCAGCAGGTATTGCAAACATCGCAACAATTCCAAGCAGAGAGGAACTCCTTTCCAAATTACTGGGAAGCATGCAGTCACCTATTACAAACTTTGCCCGTGTTATTAAGCAGATCGCTGAAAAAGGCGGCGAAGCAGTAGAAGCTCCTGCAGAAGCAGCAGAGGCTCCGGCTGAAGAAACAGCTGAAACACCGGCTGAATAAGAAAATGAAAACAAACTATTAAAAATGGAGGATATTAAAATGGCAAAATTAACAACAGCAGAACTTATTGATGCTATCAAAGAGTTAACAGTTTTAGAATTAAACGATTTAGTAAAAGCTTGTGAAGAAGAATTCGGCGTATCTGCAGCAGCAGGCGTTGTAGTTGCAGCAGCAGGTGCTGGCGCAGCAGCTGAAGAAGAAAAGACAGAGTTCGACGTAGAGCTGACAGAAGTTGGTCCTAACAAGGTTAAGGTTATCAAGGTTGTCCGTGAAGCTACAGGTCTTGGCTTAAAGGAAGCTAAAGATGTAGTTGACGGCGCTCCTAAGGTTATCAAAGAAGCTGCTTCCAAAGAAGAAGCTGATGATATCAAGGCTAAGCTTGAGGCTGAAGGCGCAAAGGTTACTCTTAAATAATCAAATCGTAAATGATGAGCTCCGGACGAAAGTCCGGGGCTTTTTAAATTTGAGAAAAGTTTTTATTGACTTGAAAAACACGTTGTAGTAGAATGTATGGTGCACTATTGTGGTGCGGTAGGCTATTTTATGCCCATATCTGGGAGAAAAGCCAAAAGCAGCATGGCAAATAATATGAACGAGGTGAATGTCAATGGAAAAGAACAGAATACGTCCGATTGCTTCCGGCAAGCATATACGTATGAGTTACTCACGGCAAAAAGAAGTTTTGGATATGCCAAACCTGATTGAGGTTCAGAAGGAATCCTATAAATGGTTTCTGAATGAAGGCCTGAAAGAAGTATTTGCAGATATTTCTCCGATTGCCGATTACAGTGGACACTTAAGTCTGGAGTTTGTTGATTTTGAACTCTGTGAAGACGAAGTCAAGTATTCTATTGAAAAGTGTAAAGAGCGTGATGCAACATATGCAGCACCTTTAAAGGTAAAAGTACGCCTTTACAACAAGGAAAAGGAAGAGATCACAGAACATTCCATCTTTATGGGCGATCTTCCGCTCATGACAGAGACAGGTACATTCGTGATCAATGGTGCTGAACGTGTTATCGTCAGCCAGTTAGTTCGTTCTCCGGGTATTTATTATGCGATTGGTCATGATAAGATCGGAAAGGAGCTTTATTCCTGTACCGTAATTCCTAACCGTGGTGCATGGTTAGAGTATGAAACAGATTCCAATGATGTTTTCAGCGTTCGTGTAGATAGAACAAGAAAAGTGCCGATCACCGTATTTTTACGTGCACTTGGTATCGGTACTAACACAGAAATCCTGGAGTTGTTCGGTGAGGAGCCAAAGATCCTTGCCAGCTTCACAAAGGATCCTTCTATTACAGAAAGAAATCCGGAAGGCAGCTATGAGGAAGGCTTACTTGAACTGTATCGTAAGATCCGTCCGGGCGAACCGCTCAGCGTAGAAAGTGCTGAAAGCCTTATCACAGCTATGTTCTTTGATCCGAGACGTTATGACCTTGCAAAGGTTGGACGTTATAAATTCAATAAAAAGCTTGCACTGAAAAACCGTATCAGACATGCTACTTTGTCACAGGATGTTACAAATCCTTTCACAGGAGAGATCATTGCAAGTGCCGGTGATGTAGTCAGCGCAGAGCTGGCTGATGAGATCCAGAATGCTGCTGTTCCATATGTATGGATCCAGACAGAAGAGAGAGAAGTCAAAGTTCTTTCCAATATGATGGTAGATCTGACAAGCTTTGTGGACTGCAATCCAAAAGAGCTTGGTATTACAGAATTGGTATATTTCCCTGTGCTGCAGCAGATCCTGCAGGAGTACTCTGATAAGCCGGAAGAATTAGCAGATGCTATTTCAAAAAATGTATCAGAACTGATCCCGAAACATATCACAAAGGAAGATATTTTAGCTTCCATTAACTATAATATGCATCTGGAATACGGTCTGGGTAACGATGATGATATCGATCACCTCGGTAACAGACGTATCCGTGCGGTAGGTGAACTGCTGCAGAACCAGTACCGTGTAGGTCTGACAAGACTGGAGCGTGTTGTCCGTGAAAGAATGACAACACACGATACAGAAGAAGTGACTGCACAGGCACTGATCAATATCAAGCCGGTACAGGCAGCAGTGAAAGAATTCTTCGGATCTTCCCAGCTGTCACAGTTCATGGATCAGAATAACCCACTTGGTGAGCTGACCCATAAGAGACGTCTTTCCGCACTGGGTCCTGGTGGTCTTTCCAGAGATCGTGCAGGCTTCGAGGTTCGAGACGTACATTACTCCCACTACGGAAGAATGTGTCCTATCGAGACACCAGAAGGTCCTAACATCGGTCTGATCAACTCTCTTGCATCTTATGCAAGAATCAATGAATACGGTTTCGTGGAAGCACCTTATCGTAAGGTTGATAAGTCTGATCCGCAGAATCCGCGTGTAACAGACGAAGTTGTATACATGACAGCAGATGAAGAAGATAATTACCATGTAGCACAGGCGAGTGAACCTCTTGATGAAAACGGATATTTCAAGAAAACATCCATTTCCGGCCGTTACCGTGAGGAGACACAGGAATATCCTCGTACGATGATCGATTACATGGACGTGTCTCCAAAGATGATCTTCTCTGTTGCAACAGCGCTGATCCCGTTCCTGCAGAACGATGATGCAAACCGTGCGCTGATGGGATCCAACATGCAGCGTCAGGCAGTTCCGCTGTTATTTACAGAGGCTCCTGTTGTTGGTACAGGTATGGAGCCTAAGACAGCAGTCGATTCAGGTGTCTGTGTTGTTGCTAAGAAGGCAGGTACAGTTGATTATGTATCTTCCAAGCTGATCAGGATGACATATGATGACGGCGAAAAGGATGAATATCATTTAACAAAATTCTCCAGAAGTAACCAGTCCAACTGCTATAACCAGAAACCGATCGTATTCAAGGGCGATCATGTAGAAGCCGGCGAAGTGATCGCAGACGGTCCTTCTACAGACGGCGGTGAGCTTGCACTTGGTAAGAACCCGCTGATCGGCTTTATGACATGGGAAGGTTATAACTACGAGGATGCTGTATTATTAAGTGAAAGATTAGTACAGGAAGATGTTTATACATCTATCCATATTGAAGAATATGAAGCAGAAGCCAGAGATACAAAGCTCGGACCGGAAGAGATCACAAGAGACGTTCCGGGTGTCGGCGATGACGCACTGAAGGATCTGGATGACCGTGGTATCATCCGTATCGGTGCAGAGGTCCGCGCCGGTGATATCTTAGTCGGTAAGGTAACACCAAAGGGTGAGACTGAACTGACAGCAGAAGAAAGACTGCTTCGTGCGATCTTCGGTGAAAAGGCACGTGAAGTACGTGATACTTCCCTGAAGGTTCCGCATGGTGAATATGGTATTGTTGTAGATGCCAAAGTATTCACAAGAGAAAACGGTGACGAATTATCTCCTGGTGTCAATCAGGCAGTTCGTATTTACATTGCACAGAAGAGAAAGATCTCAGTCGGTGATAAGATGGCCGGTCGTCATGGTAACAAGGGTGTCGTTTCCCGTGTACTTCCTGTAGAGGATATGCCATACCTGCCAAATGGCCGCCCGCTGGATATCGTATTAAATCCACTTGGTGTGCCTTCCCGTATGAATATCGGACAGGTGCTGGAGATCCATCTTTCTCTTGCAGCCAAAGCACTTGGCTTCAATGTAGCAACACCTGTATTCGATGGCGCAAAGGAAAGCGATATCATGGATACGCTGGAGCTTGCCAATGATTACGTCAATCTGGAATGGGATGAGTTCAAGGCAAAACATGGCGAAGAACTCCTGCCGGAAGTTCTGGATTACTTATATGAAAACAGAGATCACAGAAAGCTGTGGAAGGGCGTTCCGATCTCCAGAGACGGTAAGGTAAGACTTCGTGACGGTAGAACAGGTGAATTCTTCGATTCACCGGTAACGATCGGTCACATGCATTACCTGAAACTCCACCATCTGGTAGATGATAAGATCCATGCCCGTTCAACCGGACCATACTCCTTAGTTACACAGCAGCCACTCGGTGGTAAAGCACAGTTCGGTGGACAGCGTTTCGGTGAAATGGAAGTTTGGGCACTGGAAGCTTATGGTGCATCTTATACACTGCAGGAGATCCTGACAGTGAAATCCGATGATGTGATCGGACGTGTGAAGACATACGAAGCGATCATCAAGGGTGAAAATATTCCTGAACCGGGTATTCCGGAATCCTTCAAGGTACTCTTGAAAGAATTACAGTCTCTTGGTCTGGATGTGAAGGTACTCGATGAAAACCAGAATGAAATCGACATTATGGAGACCATCGATTACGGCGATACAGACATGCGCGCTGAAATGGAAGGCGGACACAGAGGCAACTATAATGAAGAGGATTCATTAGGAAGCATGGGCTATCAGAAACAGGAATTTGATGAAGATAGCGAGGAACTGATCAATGTAGATGATGAAGCAGACGATGCAGAGGACTTTTCGTTCGACGGCGACGGTCTGGATGATTCATATGACGAATAAGGATTCTACAAACGTAAGTTGGAAGGAGTGCCATAAATGTCAGAAACAAAAAATGAAACGTATGAACCAGTGACATTTGATGCGATCAAAATTGGATTGGCATCACCGGATAAGATCAGAGAATGGTCCAGAGGAGAAGTCCTGAAGCCGGAAACGATCAACTACAGAACATTAAAGCCGGAACGTGACGGTCTGTTCTGTGAAAGAATTTTCGGACCAAGCAAGGACTGGGAATGTCATTGTGGTAAATACAAAAAAATCAGATATAAAGGTGTTGTCTGCGATCGTTGTGGCGTTGAAGTTACAAAGTCAAGCGTCCGTAGAGAGCGTATGGGACATATCGAACTGGCAGCACCGGTTTCCCATATCTGGTATTTCAAGGGAATCCCGAGCAGAATGGGTCTTTTATTAGACCTTTCTCCTCGTGTACTGGAAAAGGTATTATATTTTGCATCTTATATCGTACTGGATGCAGGTGAGACAGATCTGGAATACAAACAGATCCTGTCAGAGAAGGAATGTCAGGATGCCAAAGATAAATACGGCGCAAATGCATTCCGTGCAGGCATGGGTGCTGAGGCAGTCAAGGAGCTTCTGGAAGCAATCGATCTGGAAAAGGATTCCGTAGAGCTGAAAACAGAGCTGAAGGACGCCAACGGACAGAAACGTGCCAGAATCATCAAGAGACTGGAAGTTGTGGAAGCTTTCCGTGAATCAGGCAACAGACCGGAATGGATGATCATGGATGCGATCCCGGTTATCCCACCGGATTTAAGACCAATGGTACAGCTCGACGGTGGACGTTTTGCAACATCAGATCTGAATGATCTGTATCGTCGTATCATCAACAGAAACAACCGTCTGAAGAGACTGATCGAGCTCGGTGCACCGGATATCATCGTTCGAAACGAAAAGAGAATGCTGCAGGAAGCTGTAGATGCTCTGATCGATAACGGTCGTAGAGGCCGTCCGGTAACAGGCCCTGGTAACAGAGCACTGAAATCTCTGTCCGATATGCTGAAAGGTAAGGGCGGCCGTTTTCGTCAGAACCTGTTAGGTAAGCGTGTTGACTACTCCGGACGTTCCGTTATCGTTGTAGGACCGGAACTGAAGATTTATCAGTGTGGTCTGCCAAAAGAAATGGCGATTGAATTATTCAAGCCTTTCGTTATGAAAGAGCTTGTTTCAAGAGGCATTTCACAGAATATCAAAAACGCAAAGAAATTAGTTGAAAAGTTAGATACACAGGTTTGGGATGTGCTCGAGGAAGTCATTAAAGAGCATCCGGTTATGTTAAACCGTGCTCCTACACTGCACAGACTTGGTATTCAGGCATTTGAGCCGATCCTGGTAGAAGGTAAGGCTATCAAGCTGCATCCGCTTGTATGTACCGCATACAACGCCGATTTCGACGGTGACCAGATGGCTGTCCATCTTCCGCTTTCCGTGGAAGCACAGGCAGAATGCCGATTCCTCCTGTTATCACCAAACAACCTGTTAAAGCCATCCGATGGTGGCCCTGTAGCCGTTCCTTCACAGGATATGGTACTTGGTATTTACTACCTGACACAGGAAAGACCTGGGGCAAAGGGAGAAGGCAAATTCTTCAAGAGTGTGAACGAAGCAATCCTGGCATATGAAAACCAGATCATCACACTGCACAGCCGTATCAAGGTCCGTGTACACAAGCAGATGCCTGACGGAAGCACAGTAACAGGCAATGTAGAGTCCACAATGGGACGTTTCATCTTAAATGAGATCATCCCACAGGATCTTGGATTTGTAGACAGAAGCAATCCGGACAATGCACTGGCACTTGAAATCGACTTCCATGTCGGTAAAAAGGGTCTGAAGCAGATTCTGGAAAAAGTTATCAATACACATGGCGCAACAAAGACAGCAGAAGTACTGGATGATATCAAGGCAATGGGTTACAAGTACTCTACAAGAGCTGCTATGACCGTATCCATTTCCGATATGACGGTACCGGCGCAGAAGCCGCAGATGCTGGAAGAAGCCCAGAAGACAGTTGACCTGATCACCAAGAACTTTAACCGTGGTCTGATCACGGAAGAAGAAAGATACAGAGCTGTTGTTGAAACATGGAATGAGACAGATAAGGAACTGACAGATGTCCTTCTGAAAGGTCTGGATCAGTACAATAACATCTTCATGATGGCTGACTCAGGTGCCCGTGGTTCCAACCAGCAGATCAAACAGCTTGCAGGTATGCGTGGACTGATGGCAGATACAACCGGTCGTACGATCGAACTGCCAATCAAATCAAACTTCCGTGAAGGTCTTGACGTACTGGAATACTTCATGTCAGCGCATGGTGCCCGTAAGGGTCTGTCCGATACAGCGCTTCGTACAGCCGATTCCGGATACCTGACAAGACGTATGGTTGACGTTTCACAGGAACTGATCATCCGTGAAACAGATTGTAGTGAAAACCGCAGCGAAATCCCTGGTATGTATGTAAAAGCATTCATGGATGGAAAAGAAACGATCGAAGGTCTGAAAGACCGTATCACAGGACGTTTCTCCTGCGAAGATATCAAAGATAAAGATGGTAATCTGATCGTAAAGGCAAACCACATGATCACACCAAGCAGAGCAAACAAGATCATGAGCGTTGGTGTGGATAAAGATGGCAATCCGATCGAGCAGGTCAAGATCCGTACGATCCTTGGCTGCCGCTGCCACAACGGTATCTGCTCTAAGTGTTACGGTGCCAACATGGCAACAGGTGAAGCCGTACAGGTCGGTGAAGCAGTCGGTATTATTGCTGCCCAGTCAATCGGTGAACCTGGTACACAGCTTACAATGCGTACCTTCCATACAGGTGGTGTAGCCGGTGACGATATCACACAGGGTCTTCCCCGTGTCGAAGAGCTTTTTGAAGCAAGAAAGCCAAAGGGACTTGCAATCATTGCTGAGTTCGGCGGAATTGCTACGATCAAAGATACAAAGAAGAAACGTGAGATCATCATTACAAATGAAGAAACAGGCGAAAGCAAGACATATCTGATCCCTTACGGATCACGTATCAAGATCTTAGACGGTGCGAAACTTGAAGCCGGTGATGAACTGACAGAAGGTAGCGTAAATCCGCATGATCTGTTAAAGATCAAGGGTATCCGTGCAGTACAGGATTACATGATCCGTGAAGTACAGCGTGTATACCGTCTGCAGGGTGTTGATATCGCAGATAAGCATATCGAAGTAATTGTACGTCAGATGCTGAAGAAGATCCGCATCGAGAACAACGGAGATTCCGATTTCTTACCGGGTATTTTAGTTGATGTACTTGATTTCGAAGATATGAATGAAGAGCTGATCGCACAGGGTAAACAGCCGGCAGAAGGCAAGCAGGTAATGCTTGGTATCACAAAGGCTGCCCTTGCTACAAACTCCTTCCTGTCAGCCGCTTCCTTCCAGGAAACAACAAAGGTTCTGACAGAGGCTGCTATCAAGGGTAAGGTTGATCCGCTGATCGGTCTGAAAGAAAACGTAATCATCGGTAAGCTGATCCCGGCAGGAACCGGTATGAAGAGATACAGAAATGTAGTCTTAAGTACAGATAAGAATCCGGAAGATGAGATCTCCTTTGACGATGAAGTAAGTTTTGATGATGTTGCAGATGATGTGGCAGAGCAGGTAGAAGATACCGAAGCTGCTGAAAAAGCAGAAACAACAGAAAATGTAACAGAATAAAGCAGAATTTGACAGGGCTCTCCGGAAAATAACCGGAGAGCCCCTTTTCTT
>ERZ808240.5512-NODE-5512-length-10246-cov-5.424983_pt1 | contig 10246 bp, 15 predicted proteins | sample MGYA00521084_ERZ808240 | MGnify/ENA primary metagenome ERZ808240 (study PRJEB31516, sample SAMN03275571) | gut metagenome | biome: mammalia-associated habitat; material: feces | host: Papio cynocephalus | place: Kenya | collected 2012-08-06 ... | reverse complement strand
CCAAAAGAAATAGCCAGCTCTTCCAACTGAGATTTCAGAATGGTGAGCTGACCATTTAAGTTATCCTGCATGGTTTCTGCCATGCTCTCGGATGCGCCATCGCAGTTTTCAATGGCGCTGCTTAATTTATCGATATCCGACTGACTGGCGTTCATCAGGGCGAGGAAGCCGGACATCGCATTCTTGCCGACCAGTGCTTCTGCATTGGAGGCTTTCTCGGATTCGGTCAAGCCGGAGAACGCCACACGGCAGTCTGCGAGGATGTCGTTCAGACTTTTCATGCTGCCGTCTGCATTGCTGGTAGCTATCGTGACCTCACCGATGTTCTCACCGACAAAGGTCACTTCACCAGCGAGGTTGTTCATGATGGAACGCAGCGAGGTACCGGCCTGTGAAGCCTTGATACCACTGTTTGCCATGAGGCCGATGGCTTCTGCCGTATCCTCTGCCGAGAATCCCAACGCACCGGCGATAGGTGCACAGTATTTGAATGTCTCGCCCATCATGGACACATTGGTGTTGGCATTGGACGAAGCGGCTGCAAGGATATCTGCAAAATGCCCGGAATCCGAAGCTGATAAGCCGAAAGCGGTAAGGGCATCCGTGACGATATCCGAAGTCGTGGCGAGGTCTTCACCCGAAGCGGCCGCGAGGTTCATAATGCCCTCGATACCGCCCAGCATGTCGGAGGTTTTCCAGCCGGCCATGGCCATGTATTCCATTGCGGAGGAGGCCTCGGATGCGGAGAACTTGGTCTTTGCACCCATCTCACGGGCTTTCGCTCGGAGCTGGTCGAAGTCATCCCCGGTTGCACCAGAAATGGCAGAAACCTTGCTCATTTCGGCATCGAAGTCGGCTGCGGTTTTCACTGCCGCTGTGCCAAGGCCGGTAACCGCTGCGGTCACAGGCAGGAACTTCTTACCCACATTTTCAACCGAAGAACCGAGATTCTGGAGTTTCTCTCCTGCCTCATCGATCTTAGCAAGGGTCGCATTGGTGGTTGCCGCTTGATCCTGCAGGGATTTCAGATTCTGCTCAGTTTCCGCAATCTCACGCTGGAGGGCATCGTACTGCTGCTGGGTGATCTCACCGTTGGCAAGCTGTTCATTGGCCTGCTGTGCAGCGGTCTTTAAGGTTGCCAGCTTTTCCTTGGTGGCTTCAATGGCATCCTTCAGCATCTTCTGCTTCTGGACGACCAGTTCTGTATTCGTGGGGTCCAGCTTCAGGAGTTTATTGACATCCTTCAGTCCGGACTGCGTCCCCTTGATTGATTTGTTTACACCTTCCAGTGCTTTGGAGAGCTTTGTGGTATCGCCGCCGATCTCAACGGTGATGCCCTGGATTCTGGATGCCATTTGCGTAACCACCTCCTCGCAGGCATGAAAAAAAGACGGTATCAACTAAGAATCCCGTCTGCCATCAAAATGAAGTATAATTTTTTCGTTAATTGTGTTATAATTGCTTGCTATCCGAATACAATAGAGTTATAATATAAGCAGATAGAACACAGAAAGGAGCTGTTCATTATGGCACAAGCAACACTTACTGCAAGAGTCGATGCAAGAGACAAAGTTGATTTTGATGCTTTTTGCTCTAATGTCGGACTCAACACTTCTACCGCTATCAATCTTTTTGTGAAAGCAGTTTTACGTGAAAACCGCATTCCTTTTGAGATTGCACAGACGCCCGATCCTTTCTTTACCGAGCCTAATCTCTCTCATGTTAAGAAAGCCGTGCAGGAACTCCGTGCAGGAAAAGGCACTGCTCACGAACTGATTGAGGTAGACGATGAGTGAAAAAATCTGGTCTGATGAAGCGTGGGATGATTATATCTACTGGCAGCTTCAAGACAAAAAGACATTAAAACGCATCAATCAGCTTATCAAAGACATCGAAAGAAACGGTTGCATGGAAGGTATTGGAAATCCAGAGCCATTGAAAGGTGATCTGCAAGGTGAGTTCAGTCGCCGCATCGACGAGAAGAACCGACTTGTTTACCACATGGAAGATGGACGTATCTTCATTGCAGCCTGTCGCGGACACTACAGCGACAAATAAGGATTTCCCACCCAGTCACACGGCTGAGTGGGATTTTTTATGTCTCATTACCAGACGATTGTGCTTATTTCAATCACAATATAAGCACGGTCGTCTGTTTTTTTGCTTTAGAACCGGTCAAAATCCGACTGACTTGCCAGCTCTTTGTACGGATAGTCGTCGTTCTGCCGCTCCGTGAACATATCATTGACCAACCCGATGGTCAGCAGGTCGAGGTCGGCGATGCTGATACCGAGCTGCACACAGCGCAGCAGAAAGAGCGGGGTGGTCATTTCCCGCTCACTTTTGCGAGGTTTTTTCGGGATTCCACCTCGGTCTGCACATTCAAACCCCACAGTTCGATCAGCTGGGGCAGAATCTGGTAGATGGAGAAGGTGTTGAACTGGTCCAGGAACTCCTCCGGGCTGTCCGGCACATTCGCAGGGTCCGCATGACGGGCCATCAGCCACGCCAGATCCTCGAACATCTCCAGACTGAACAAGTCAAGGTTGGAATTGTCTTCATCGTTCTCCCCCACGCTCTTTTCCAGCTGGCGCAGGTCTTTGTAGATGTCGCGGCCGAACTTGATGCGGTACAGGCGCGGCACGGCGGCGCTTGCTTTAAAGGTGACTTCTTTGCCATCAATCTCGATTTTCTTTGTAACTGCCATTATCGTAATCCTCCAAAATTTCATGTAAAATCGGCAGAGCCGAAGCCCTGCCGTGTGTTTGTTCTTCTATTACTCAGCAGGGTCGATGCTGACCAGTGCGCTGCTGCCGCTGACAGTAGGCAGCTTACCATCCCACTTCTGGATCTTCTGATACTCGATCAGGTTCTCGGACAGGCTTTCTGCCAATTTGCGGTTTGCCTCGGCCTGTGCTTCTGCGGCAATGGAAGTCTTCTGTGTCTCTGCTTCCGCATTAGTGATTGCCACCTGCTTGTCGGCTTCTGCCTTGGCAATGGCGGCTTCATTCTCGATCTTCTGCTTGTCGGCGTTCTGCTGGGCAATGGACTTCTGCTGGATGGCTTCGTTGTATGCATCCTCGAAATCCATGTCATTGATGACAACCTTGTTCACGAACACAACGCCCTCTCCGTACTTCTGTTCAAGCGACTCCGCCAGCTTCTGCTGAGCCAGAGGCTCGATCTTGGTACGATTCGTTACCTCATTGGGACCAAGCTCTGCCATCGCAGACTTGATGGCAGATGCCACCAGCTCGTCACCGACCAGATTCTTGATGTCGGACACATTCGCATACAGCCACGCGCTCTTCTCAGGAAGCACCTGATAGGTCACGATGACATCGGCGGCATACACCGGGGTCTTGTCGGAGGCTTCGCCCCAGACCTGTGCCTCGATGTGCTTGTCCTGCTGTTTGTTGTTGACCTTGTGGATGCTCTGCACAAAGGGGATACAGAAATTGAGTTTGCCGCTCTGGATGGTGGTCTCCTGAATCTGACCGAAGCTAGTCTTCACGCCGGTGTATCCGGTGGGAATGATGCTGAACGAGCAGACGGCCAGCACCAGAACAATGATCACTGCGAACAAAGGGAAAATCTTCTTCATAATCGTATACCTCTTTATAATAATGTAGGCAGAGCCGAAGCCCTGCGGTGTGTGCCGGTCACTTAGCCCTGCGGCTGCTCCTCGGTCTGACCGGGATCTGTCTCACTGGCGGCTTCTGCCTGCGGCTCGTAGACTGCATCGTACCACTTGTTGTAAACCTCATCGGTGGTATTGGTGCCGGTCTTTGCCTTGACATAACCGTTTGCCAGAGGAGTCGCCTGCAGGCTCAGCGTTTCGGTCTTGACCTCCTTGCTGTCCTCATTGGTCTCACCTTCCACAGCAGGACGGCTTGCCACACAGTTGTAGAAAACATGGCGGGTGTGACGCTGGTCGCCATCGAACTCGAACAGGAATGCAAAATGCTCCAGTTCCACGTTGGCGTTCTCGGCCAGTACGCCATTGCCATCCAGTTCCTCGTGCATGATGTCCGTAAGGAAGCTCTCCGGGACCAGAGCGATTTCCAGATCACCCTCGTAGCCGGAGTTGTTATTCACGACATAGTAGGCGATGTTATCCGCATAGAACGGCTCGATTTCGCCATTGGCATCCATCGACAGGCTGACTGCACCGGGGATGCGGACCGGCTTTGCATAGGTGACGCTGCCATCTTCGTCAAAGGTTGCCTTGGCATAATGGCAGTTCTTCAGGCCAAATTTGACCTTATTGCTTTTCTTCGACATATTGTTCCTCCTATCGTCCCACGGCTGACTCACACGGTCAGCTCATACAGGACTTCATACATCTTTTCGGTTTCAATCCAGACCTCACTTTTCTCGTAGTAGAGTTCATGTGCGGTCAGGACTTCTTCGATACTTGCTTCCATATCCGGGTCTTTGTAATCGGTGTACACCTCAATATCCAGCCGGTTGAAATGGTGGTACACAAGGTTGTCCGCGCCGAAATTCTCAGCCTTGGGATACAGGAAGCAGATAAACGGTGGATCAGGACTCTCCCCTTCTGCGAAATGGTCATACGCATAGGGAAGCCCCATCTCCTCCACCAGTGCTTTCACTTCTTCGTGGGTCATGGGTTCCTCCTATTTCAGTGCCTTTTCGATCAGGGATTGAAGCTGCTCGACACCAGCCTGTTCTGCCGGAGCAATATGGGGTCTTGCCGCCACCCGGCCACCGCCGCGCTTGGCGTGACCTTTTTCCAGCAGATGTGCCAGCTGGTAGCGGTTCTTGGAATGCACCACCATCTGAAGGCTCTGGCTGGATTCGGACTGCTTGGTCGCTACCCAGCTTCCTTTGTATGCTCCCGTTCTGGACGGTGCATTGGCTGAAATCTGGTCTTTTACCGTTTTCGCTGACTTGCGGACAGCTTTCTTGACCTCGGTGGAAGCAAGGGTCGCGTACTCTTTCAAGCCCTCATTGATGGCGTCTGCCATCTCATCGATGCTGACAGTTCTGCTCATCCGGCTGCCTCCTTTCCAAACGGCAATGAATTTTTAGGGTCTTCTTGCCGTAGTTCATCGGGTCAATGGATTCAATATCGTAGAGCTGCTCCCGGAAACGGATGCGATAGCCAGTGGACGTTAATCCTCTGGTCTCACTGCACCAGCGGACCGTGAACACCACGCTCTTCTGTTCGGCTGTGACCTCACCATCTTCTTCCTGCGATTCATAGGTCGAAGCGTAGGCAAAGCAGGTGAAATATTCCTCCCATGTGTTCCGATGGTTTCCGACCTTATCGGTCACGACCGTGCATTTCTCAATCGTGATCCGCTCATTCAGTTTTTCGATCATCAGAACACCCCCTCCCTCACAGCAAACAAAATGGAACGAAGCGTCAGCATCAACTGGTGATGGTCGGCTTCGTCCCGGTGTTCATAGAGATATCCCAGCGCATACAGAATCGCCACACGGCAGGTGCTGCGCAGGGCTTCCAGCTCCCTTGTGGGCTGTACTCCATTTTCGGCATCCCGGTCAGCGGCATTGACTGCCTCCCACTGGTCTTCCGATAAACGTCCCACATCCTTGCACATCTGCTCCGCAGAAGATAAGAGGATGCCGATCAGGGCATCTTCATCACTGCTGTCCACGCGGAGATAGGTCTTCGCTTCGTAAAGCGGAATCAGTGCCATAACCGGCTCCTCCTTTCTGGGCTTTCTTAGCCCTGCGGTGCCATCTGCAGAAGCTGTACGGCTTCGGGCAGGATCAGCTTGCCATCGACACGCTGGGTGGTCAGGAAACCAACCTGGTCGGTACGGGCATACAGCTCGTTCAGACGGCGGAAGGTGCGGTTCTGGCGGTCAGCCACCCAGTAGTAGCTGTAATCACCAAAAGCCATCACCTTGCTGCCACCTTTGATTTCCGGCATGAAGGCGGAGGTCTTCAGCGGACGGTTCAGCAGAGTGTCAGGCTTGCCGATCTCCAGACCCGGCTTCCAGATATAGTTGCCGTTGTTGTCCTTGATGGTCATCAGCTGCAGCACCAGGGCTTCGTTGCAGAGGAACTGTGCCTTCTTGCGGTACGGAGCCTTCAGAGCATAATAGAGCTTGAAGATCTCATCAAAGGTGACGGCATCTTTCTTGCCAGCGGTCACACCGACCTTGGCACCACCGGTCTCGGCCAGCAGACCCAGAGGCTTGCCCACACCGTCACCGGTGATAAAGGCACGCTCCTCAGCATTGCCCATACGCACACCGAAACGGCGGGCAATATAGGTGGCAAGATCGAATGCGGAATCGTTCAGCAGCTCATTGGAGATTTTGATCATGGTGCCCAGCTTGTACGCGGACAGCATGGTCTGACCGAAGGTGGTGTCGCTCTCCGGGATCTCCTCGCCCTCATCGATCCAGCTTGCCTCACCGGTATCCTCTGCGATGGGGATCTTACGGGTGCCGGAGCTGGTGCGGATGACAGTTGCCATGCCACGGAAGATGTTGTTCTCTTCCAGTGCCTCCACCAGCTTCTTCTCGAACTCATCGGGAACGGTAAAGCCGCCCTCGGTGTCCTCACCCACAGACAGGGCATTGCGGACCTCGCCGTAATGACCACGGTTGCGGATCATGTTCCAAAAGTTCTCGGCGTACTCGGCAGTGGCAGTCGGCTTGACATCCTTCTTGGAGCCGTTCTTCGGGTCCGCATGGACAGGGCTGGAAGTCGGTGCGGACAGCTGTGCCTCGATCTGTGCCTGCTGCTCCAGACGCTCGATCTCTGCACCCAGGTCCTTGACCTCCTGTGCCATCTTGTTGTACTGCTCTACGGCTTCCGCCTTTACCAGACCGTTCTCGCCGCGGTTTTTCTCCAGAAAGTCCTTGGTCTGCTCCCAGAGAGTGTTGCGCTTGGTGCGCAGTTCCAGAATCTTACTCATAGTGCGTTTCCTCCATAAATTTGTGATGGTTGATTGGATATAAAAACAGCCTGAATGCACATCACTTCATGCACTCAAGCTGCTTCATCAGGATATTGTAGGGAATACTGCCATCCTCGGTCCTGCCGTCCATATCAAGGACAGGCTGCAAGTTGGCAGGCGGTTCTGCCGGAGGCGTTTTCTCCGGTTCTTTGGCCTTTGGTTCGGTTTGTTCCGGCTTCACACCCAGACGGTTCAGGACGATTAAATCCATCTGACGGCTGGAGAAAAGGTGCCCTGCCGTATCCTTCTGGAACGGCTTCTTTTCTTCGCCCTCGCCCGGTTCACTGTCGGGGTCTTTTTCCGGTTCATCGGGATCACTGTCCGGCTCTTCCTCTTTCTTTGCAAAGAGGATCTCGTCTGCAAAGCCCAGCTCCACCGCCTTCTTCGCATTCATCCAAGTCTCATTGCTCATGAGGTTGGCGATGCGGGCATGGGTCAGGCCGCTCTTTGCAGCGTAGGCATTGATGATGCTCTCCTTGACTTCGTTCAGCACCTCGATGGCCTTTTCCATATCTTTGGTGTTACCCATCGCAACGGTGCTGGGGTCGTGGATCATCAGCATGGCGACAGGACTCATCTGGACGGTGTCACCGGCCATTGCCACAACGGATGCCGCCGAAGCTGCAATCGCATCGATCTTGACCGTGATGCTGCCCTTGTAGTCCTTGAGCATGGTATAGATCTCGGCAGCGGCGAACACATTGCCGCCCGGACTGTTGATCCAGACGGTCACATCCCCCTCACCGGATTCCAGCTCATCCCGGAACATCTGCGGCGTGATCTCATCGCCCCAGAAAGATTCCTCATCGATAGGACCTTCCAGTCGGAGGATTCTGGTGTCGTCACTGTTTTTGATCCAGTTCCAGAATTTCTTCATCGGGTTCTCCTTCCTGTTTTTCGTGGCTTACTCTCACTCAGCCGGTTATCGCTGTCAGGTTCTTCTGCTTCCTCTTCCTCTATCTGGGGCTGTGTTTCCTTGGGCTGGTTCTGCTGGACTGCGGCCGCTTTATTCTGCTGTGCCACGCCTGCATCTCTCAGCTTCACATAGCCGCCATTCAGGTAGTAGTCGTCACCGCCCTCCTCTGCCGGGATGAGGTCCATGTTTTCGAGCCGATGCACATCATTTGGTGAGAGGAAGCCGTTGCTGATTCCTGTCGCATAGCCGTTCATCCGGCTCTGGTAATCGCCACGGAGCAGACCGTCCACATTGAATTTCGGGAAGTAGGTATCCTGCTCCTCTTCCAGCAGCAGATCCTTGATGATACCCTGCTCGATGCGGACAAGCCACGGAGTCAGGGAGTGCATCACGAAGTTCAGCGACTGGTATTCAATGTTGGAGAAGGTTGCCCTTGACAGGTCAGCCACCAGATGCGGAGGCACACGGAAGATGCGGCAGATCTCTGTGACCGAGAACTGCTTCGTCTCCAAAAACTGGCTGTCCTCTGGCGGCAGAGAGATTGGTTTGTAGGATAGACCCTCTTCCAGCACAGCCACACGGTGCGCATTGGAAGCACCGCCATAAGCCGCTTCCCAGCTATCCCGGATACGGTTCGGGTCTTTCACAACGCCGGGATGTTCCAGCACACCGCTGGGCTGTGCGCCATTCTTAAAGAAAGAGGAACCGTACTTATCCACCGCGATGGAAGTGCCGAGGCTGTTCTTCATCATGGCGATTGGTGAGAAACCGATCAGGCCATTAAAGCCCAGACCCGGCACATGGAAAATCTCATCCCGGCGAAAGTAGAGGTCTTTGTTCTGCTCACCCGGAACTTCATCTGTGTATGCGTGGTAGATATAGTAGAGTTCGCCGCTCTCGTCACGGTCCACTTCGACATTTTCCGGCATCAGCGGATACAGACCCAGCACCGTGTTCTTGCCATCCCGGACGATCTGCGCATAGGCATTGCCCCAAAGAAGCAGGTGAGTCATCATCGTTTCCCAGAAGACAAAGGATGTCATTTCCGGGTTGGGCTGCCGATACAAAATCTTATACAGCGGATGATCCCGCGCCTTTTCTTTGTTGCCGTTATCGTCCGTCACCCGGTACAGATGCAGCGGCAGTGCCGCAATGGACTCTGCCAGCAGACGGACGCAGGCATACACGGTCGGGATCTGCATGGCGGCTTTTTCATCCACCTGCTCCCCGGCATTGGAACGGCCAAACACAAAGGTCTGCCCGGAATCGCGGACATTATCCGTGATCTGCGGCAGACCTTCTTTCGGCTGTTCTGTTTTGGGAGAATCCCTTGGGTTTTCAAATCCCATCCATTCCCAGAATCCCATCAGGCATTATCCTCCTTCTCCAGCTCCGGCAGACCGGCAAGGCTGGTACCGAGGGAAGCAACACCCGCCACGATAGCAGCACTGCCGATTGCCACCCAGTCCACACTGCCACCGGGAAGCTGTGTCACAACCAGAGCCGCACCGGTCTGACACATGGTCTTCACTGCACGGATGCCGGCTGCTTTCCACCATTCTGCACTCATCAGATACTTCATAGCTTTTTCCTCCATGTTCAAACTGCTTCTTTATAAACCACATTTGCCCGGTCACGACATCCCTGCTCTCCTGGGTGTGGAAAATTGACACAAGCAAATTTGCCAAAATAAAAGCGAGCAGCCGTATCATAGGCTCTCGCTGCTTCCTCTGGGGTAAAAAAATATCCCAGATGCTTTGTTTTATTGTTTACGCTTATATAAGCTCTAAACTTTCCTCTATCCTTACGAAATCCTACTCCCTTATATCCAGAGGTATTGTGCGAAGACATCCTCATGTTTCCCTGATTTTCACGCCGACTGGCGGCTCTTAGATTACACCGCCGATTATCATTTGTGTTTCCGTTGATATGATCCACAACCTCATCATCTGATATCTTCAGTTGCATCCTCGTGAAACGAACTGATTTTCTATTTATTTTCGCCACAGCGTAGCCGTAGCCATCAATATACCAGTAGTGATCCTCTGCAAGTTTTAGATCCACAGGATCAAAAATAAAACTGTTTCCATTATCATCAATATACCTGTAATGGTCACCTTCAAGCTCAATTTTTCTGCATTCCCCACAGGTTTTGGCACGTCCATTCAGCAGACGCTGTCTCAAAACTACTTTCTCTTTTCCGCAGTCACATCTGCACAAGTATTTTGAGCGTCCAGTAGAACCCATGAATTTTAGCACTTGAAGCTTTCCATATCTTCTCCCCACTAACTCACCTGTGTCTTTCATATTCCCCTCCTAGGGTGTATCTGAAAAGTCAAAAATAGCGAAACGTACAAGAAAAAGACACA
>ERZ808240.5511-NODE-5511-length-10248-cov-2.784754_pt1 | contig 10248 bp, 12 predicted proteins | sample MGYA00521084_ERZ808240 | MGnify/ENA primary metagenome ERZ808240 (study PRJEB31516, sample SAMN03275571) | gut metagenome | biome: mammalia-associated habitat; material: feces | host: Papio cynocephalus | place: Kenya | collected 2012-08-06 ... | reverse complement strand
AGCAGCCGCTACCGGCACGTGGATGAGTTGACCCGGATGGGAGCTGAAATCCGCACTTCCGGCCGGGTAGCGGTGGTGCTGGGGGTAGAGCGGCTCCATGGAGCCGCCGTACGGTGCACAGACCTGCGGGGCGGGGCGGCGCTGTGCGTGGCGGCTCTGGCAGCAGAGGATCAGACGGCGGTTGCCGACATTGCGCATATAGACCGGGGCTACGAGCGGATCGAACGGGATCTGACGGCTCTGGGCGCAGAAATCGAGCGGACGGAGTAGGCGCCGCATGAGAGAAAAAGACGAAGGAGAAGCACCATGGCAAGACGGAGAGGCTCGGCGCGGCGGCGCAGACGGGGGAGCGGCGGCTTCCTCTATAAGCTGCTGTCTGTTTTGCTGATCTGCGGCTGCCTTGTGGCCGCCATCACGCTGTTTTTCCGGGTTGATACGGTGGTGATTACCGGCGAGAAGCGCTACACTGAGGAGGAGATCCGGGAAGCCAGCGGTGTGCAGGACGGTGATAATCTCTTTTTGCTGAACAAATATCAGGTGATCCGGAATATTGCCGATGCGCTGCCGTACATTGAACTGGAGAATACCCACATTCAGCGGAAGCTGCCGGACACATTGCTGATTCAGGTGCAGGAGTGCGGCGACCCGCTGGCCTGGGAGCAGGACGGTGCTGTCTGGCTGGTCAGTCCGGATGGAAAGATTGTGGAACAGACTGACAGCACTGCCGGGTATCCCATCATCGACGGCTGCCGCCTTCTGGCACCTTCAGTGGGAACCCGGATCGCACTGGATACCGAATTTGACGCCCGGAGACAGGGACTGCTGTCGCTTCTGGCAGCGCTGGAGGAGGCTGGAAAGCTGGGTGAGGTGAATGCGGTTCATCTGGGCGATCCCGCCTGCATTTCCATGGACTATATGAACCGCTTTACGGTGAAAATGGATTATGACGCCGACTTTTCCTATAAGCTTCAGGTGCTGGAGCTGGCAATTGCCAGCGATAAGATTCAGGACAATATGACCGGCACATTTGATATGAGGCAGAGAGAAGACGGCAGCATCTACTTCAGTCAGAATACACGGTAGAGGGGATGTCGAAACGCGGCGTGAAAAAAAGCAAAACAAATTCCCGGCAACCCTTGACCTGACCGGGAAAATAGCATATTATAAATAATAATGACCCGCGCTGTGCAGGTCACGGAAATCTGAAATTTACAGGGCGGCTGACCGCCCTTTCGCACAAAAGACAGCAGGAGGCACGTTATGGCATTTGGATTGGAAACCGGCCCTGAGTCCGTTGTCAACATCAAGGTCATCGGCGTAGGCGGCGGCGGCAACAACGTGGTCAACCGCATGGTTCGCTCCGGTACCAAGGGTGTGGAGTTCGTAGCCGTGAACACGGATAAACAGGCGCTGAATGTATCCAGCGCAACCTATAAGATTCAGATCGGCGAAAAATTGACGCATGGTCAGGGTGCGGGTTCCGATCCTGAGGTGGGGCGCAAGTCCGCTGAGGAGAGCCGCAACCAGATCGCCAAAGCGCTGGAGGACACCGACATGGTGTTCATCACTGCCGGTATGGGCGGCGGCACCGGCACCGGCGGCGCCCCCATTGTTGCAGAGATTGCCAAGGAAATGGATATTCTCACCGTGGCAGTGGTGACAAAGCCTTTCGGCTTTGAGGGCCGCCGCCGGATGCAGCAGGCCGAAAGCGGAATTTCCGAATTGAAAGATAAAGTGGATTCGCTGGTTATTATTCCCAATGAGCGGCTGAAGCACGCCACCGACCAGAAGATCACCTTTGCAAACGCGTTCGAGATTGCGGATGATGTGCTGCGTCAGGCGGTGCAGTCCATTTCCGATCTGATCCGGGATACCGGCTTTATCAATCTGGACTTTGCTGATGTGACCGCCATTATGAAGAACGCCGGTATGGCCCATATGGGCGTAGGCCGGGCTGCCGGCAAGGGCAAGGCGGAGGAAGCCGCCCGTATGGCCATCTCCAGCCCCCTGCTGGAAACCTCTATCGAGGGAGCCAAGGGCGTCCTCATCAATGTCACCGGTTCCATGGACATCGGGCTGGAAGAAGTGGAGCAGGCCGCCTCTCTGGTACAGCAGGCTGTTCATCCCGATGCGCTTACCATTTTCGGCGCTACTTTTGATGAGAATATGGATGATGAAATCCGCGTGACCGTCATTGCTACCGGATTCGACAAGGCTCCGGCGGGAGACCCGCCGAAAGTCGGTATTACCGGCCAGAATGAGCCTGCCCAGCAGGAGAACCCGGAAAAAGTGCGGGTCGAGCCAGTAGATCCGCCCGTATCCGGTGATTTCGACCCTGTGAAAGAGCCGGATACACAGAAAGACGATTTCGACTTTGAATCTATCCTCAAGATTTTTGAGCACCGGGATTAAATCCGTATTAAAAAATTTTCCAACGGACGCAGGACATTTCCTGCGTCTGTTTTTTTGTGCCCACACCGCAGGCCATGGCAGAATTTTTCTGGCGAGACTGCCGCTTTTTGTCGGGTGTTGCCATCTATTCAACGGACAAGATAAAAACGTCCGCAGGTACAACTGCGGCAAATTTGTCCGGCTGCGTGCAAAAATCCAATACAAATTGAAATATCAATACGAAAATAAACGATTTGTTGTTGAATGAAACCGCAGGCCGAAGAAGGAGTGATGGATTTGCATGGAAGCATACAAAAAGGACTGCGCTGCTGTGCGGCGCTGGTTCTGGCGCTGGCACTGTGCGCCACTGCCGCACTGGCCGCAGAAGCAGAAGAAAAAAGGCTGGTGCCGATTGGCCACACCGTTGGAGTGAAGCTGTTTGCCCGGGGCGTTGTGGTGGTGAAGCTGCCGGAGGACGGTACACCGGCACGCGCCTGCGGCCTCAAGACCGGGGATGTGATCGAAGCTTGCGGCGGGCAGACTGTGACATCCGCCGAGCAGTTCCAATCCATTTTGCAGAAAAACGGAACGGCAGCTATGGAACTGTCAGTCAAACGACAGGGGAGTCCTATGACTCTTTCCGTGGAACCGGAGAGAAATGAGGAGGGCGTGTGCTGTATCGGCGCATGGATCCGTGACAGTATGGCAGGCATTGGAACCGTCACCTATTATGACCCGGATACCGGTACGTTCGGCGCTTTGGGGCACGGTATCACTGATGGCGATACCGCAGCACTGATGCCGTTCGGAAACGGTTCTATTCTGCCTGCTACGGTAAAGGCGGTGAAAAAGGGGAGCTGCGGCAGCGCCGGCGAACTGCGGGGAAATTTCAATCTGACGGAAGAGTTAGGGCAGCTGTATGCCAACACCGGCTGCGGTATTTTCGGCACGGTCGACAGGGACTGTACCGTGATGGCGGGCAGCGCTTTGCCTGTAGGACAGCCGGCAGAGGGGGCGGCGGTCATTTGGAGCAATGTGTCCGGGGATGATGTGAAAGAGTATGCCGTTGAAATTCTGAAGAAAATTCCGGATGCGGCTGATGGGCGGGAACTGGTGATTTCCGTGACGGATCCGGCTTTGATTGCTGTCACCGGGGGGATTGTTCAGGGAATGAGCGGCAGTCCTATCATTCAAAATGGGAAACTGGTAGGAGCTGTGACCCATGTTCTGCTGAGCGATCCTACAAAAGGATATGGAATTTCTGTGGAAACTATGCTGAATTCCGGAAAAACAGCGTAGCAAAAAGGGAACGGGGGATACCCCGTTCCCTTTTTGTCAGCGGAAATGCCGCAGCTTTTCATTCAGCTTTTTATAAATCCGCTCCCGGAACCACGGTTCGTTGGATGCCGCAACTGCATCCTCTGCAGGGAACCAGCCCACCCGGCTGTTTTCATCCGGCTTTGGACGGATAGAAGCGGCAGGATCCGCTTCCAGCAGATAGGTGACATTGAGGTGCAGGTGAGAGGAAACATACCGCCCTCGTTTTTCGTGACCGTCTACGGTGAGGATTTCCAATGAGTAGATGCGGTTCGATACGGGGTGGATGTCCGTCAGACCGCTTTCTTCCCGGACTTCCCGGCAGGCTGCGGACAGCAGATCATGCTCACCATCGGCGTGACCGCCCAGCCAGGCCCAGGAGTTATACAGATTGTGGTAGGCCATGAGAACCTGTGAGCGGGAGGGATCTACTACCCACGCGGATGCCGTAAGGTGCGCGGCGGAATTGCTGCGGCTGTACAGTTCCTCACCGCTGTGCAGACGGCGCAGTAATTCCTCGCGATCCCGCGCCTCCTGTTCGTTCCATGGACGATAGACGGTCAGTTCCTGAAGAAGATCCATAAGAAACCTCCTGATTCTGATAACTCAGTATACCATAGGTGGGAAAAGTGCAAGGCAGAAAAATCATGCGAATTCCATGTGAATCCGGCCGGATCAGAATCACTGGAGCAGCAGAATCGCACGGAATGCAGTATTTAAAAGGCGTTTGCGGCGGCGAATGTGCATAGACTGCGAAAGCGTGCGGTGTCCCACGAAACGTGTCGAACGATTATCGGAAAATTAGCGAACAGTTTATTGAAAAAACCGGTAGAGTGTGTTATTTTATATAAAACGCGACAGCAATCAGGCAACCTGTCGCAAAATCTTGGAAAAGGTGTGTGTGTTATGGATCAGCGCAAATTTGTTTTACTTGCAGATGCCAGTGAGGAGTTCCGCACACTGCTGCAAGAAGAGATAGAAAAGACAGGAGAATTTTCTGTCGAAACCGCCCGGGATGGAAATGAGGTTCTGAAAAAACTGGGAGAAAAGGAACCGGATCTTCTGGTGATGGACGCGATGCTGGTGGGATTGGACGGCATCAGTGTGCTGCGTCAGCTGCAAAAGCAGGAGAATATGCCGATGACAATCCTGACATCCGGTTTTGTTTCAGACCGGATGCTGACAGAAGCATCGGAATTGGGAGCGGCATATTTCCTGCCGAAACCCTTTGAAACAGAAAATGCGAGGCCTGTTTCTCGCGGCTCCGAAAGAAGCGCTGCCATCCCTCAAAACCAGAGTGACCTCCGTGATCCATGAGATCGGCGTACCGGCGCATATTAAGGGTTATCAGTATCTGCGGGAGGCCATTATGATCACGGTTCGGGATATGGATGTGATCAACGCGGTAACAAAGATCCTGTACCCTGAGGTGGCCAAGCGGTATGCTACGACGCCTTCCCGGGTGGAGCGGGCAATCCGCCACGCCATTGAGGTGGCATGGGATCGCGGCGATCTGGAAACGCTTCAGAAGTATTTCGGCTACACGGTTTCCAACGCCAAGGGAAAGCCCACCAACAGCGAGTTTATCGCCATGATCGCCGACCGGCTGACCCTGGAGCAGAAGAACGGAAAGGCATGGGCGGACTGATCGATTTCCGCAGCGGCAGGACAGCTGTATTATCCCATGCGGAAGCGCGCTGAATACACCTGTTCAGCAGAGTGAAAAGCCTTTTCAGATACGCTGAAAAAACCGGGAAAGCTTCCATAGCATAATTTGGGGCTTGGCAGGATGAAAAAAGTGTGGTATTCTATCCGTTCAGAGAGTATACAGGAAAGAAGGATCACACAATGACTTATACGTTTCAGCCCCGGGGCGTCTGCTCACGCGCAATGACGGTGGAAGTGGATGATCAGGGCGTGATTCAGGATTTACAGGTGCTGGGCGGATGCAATGGCAATCTTCAGGGCATCGCCCGTCTGGTAAAAGGCATGAAAGCGGAAGACGCCATTGCACGGCTGAAGGGCATTGACTGCGGCGGCAAAGGCACCTCCTGCCCCGATCAGTTTGCCCGCGGCCTTGAAAAGGCCATGGGCGGACAGTAATGGGGCCGTTTCGATTGCGTTCCTGTTATCGGACTGGATATGGGGCGCGGAGTATCAGCATCTGCGAAGCTGGAAAAACACAACTGCATAAACATGGAAGCACCCTGATATTTCAGGGTGCTTCCATGTTTATGCAATCAGAGCGATTTTGGGCCGTCAGAACCCGGGAGCTGTGTGTCCGCCTCCTGACAGTTGTCTCGCGCTTGACGGAGATAGTCGTGTTCCGCATTTTTTTTGCTGGGAACGAAGTCCTGAGCCGGCGTCCGTTTTTTGCCCTTACTGCGGGCGTAAAAGAAGCCGGTTATGGAGAAAACCGCCGCACCGATAAAATTCACCAGAAGATCCTTCATAGTGTCGATGAGTCCAATGTCCAGATAGCCGCCCATGCCCAGACTTTCCCCGTTGATAATCACGTCATGGATTCCTTTGACGGCCACGACTTTATTACTGCGGGTGGGATCCAGACTGGCGGAGTAGATCGCGTTTACCACGGTATCACGCTGCATATCCGTATGCAGAAACCAGTCCATGCCAAACTCAAAAAATTCCCATAAAACACCGATGGTCATGGAAAAGCAGAACGCGACCATGGCCAGAAAGAAAGGCGAAAGGTCAAAGGTGAGATTCTCGTTGTCATTGAGCAGCAGCACCATGGAAAAGCCGACAGCTGCGGCGAGAAAGCCGTTGATGGTGTGGAGCATGGTGTCCCAGTTGGGCACATTGACATAAAAGGCATTTACTTCCCCCAGAATCTCCGCAGCGAAGATAAAGCAGAGAATTGTGATCTCCAACGGCGGCGGCAGCTCAATGCGGAGGCGCACCTGCACCCAGCTGGGTACATACAGCAGGGCAATGGTCAAAATGCAGAAGAATGCGCCCTCATAGTTGCGCAGAGCGATCTGACGCACCAGAGTTACAATGACCAGCGCCCGCAGAATATAAAATACAATAAAGGAGCTTTTATGTTCCCGAAGCTCCCGAGCCATGGCCTGCTTGAACGTTTTCTTCCGCCAACCGCGTTCCCGTTTTGTTTTTTTCACAAGCACAGTCCTTTCGGTTTTTCTGACAGCATATCACAAAAGAGGCGGTCAGGCAAGTACACAGTCTTGCGGCCCGCAGCAGCGTCTGCTATACTGAAAACACTTCTCTACGGAGCGTTCATTGCCACGGAAAGCCTTTTCAGGGTAAAATAGCGGGGCAAGGGAGGAATTGGCATGGATCATGAAAAGACGGGGGCGCTGATCCGCAGCCTGCGGCAGAGCCGGCGGATGACGCAGCTTCAACTGGCGGAGATCATCGGCGTCAGCGATAAGGCGGTTTCCAAATGGGAACGGGGGCGCGGTGCACCGGACATTTCTATTCTCCCTGTGCTGTCAGAAACTCTGGGAGTGGATACAAAAGCACTCCTTCAGGGAGATTTGGAGGAGAATGAAATGACGAACGGAAACCTGAAGAAAACACGGTTTTATGTCTGTCCGGCCTGCGGGAATCTGCTGCTTTCCACAGACGGCGGGGCAGTGAGCTGCTGCGGAAAGCAGTTGGAGCCGCTGGAAGCACAAACATCCGACCGGTTGAATGCCGCTGTCAGCGATGGCGAATGGTATATTACCAGCGGGCATGAAATGCGAAGGGAGCATTATATTTCCTTTGTGGCATTTCTGAACGGAGATACGCTGCTGGTAAAGAAGCTGTACCCGGAATGGGGGCTGGAGGTGCGGATGCCCCGCTTTGCCCATGGGACACTGCTGTGGTACTGCACCCGCCACGGGCTGTTTGCACAGGAACTGACTGAGTAAAAAATAAACTGGTCTATGGGCCGGCACAACAGCTTTCAGCCGGAATACTCTGGTGAAAATACAGGATGAATTTGCGAAAGAACTGCCGGGAGATCCCTAAAAGGATCTCCCGGCAGTTTTAATGCACAGGTCAGTTTTCAGATTCCGCCATACGGTACCCTACGCCGACTTCGGTGAACAGGTATTCCGGTTCGGCGGGATTTTTTTCAATTTTACGGCGGATATTGGCCATATTGACCCGGAGAATCTGATTATCGCCGCTGGCCCGCGGCCCCCACAACTCTTTCATGATGTAATCATAGGTCAGAACACGGCCTGCGTGTTTACCCAGAAGAGCTACAATACGAAATTCGCTGAGAGTCAGTCTGGCGTTTTCACCCCGGATAAGAACCTGATGCTTGTTGTAATCAATAGTCAGCTCACCCACGGTATAGGTGCCCTGCTGAGCAATCTCACTGTTTCCGGAGGATGTACGGGTATGCCGGATAGCTGTACGGACACGGGCCAGAAGTTCATCCGTACCGAATGGCTTCGTCAGATAATCATCAGCGCCAAGATCCAGAGCGGAAACCTTATCCTGCTCGTGTGAGCGGGCGGAAACGACTACCACCGGCAGCGTTGACCAGCTGCGGATCTGACGCAGGATTTCCAGACCATCCATGTCCGGTAGTCCCAGATCCAAAATCACCAGATCCGGGCAGTGCGAGGAGATCATGGACATGGCTTCGGCACCGCTGCTGGCCCGCATGGCTTCATAGCCGTTGGCGGTGAGAATGGTGGAAATGAAATGGGCAATGCTCTTTTCATCCTCAATGACCAGAATTTTTTCGCGGATATTCATATGATTTCCTCCTTGGAAAGGGGCAGGCAGAATACAAATTCCGCACCGTCCTTATGATTACGGGCCATTAACCGTCCGCCGTGCGCCTTAACTACGGCACTGCATACGGAAAGCCCCAGCCCCATATTCCGCTTGCCATCCTCTGTGGGGGTGGAGCGATGGCGAATGGAATAATCAAACAGATGCGGCAGCAGCGCGGGGGGAATGCCCCGGCCGTTATCCCGGACGGTGAATGCGGCAAAGCCGTCGTCCGTCTTTTGCGCGCTGAGGTGGATGGCAGTGGTAGTAACGCCATGTGTGACAGCGTTTTCAATCAGATTGGACAGAACCTGCTCAATCAGAATAGGATCCATGGGTACCATCAGCAGATCGTCCGGTACTTCAACAGAGAACCTGATGCCGGGCAGACGCTTGCGGGCTTTTTGGATCGCCTCGGCCAGAACTTCCTCCGCAGGTTCGAGCTGCTTGGCAAGTTCGGCCTGATCACCGCCGATGCGGGTAATAGACAGGAGATTTTCCACGACCCGAATCAGCCATTGAGCCTCGCGCTTTACATCCTCCAGCAGGGTGCGGCGGTCTTCGGAAGAAAGGTCGGGATTGTCCAGCACAGCAGAGGTGGAACCGATGATGGAGGTCAAAGGGGTACGGATGTCATGGGAAACGGAGCGCAGCAAATCGGCCCGCATTCGGATCTTCTCGTTTTCCAACCGCAGTTTATCCAACTGACGGGTTTTGGTAGTCAGGGTAGAGGTAATGACGGAAACCGTAAGAAAAGTCAGAAATGAAAGGGGATAGCCGGTGATAGACAGATTAAAAGCCCAGTATGGAAACGTGAAGAAATAGTTGACGGCAATAACGCCCAGCACAGCGGATAACAGCCCCCAGAAGTAGCCGGCGGTGAGAAGGGATGTCAGGAGAACCGTCAATACAAAGACGGGCATGGCAAAACCGGCGCTGGGATCCAGCCGCTGAAGCAGGATGCAGAATGCCACAGCAACCAGAAGAATCAAAAGCGTAGTTCTCAGATCCCGCAGTGAAAAGGGGAAGAAATCCGAAAAGCGGGGCGTTTTGCGGTTGGGGTTGAGCATGGAAACCTCCTCTGAAAAAATCCGGGCGGGCATTACGCCATCCGCGTGCCTGTCAGGATACCATCAGTATAGCAGACCGCGTGTTAAATTGCCGCTAAAAAATGGAAGAAAAAAAGGACGTGTATGAATCCGTACACATTTTCCGGCAGGCGGTGAGAAAGATGAAATGGGGGGATGGATGTTGAAAGGTATGCAGGAGGATGGCCGGTTCTGCCGGGCCTATCTCCGCACGATGGATCCGGAACGGGCCGCGGCGGAGGTGGGGAGAAGAGATGGATACACCATGCTGGCGAAACGGACCACACAGCAGAGACTGGAACGGATGCGGCGTGCCGCAGCGGATCAGCTGAAGCGGGAAGATGTTCTGCGGCAGTTGGCACGGCTGGCCTTTGGCCGGGTGGATGACGCCGTGCAGCTGGCTTTGCGCCGGGGTGAACTGGATACCGGCGGCTTGGAGTTATCGGCTGTATCCGAACTAAGAGTATCAGAAAAGGGAATTGAGGTCAAGCTGGTGGATCGAGTCCGGGCGCTGGAATGCCTTTGGAAATTGCTGGATACCGGGGAGCCGCAGGGGGCTGACCCGCTGTATCAGGCACTGACTGAATTGGCCCGGGAGCCGGGGGAAGAGAATGAAAACTGAGAAGTTTTGCTTTTCTCCCAAACAGAGGCAGGTGCTGACATGGTGGAGACAGGGACGATGGCAGGCTCTGAT
>ERZ808240.5510-NODE-5510-length-10248-cov-8.195428_pt1 | contig 10248 bp, 10 predicted proteins | sample MGYA00521084_ERZ808240 | MGnify/ENA primary metagenome ERZ808240 (study PRJEB31516, sample SAMN03275571) | gut metagenome | biome: mammalia-associated habitat; material: feces | host: Papio cynocephalus | place: Kenya | collected 2012-08-06 ... | reverse complement strand
CCGCGGTGAAGTGGATTTCGGAACACCGTACCCTGATCCTGGCGCTGGCGGCGGGGATTGCCACCGCTGTGGCGGCCTACAAGGCGTATAAAGTGGCGGTTACCGCCTACAACGCAGTTATGGCCGTGTATAAAGTGGTCACCGCGGCAAGCGCCACGGGCACCTTTACCCTGGCGGGCGCCATGACGGCGCTAAACATTCCCGTGCTGGCAGTTGTGGCCGCCATCGGCCTGGCTGTGGCGGCGGGGATCCTGATTTATAAGAACTGGGACAAGATCAAGGCCAAGGCCGCGGAACTGGGCGCGAAGATCTCCGAGGTATGGGGAAACATCAAGACCGGCGTTTCCGAGGCCGTGGCAAACCTGGTTTCTGCGTTCCAGTCTAATTTCCCCCTGCTGTCCGCTTATTTGAGCGGGTGGTGGGAAAGCGTTTCGGCAGCCTGGGAGAACGTCAAGGCCATTTTTGCCAATATCATTGACTTTGTGCAGAACGTATTTGCGGGCAACTGGAGCGCCGCCTGGGACAATATCGTGGCCATTTTTGGAAACGTGTTTGGCATGATCGTGAACCTGGCGAAAGCCCCCATAAACGGGGTTATTTCCGCAATCAACTGGGTGCTGGAGAAGATCAACAGCATTTCCGTGACGATCCCGGACTGGGTTCCGGGCGTCGGCGGGCAAACCCTGGGCTTTAACATTCCGACGATCCCCGCCCTGGCTGCCGGTGGTATTGCCACGGCGCCCACGCTGGCGCAGATCGGTGAGGGCGGAGAGCCGGAGGCGGTGCTGCCGCTGTCCAAGCTGGCGGCCCTCCTGGACGAATGGACGAAGCCGAAGCCGACGCCGGGCGGCGGAACGGGCGGCGGCGGTGAAACCGTCGTTTTCTCCCCGGTATTCAATTTCTACGGCGGAACGCCGAGCCGCGAGGAGGCCGAGGAGGCCGGGCGAATCAGTTTCGCAGAGTTCAAGAAACTGTATAGGCAGATGAAAGCCGAGGAGAAGCGCAAGCAATTCAGCCCGGCATAAGAGGAGGACCACACCATGGAAAGCACCTACACCACCAAGCAGGGGGACGTATGGGACAAGATCGCCTATGAGGTGTACGGCGACGAAGAATACACCGGCTGGCTGATGGAGAACAATTTCCCGCTGCTGGACACGTTCGTGTTTGACGCCGGGGTGGTCCTCCAGACCCCGGCCCCGCCGGAGCAGACCGCGGCCAATGACCTGCCGATCTGGAGGAGCAAGGTATGAATACACGGCGGGCGTATGTAGACCTGATTTACAACGGAACCGCAGCCACGGCGGAAATTTCCGGTTTCGTGACGGATATTTCATACACGGATCCGGCCAGCGGAGAGGCGGACAGCCTGGACATTACGCTGCAAGACCGGGATCGCCGGTGGACGGGGGCGTGGATCCCCGTCGCCGGTGACACCCTGGCCGCGACGATCCGGGCGCTGAACTGCCAGTATTCCGGGGACAACCGGATCCTGCCGTGCGGTTTCTTTATCGTGGACAGTTTCAGCTTTTCCGGCTGGCCGGTTTCCGGGAGCATTTCCGCGATCTCCACGCCGCTGGACAGCAGTTTCACCACCACCCAGCGGACAAAGACCTGGGAAAACGTGACCATAAAGGAGATCGGAACCGAGATCGCAGGCCGCGCCGGTATCGCGCTGGCCTGGGACGTGGAGGGCGACCCGTTCACGATCAAAAGCGTGGAGCAATCGGAACAAACCGACTGTGAGTTTTACATGAACCTGTGCGACACCTACGGGCTGGCCATGAAAGTCTACGCCCAAAAGATCGTGGTGTATGACCGGGAGGCGTACAAGAAAAAGGGCGCGGCGGCGGTGCTGTCCCCGTCCAGTATGAAATCCTGGTCATGGCAGCAGGATCAGGCCGGCACCTACACCGGCGGGGAGTTCACATACACCAGCCCGGCCACGGAAAAGGAAATCAAGGTGACCGTGGGCAAGGGCAGCCGGATCCTAAAGCAGAGCGGCAAGGCCGACAGCAAGGCCGACGCGGAGCGGAAGATCAAGGCGGCGGTGGCCAAGGCCAACCACGGCAAGACCAAACTTTCCGCCACCATTGTGGGAAACGCCTCCCTGGTGGCCTCCCAATGCGTTCAGGTGACGGGGCTGGGGAAACTGTCCGGCAAGTATTACGTTGACAGCATTACCCACAACGTCAGCGGATCCGGCGGCTACACCATGGATCTGGAAATGTCGCTGGTGGAGGAATGACGCGAGGAGGAACGCATGGAAAACAATATCCGGCTGGGTAAGATTTCAGCCATTGATTACGCCGCGGGCACGGTCCGCGTGGTGTACCACGAAAAGGACGACGCCGTGACGGCCCCCATTCCCCTGATTTCGTCAGAGTATTTCATGCCGGAGGTGGACGACATGGTTATGGTGCTTCACCTCTCCAACGGCACGGAGGCGGGCGTGGTCCTGGGCCGTCCGTGGAGTGAGAAGAACAAGCCCCCGGAGGGTTCCAAAGGGCTTTACCGCAAAGACCTGGCCCGTTCGCCGGGTGAGGCCATGATCCGCTATAAGGACGGCACCCTGACCATCAAGGCCACCAAGGTGGTGATTGACGGCACCGTGACCGTCAGCGGCGACGTGACCGCCGGCGGGGTTTCCCTGGACAACCACACCCACACGGACAGCATGGGCGGCGGAACCACCGGGCCGTCGTAAGGAGGCGATTTACACATGATCGGAACGCTGGGGCGCAAAATCATTTTCGAGGTGAGCGACGACAGGGTTTTGACCTTTGAGAGCATGAGCCGCGAGGTTTCCGGGCGCTGGACGGAACACGAAGTTTTAGGCGTGAAGCCGAAAGCGGAGTATTTAGGGCCTGGCCTCCAGACCATAAGCCTGACCATTCACCTGTCCGCTGCCCTGGGCGTGAAGCCGCGGCGGATCCTGGACACGGTGGAGCGCATGGTGGAAAGCGGTTCGGCGGAGTACCTGGTGATCGGCGGCAGGCTGGTAGGCCGTTGCCCGTTCCGCGTCACGGGTTCGAGTGAAGCCTGGGACAAGGTTTACAGCCGCGGAGAACTGGCCAAGGCCACCCTGACCATTTCACTGGGGGAATACGCATGAACGAAAACGACCTTTTCAATTTCCAACTGGAATATACGTTCACGGCGGACTGGCTGGCGGAACTGGATCGCCAGCTGGCCCTCCTGCTGTCCACACGGGAGGGCACCATGCCGCTGGATCGGGCTTTCGGCCTGAACATGGATTTTGTGGATATGCCGCCGGAGGCCGCAAAAAGCCTTTACGCGGCGGAGGTCACCGAAAAGGTGTCCAAATTCATACCGGAGGTGCGGGTGCAGGAAGTGACCTGGACCGGCGGCAACACCGGCAAACTTTTTCCCAAGGTGGTGATAACAAGTGCCTGATATTTCCGCAATTCAGAACACCCCGGACGTGTCTTTCATTGACAATAAGACCATTGACGACGTGCGCGGGGATATGGTGGCAGACTTTGAGGCGTTCATGCTCCAGGTGACCGGCAGCAAGGTGTCCCTGGGCCGCGCCTCTGTCCACCGCATGATCCTGTATTCGGCGGCGGCGCAGATTTACCAAGCCATGCAGTACGTTGACCGAGCGGGCAAGCAAAGCCTGCTGAAATACTCCTATTCGGAGTTCCTGGACAATCTGGCGCTGCTGAAAGGCGTTACCAGAGAACCCGCCAAGGCAGCCACGACCACGATCCGCTTTACCGCGTCGGCCACCAGGACGCTGGCCACGCCGATCCCGGCGGGCACCAGGGTTTCCTCCAGCGGTTCCATTTATTTCAGCACGGTGGAGTACGCAGAGATCCCGGCGGGCAGCCTGACGGTGGACGTGCTGGCGGAGTGTACCGCCACCGGCGACGCGGGCAACGGCCTGGCGCCCGGTGAGGTGTCCACCATTGTGGATCCCGTTCCCTACATTACCAGCGCCGTGAACCAGAATACCACGGAGGGCGGCGCAGACGTGGAGGACGACGAAAGCCTGGCGGAGCGGGTTTACCTGGCCCCCGGCGCCTATTCTACGGCAGGCCCGGAGGACGGATACCTGTACCACGCCAAGAAGTACAACGCCGCTATCGGTGACGTGGTGGCCACCAGCGACCACGAAGCGGGCCAGGTGGATATTGTTTTCATCATGGCTGACGGTTCCACACCGGGCGCGGCCATGATCTCCGGCCTGCAGGCGTACCTCTCCGGCAAGACGATCCGCCCCATGACGGACAAGCTGACCGTGAAAGCCCCGGAGGAGGTCACATACAGCATTAACCTGACGTATTACATCAACCGAAGCGACAGCGCCAGAGCGGTGGCAATTCAGGCGGCGGTGGCCCAGGCCGTGGAGGAATATAAAACCTGGCAGCGCACCATTGGCCGCGACGTGAACCCGTCGCAGCTGGCCGCCATGGTCATGGAGGCAGGCGCCAAGCGCGTCACCGTGACCGCACCGACGTTCGCGGCGGTGGCCGCCACCAAGGTGGCAGCATTGACCGGATCGGCCACCGTGACGTATGGAGGGCTGGAAGATGATTAAACTTTCCGGCAGCCGCTTCACGGACATTATGCCGGAGAACCTGGCGGAGCAGCCGGAGATCCAGGCGCTTGCCTACGCTGTGGGCAGGCAGGTGGAGAAGCTGCTGGCCTATGCCGACGGCGCCCGCACCTACGCGGCGATCTACGCCGTGCCGGAAAAGGTGCTGGATCTGCTGGCCGTGGAACTGCGTACCCCGTCCTATGACGAAAACTTTTCCATTAAGGTCAAGCGGACCCTGATTGCGGAAAGCCTGCTGTTTTACGCGCAGATGGGCACCCCGGCGGCGGTGAACCGGATCATTGAAACCATTTTCCAGGCCGGCCATATCAGCGAGTGGTGGGAATACGGCGGGAAACCCTATCACTTCAAGGCATACACCACGAACCCGGCCATTACGTCGGACGACGTGGAGGAGTTCAAGCGGGTGCTGGGCACCGTCAAGCGCCTTTCCGCCTGGCTGGACGAAATCGTGTTGGATCTGTCCACACCTCCGGCGGAGGTATTCGTGGGCCATTGGATCCACACGGGCGACTTTATCACCCTGCAAAGGGCGACTATGTAACAGGAGGTTATCAGCCATGTTTCAGGCCCCGAAACTGACAGACGCCGGCAAAAACCTGTATTACAGGAATATGGCCGGTGAGGGGATCAAATTCACAACCATTCAGCTGGGCAACGGCACGATCAGCGGCCCGATCTCCGCCATGACGGCCCTTGTCAGCGCCGTGGTGACCATCGACGCCGTGGTGAAGAACAACGCGGAGCAGTACGCCGACGTGTCCGGCCATTTCTCCAACGCCGAACTGGAGGAGGGTTTTTACTGGCGTGAAATCGGCGTGTTTGCGGCGGATCCCGATTACCCCGACGACCGCAGCCACGACATTCTTTACTGCTACCAAAACGCTTATGACACGGCGGACTTTATCCCCGTGGCCTCGGTGGAAACGGTGGAAAAAAACATCACCGTGCCCATTATCGTGGGCGACGCCTCCACGGTGTCCTGCACCCTGTCCGGTTCGCAGGTGCTGGTGTCGGAGGCAGACCTGGAGGCACACAACAAGGACGCGAACGCCCACAATGCCCTGTTTGAGAAGATCAACAAGGAACTGGAGAAGAAGCAGGACACGATCAACATTAAGGGCATTTTGAAAGGCGACCAGGACGCGGCGGGAAACCCCACCGTGACAAAGGCCACGCCGGGCGTGGACTACCAGCAGCCCACCCAGGTGCTGACGGAAAGCGACGCCATGGCCCTGACGGACACGGTTCCGTTTTTCTCCGGTTCTGCCGGGCAAAATCGCAAGGTCACGCTGAAAAAGCTAAAGGAGGCCCTGGGCGTCCAGTCTGCCAGTATCAACGTGACGACCTGCGCCGGCGCAACGGTGGTTTGTACCGACGGAGAAACCACCCTGAACGGCGTGGGTTCCACCAAGTTCTCCCTGCCGGAGAACACCGGCACCTGGGAGGTAACGGCCACCCTGGACGGCCACACGGCCAGCGCCGTGGTGGAGGTCACCGGCGCCATGCAGTACAACGTGGATCTGGTGATTACCTCCAGCGTGGCAGTTACCCACGCGCCCACGAAAACCGCCTACAACGTGGGGGAAACATTCGACCCCACCGGCCTGGTAGTCACCGCCACCTATGCCGACGGCACCACGGAGGACGTAACCGACGGCTGCACGTTCAGCCCCACCGTTATGACGGCCAGCACCACGGCGGTGACGATCACATACCAGCGGGCGGGCGTGACGGTCACGACCACCCAGGCGGTCACGGTCCTGGAACTGTCCAGCATTTCCGTGAAAACCGCCCCCACCAAGACCGCGTATTACATCGGTGAGAGTTTCGACGCCACCGGAATGGTGATTGAGGCCACCATGTCCAACGGCACCAAAAAGACCGTGACGGGCTGGACCTACACCCCCAGCGGCGCCCTTTCCAAGACGGACACGGCGGTGACGATCTCCTACACGGAAAACGGCGTCACCAAGACCTGCACCCAGGCGATCACGATCCGCACCCTGTCCAGCATTTCCGTGACGACGGCGCCAACCAAAACCGCCTATAAGTACGGGGAGAAGTTCAGCAGCGCCGGAATGGTGATTACCGCCAAATATTCGGACAACGCCACCCGCGTGGTGACCGGCTGGACCTATTCGCCCACCGGCGCCCTGGGGCTGACCAATACCACGATCACGATCACCTATGCGGAGGGCGGCGTGAGTAAGACCTGCACCCAGGCCATTACCGTGAGCAACTACCTTTCCAGTATCGCCGTGACGACCCCGCCCACCAAAACCGCCTATTTCACCGGCGAAACGTTCAGCAGCACGGGAATGGTGGTCACCGCCACCATGGCGGACGGCAGCAAAAAGACCGTCACCGGCTACACCTGCAGCCCCACCACCATGGCGGCCAGCACCACGGCGGTGACTGTCAGCTATACCGAGGGCGGCGTGACCAAGACGACCACCACCCCGGTGACAGTCACCAGCATTTCCAACACCCTGGCCTCCAACAGCTGGGCAACGATCCGCGCCGTGTCCGACGCCGGAAAAGGGTCCAATTACTGGAGCGTGGGCGACGCCAAGGGGATCACGATCAACGGCAAGGTGGGCGCCACGACGATCTCCAACCTGTCCATTTCCGTGTTTATCCTGGGTTTCAACCACAACGCCAGCCGCGAGGGCAGCAACCGGATCCATTTCCAGATCGGCAAGATCAACGGCACCCTGGTGGGCCTGGTAGACGGCAATTACGGCAGCAATACCAGCACCACCGGCGCCTTTACCATGAACACGCCGAACACGAACAGCGGCGGGTGGAATAACAGCCACATGAGAAAGACCGTGCTGGGCAGCAACAGCGCAAGCGCCACCAGCCCCACGGCCAACACCCTGCTGGCGGCCCTGCCGGCGGATCTCCGGGCGGTTATGAAGCCGGCCACCAAGTACAGCGACAACACCGGCGGCGGAAGCAACACCGCCAGCTATGTCACCAGCACCACGGACCTGCTGCCGCTGCTTTCGGAGTTTGAATACCACGGCGCCAGGACCTACGCCAACAGCGCAGAGCAGAATTACCAGGCCCAATATGACTATTACAAGGCCGGAAACAGCAAGGTGCATTATAAGCACAACGCCACCGGCACGGCGGCCTTTGCGTGGTGCCGTTCCGTCCATTCGGGCAGCAGCTACCTTTTCTGCCTTGTCTACACCGACGGCAGCGCCCACACTCGCACCGCCAGCTATTCCTGGGCGCTGGCCCCCTGCTTTTTTGTCTAATCGCCGCAGCATATCCGGCAAAATCCCGCCCACGGAAGTGGGCGGGAACCCGGACAGAGAAAGAAAACCCCGTGAGGTGAAAGAATGTCAGTTCTGAAAGAAAAACGGACCGTGAGCAAGGCGGAGTATGTGAACACCGCGAACCAGATTTATGTGGAAACGGTGGGATTTTTGACGCGGCTTTCCGCCCGTTACTCCCGCCTGATCGCAGAGGGCGCCGCGCGGCTGGCCGGCGAAGTCATGGACAACGCCGAAAAGGCCAACAAAATATACCCGTCGGACGAACAGCGCAAAGCCCAGCGCAAGGCGCATTTGCTGGAGGCGCTGGCCTCCCTCTCCGCGCTGGACGTGCGCCTGACCCACGCCTATCTGGTTATGTACCAGAACCCGCAAGGGTGCTTTACGGCGCCCAGCGGAAAGACGGTCCCACCCAAGGAAGCCATGGACAAGCTGGACCGCATGGCGCAGAGCCTGGGCGAACTGATAGACCGGGAGGAAACCCTGCTGCGGAATATCCTGGAGAGCGACAGGAAGCGGAAATAAGTCATTTTTATGGGTGTATCTTTGAAAACGCGCCGGGAGGCAGGGCGGCTTTTCCCTCTGACGGCGGCCAATGCGTGGTGCCGTTCCGTCAATTCGAGCAACAGCAACAATTTCTGCCTTGTCAACTCCGACGGCAGCGCCAACAATAACAACGCCAACAATTCCTGGGCGCTGGCCCCCTGATTTTACATAGCTGGGTCAAATGCAGTAACGGACGTGAACCGGACCCATGTAAAAGGAAAGATACTTCCCTGGCGAAAGCCTGAAACTGCCCGCTGATGATCCCGCGCGGACGCTGCTTGCATGGCGGGGGTATTGTGCTAACCCCGTTTCATGCGCTGGATCAACGCAGTTTAGAAGCACACCGACACCACAACTGTACGGAGGGCGAATACTTTTCTATGACAAGCGAACAGCGCCGCGAGGCGCGTTACAGACGCCGCCAGGCAAGGCGGCAGGCAAAGAGAAAGGCCCGCAGCGACGCCCTGGGGCCGATTGAGGAAGTTTTCAGTTTCCGGGCCATGTTTTTCTATGGCCGGAAGTGCTGCAACGGCGTGAGGTGGAAAGCCAGCACACAGCGGTTTGAAATGCACCTGTTTTCCGGCACCGCCAAGCGCCGGCGCAAGATCCTGAATGGAACGTGGAGGCCGGGCAAAACCGCCCATTTCACCCTGAAAGAGCGGGGCAAGGTCCGGCCCATAGACGCGCCGCACATTGAGGATCGGCAGGTTTACAAGGTTCTGACCAAAAAGGTGCTGGTGCCGCTGTATGTGCCCGGCATGATCTACGACAACAAAGCCAGCCAGAAAGGCGGCGGCCTGCATTTCCATTACAAACGCCTGGCCAAGCACCTGCGGGATCATTACCGCAGGCACGGCCTGGAGGGCGCCCTGTTCCTGATGGATTTTCACCACTTTTTCCCGGACGCGCCCCACGCGCTGCTGTATGAGCGCCACCGGGACATGATCCTAAACCCGAACCTGCGGCAGCTGGCCGATCTGGTGGTGGCCTCTGTGCCCGGCGGCGTGGGTATGCCCCTGGGCGTGGAACCCAGCCAGCAGGAAATGGTGGCGCTGCCGTCCTCCCTGGACAACCGGATCAAAGCCCAGCTTTCGATCCACGGCGCTGCCCATTACATGGACGACTATTACACCATTCTGCCGTCGAAGCAGGCGGCGGAGGTGACCGCGGCGGACGTGATCGGCCACGCGGAGGCCATGGGCCTGCAGGTCAACGCCGGAAAGTCAAAGGTGGTTCCGTTCTCCAGGCCGTTCCGGTTCTGCAAAGCCAAGTTTCAGGTGACGGACACCGGCGCCGTGAAGATCCACGGCTGCCGGGACGGCATGAAACGGGCGCGGCGGAAACTGCGGCTTTTCCAGGCGCGTGTGGCCAGCGGTGAAATGACGGTGGAGCAGGTGGCCCAATGGCTGCAAACCCCGATTTCCTATTATGAGAACTTCAACGATCACGGCAGGGTGCTGAAACTGCGGCGGCTATTCTATGCGATTTTCAAAACGGAGGTGTGAACCATGTTCAAGATCACAAAAGACGGGGCGACCCTGGCCATGACCGAGGCCCCCAACTACATCAAGCAGGCGGAAAACGGCTGTTTCGTGCTGTGCCCGGAGGCGGAGGCCACGGGGATCGCGCACAACGGCACCGTTTACCACCTCCTGGGCCGCCCTGATATGGAGGGGGCGGAAATCACCGTCATGCTGGAGGAAACCGACGCCGGCGCGGAGATCCAGAGCGCCAGCGAAAGCGCCACGGAAAACGCCAAGCTGTCCGGGCAGTTATCAGCTGCCGCCCGTATGTATGTGCAGGCGGCCACGGACGTGCCGGACGAAACAGCCC
>ERZ808240.5509-NODE-5509-length-10249-cov-3.533157_pt1 | contig 10249 bp, 8 predicted proteins | sample MGYA00521084_ERZ808240 | MGnify/ENA primary metagenome ERZ808240 (study PRJEB31516, sample SAMN03275571) | gut metagenome | biome: mammalia-associated habitat; material: feces | host: Papio cynocephalus | place: Kenya | collected 2012-08-06 ... | reverse complement strand
CAAATCCATATCTGCGACCCCGAGACCGGAGCAGAACTCGCACAAGGCAAAACAGGCGAAATCGTAATAGTAGGCGATACCGTCGCGAAGGGCTACTATCGCAACCCATCGAAGACCGCGAAGGCCTTCTTTGAAGCAGAAATGTCCGACGGAACCCGCCAGCGCGCATATCGGACGGGCGATGCCGGCCATATCGATGAGCAGGGCATCGTCCACTGCGAAGGGCGCTTCGATTCCCTTGTGAAGCTGCACGGATTCCGCATCGAGCTTGAAGACGTCGAGGAAAATATCCGCGCGCTTAACGGAGTGAAGCAGGCCTGCGTGGTGCCCATAGAGCACCAGGGCAGAATTGCGTATTTGAAGGCGTTTGTAGTGTTGGAAAAGCATCCCGACGGCACGCCGGCATACGAAGAGGTGGAAGGGCAGGGCGGCCCATCGAGCGACGACGGCACGAGCGTCGAAGTTCCCACGAAGCTCGAACTCGAGCGCGCATTGAAGGGCGCGCTGACGGCACGCATCCCCGAATACATGGTGCCGCGCCGTTTCGCAGTGAAAGATGCCCTGCCGCTTACGCCGAACGGCAAAATCGACCGCAAAGCCCTTGCTGGCACGCGTAAAGCATAAGGAAGCGTCCCATGTCGTTTTACGCCGACCCCAGCTTTTTTATAACGCTCGCCATCGCCATCACCGGCGCAGCCATCCTAGGCCTGCTCGAGAAGTCGCTGAAATGGTACGGCCTTGCTGCGTCGGTCGCCTTTATCGCGATGCTATTCATGAACGACCCAGCGCAGCTGGCATGCTGCGTGCTGTTCGTCGCGTCGGCAGGCGTGGCCTGCGCATTGCTGTCGCGCGCGCCGAAAGCCCGCTGGCGTTTCCGCATAGCGCTCGTGCTCACGCTGTATCCGCTGGTGGTATGCAAGGTAAGTGGAGCGTTCGACGCAAGCATTTTAGGGTTCGCGGGCATCTCGTACCTCACGTTCAAGGCGACGCAGGTCATCATCGAGATGCACGACGGCATCATCGAGAAAATCACCCCCAGCGACTGGGCGTGCTTCATTCTGTTCTTCCCGGTGTTCACCTCGGGCCCCATCGATCGAAGCAGGCGTTTTCTGGAAGACCTCCATGCCACGCCGAGCCGCGATGAATACGCGGGCATGCTTGCGCGCGGCATCCTGCTTATCACGGCGGGCATGGTGTACAAAATGGTCATCGCCGCGTTCATCTTTCGTTTTTACGACCCGCATGGGTGGGGAAGCGGACCATTCGCCGCTGAGCTTTGGCAGCAAATCGTCGTCGCTTACGAATACGGCCTGTATCTGTTCTTCGACTTCGCCGGGTACAGCCTCATGGCCATGGGAGCCAGCTATTGCTTCGGCATCCGCACTCCGCGCAATTTCCGCGCGCCGTTCTTGGCGGTCGACATTAAAGATTTTTGGAACCGTTGGCACATCACGCTGTCGTTCTGGTTGCGCGATTTCGTGTTCATGCGCTTCTCCCGCTTCGCCCTGAAGCATAAGCTGTTCAAGAAACGCCTGCATACCGCGCAATGCGGCTTCATGGTGAACATGGTGCTGATGGGCGCGTGGCATGGGCTTACGGCCGATTATCTGCTCTACGGCCTGTTCCACGGCGTACTGCTTGCCGCCACCGAGAGCTTCCAAAAAACGAAGTTCTACAAGGCGCACAAGAAGCAACTGGCATTCCGCGCCGTTTCGTGGTTCATCACCATGCAAGCGGTGTTTTTCGGGTTCGCGTTGTTTTCGGGACAGATTACACGGCTCATAGCGGGATAGGATGCAACGAGAATTGACCTAGCGCGATTTTTCCGCATACCGCCTCCGGGACAACGTTCCAGGCGTCCCTGCGGCGGCATACGGAAAAATCGCAGGCTATCGATAGTGATAGTTAAAGTGCAAGACAACAGAGAAAGGAACATGTCATGGCAAAGATGACGCATGAAGAAGTCGAAGAGAAGATGCTCGACATGCTCGAGGAGGTATGCGGCGACGAAGAGGTGCGCGACCATCGCGATGAAGACCTGTTCGAGCTCGGTTTCCTCGATTCTATGGCAGCCGTTGAACTGCTCGTAGACATCGAGGACGAATTCGGGGTGTCCATTGCCCCCACTGAAGTGGAGCGCGAAGAGATGAATACCGTGAACCTCATTATTTACCAGGTGGAAAAGCGCCTGTAGTACATTGTGCGCATCATGAAGGAAGCTCGCATGGATCGACCAAAAAGCAAAGACGAACGCGGCACGGGCATATCGGGCCTCACGCTGTTGAAAGGCGTTGTTGGCGGCTTTCTGTCGCTCGCGGTCGTGGTTGCGGCAATCACATGCGCGCTTCCGCAGCAGAACGCCAAGGCCGACACGACCCGACTGTACGATTACGTGTACTCTGGCGTGAAATCGGAAAGCGTCGATTTCACCACCGCGAACATGAGCGATGACGGCATATTGACGTTCGGCACTTCGGAGCTCTACATTTCCATGCCGCTCGTAAACCAATGTCCCCAGAAGGTGTTCGGGGAAAGCGTGAGCGGCGTCGACATGACGTACGTGGGCGAGGCGTTCGACCAGAGCTTGTGGCAAGCTATCGCGGCCGGCGCATATGCGCCGCAGGCGAAAAGCAACAAAGTGGTGCTGATGCTGTCGCCGCAATGGTTCTTCAAGAACAACGGCCAGCAGTCGAAGTTTGCCTCAAAATTTTCCTATACACTGTATAAAAACTTCTTAAATAACGCCGCCATCAGCGACGATACAAAAGCGTATGTCCGAAGCCGCTTGCAGCAACTTGGCGTTGACGAAACCCAGATTCGCGCCGCGAATGACGACACGCTCATCGATGCCTTCAACGATGCCGCATACCAATTTTCGAATGATTTGCGAATTCGAAGCAAGCTCGACGCGCTTGTGAACGGCTCACCGAAAAAATCCCAAACCCGAACAGCCGCCCAATACACCGGAGAACCCGATTGGGACAGCCTGCTCGATGACGCGCAAGCCCAGGGCGAGCAGTCGTGCACAAACAACGATTTCGGAATCCACGATGCCTATTGGGAGAAGAATTCGCAGTACCGCTCTGAAAGCGGGCAGGATTTCACGCACGCTGATGACGAATGGAGCGATTTCGAATGCTTTTTGCACGTATGCAAAGAAGCCGGCCTTGAGCCGCTCGTGGTAATTCTGCCCATGCATGGCCAGTGGTACGACCAGGCGGGCGTCACGTCCGACACGCGCGCGCAATTCTACGACCAAGCCAGAGCGATGTGCGACGCCCAGGACGTGGCCTATGCCGATTTCTCGAGCTGCGAATACGAGAAGTACTTCCTGTGCGACACCGTGCATCCCGGCTGGATTGGCTGGGTGCGCATCGAACACGCAGTGTACGACTTCGTGAATAATCGCGATGACGAATTCCTGGGCGGAGGAGCTTTCGGCGAAGCCGAAGGACTAAGCAGCCAGAGCGAAGAAGGGAACAGCGATGCCTAAAATCCCAAGCCTGCATGATATTGCCGCACGGGCCGTGGCGTTTGCCCGCAACCATACAGCCCTTACCGCACTCGGCGCCGGCGCCGCCATCGTTATAGCCGGCGTGCTCGTGTTCTGGTATGAAGTGTTCTCGGGCTATGCCGAACCCATTCAATTCATTTACGCCGCATTCTAAGAAAAACGTGCAGCAAAGCTTTCGAACATATCATGCGAAACGACTGCTTGGGGCGGCTCTATGCGCACTATGCCTGCAGGTTTGCCTTGCTTTTGCCATAGGACGCGCAGCATACGCCGACGACCTCGATCAAAGCCAGCAGTCAAAGCTCGAGTTTAACCAGGCGAGCAATGAGCTCGATTCTGAGGATTTCTCTGCAACGCTCGATTCGTACCTCGAGACGAACTTTCCGCGAACCCACGAGCCCGGCATTGCCGTCGCCGTGGTAACCGACCATGGCATTGCCTATATGAATACGCTTGGCACCTGCGATGATGCGAGCAGCACGTTCTTCATTGGATCGCTGAGCAAATCGATGTGCGCCACAGCCATCATGCAACTCGTGCAGCAGGGTAAGATCGACCTCGACGCGCCGGCCGTTGAATATGCGCCCGAATATCTCATATCGCCCGATGTAAGCGTTCGCATGTTGCTGAACCAAACCAGCGGCTTCGGGTTCTACGAATCGCTGAACCAGGCGACGGTGGGGGACAGCTTTGGAGAATTCTCATACGCCAACGCGAATTACGACCTTTTGGGTCGCATCGTCGAGCACGTCTCGGGCGAAGCATATTCCGATTACCTGGCCAAACATGTGTTCGCCCCGCTCGACATGGCCGATTCGTCGGCACAAGGGTGGCGGACCAATGACGTGCTTGGCGAAAACGACGATTCCGACACCACATCGCAAAACGACGAAACGCACTACACCGACACGCGCGAGGTACTAGGGCATCGCAATTATTTCGGCCTGTACGTGCAAGACGATTTCCAACACCGCGAAAACGACGACGCATGGGGAGGCCCCTCGTCGGGATACGTGTCCTCGAGCATACGCGACATGGCAAACTACCTGCAAATGTATTTGGCGGGCGGCAAAAACGTACTCGATTACGACAGCGTAATGCAGATGTTCATGAGCCGCGTGCCCGACCCAAGCGGCGATGCGTATTACGGCATGGGTTGGACCTCGTATTATTGGGACGATGAATTGGTGCTGTGCCACGATGGCGATGTCGAGACGAATGTCGCGAGCATGACGATTCTACCTGAACGCGGCATTGGCGTCGTGGTGCTGGGCGATGGATACGACTCCGTCGCAGGCAACTCGCTGTTTTGGGATTTATCGAGCGGCGTGGTCGACATCGCCTGCGGGCTCGATACGCCAGATTTGGATGCAGAAGAATACGACCGACTGCACGACGAAACGAATACGCAGTGGTTCGTCTTTTGGCTGATTTGCGCCATTCCGCTGCTTATCTTGCCCGTGTGGTATGCAGCAGCGAAAGCGATCCGCGCATCGAACTCGAAGACGCTTGCCATGTGCGCCATAGTGCTCGATGCGGCATTGTTCGCCTGGGCAATTTTAAAACTGCTACGCGTTCCAAAAGAAATGGGCATACCATGGCGAGACGTGTCCACCTTCGACCCGTCAATGACCATCGGAATCGCTGCGGGCGTGGCGCTGTTAACGATAGCCGCTATCGCGCGTATCGCGATAGCAAGTCTCATTGCGATACGCCACAATGTCCAGACGCATTAGAAACGCCACATGCATCCTCGAGCGGCCGAGCGGTAGCGTAAAAGCACGTTACTTTACATAACATATATTATCGAGTTTATATAAAAGAATGATCGGCAGCACATGCAAAAGTGCCACCGACCATTAATTGAGCGATGTGAAATGAAGCGTTCGGCGCTAGAACGTCGAGGATGACTGAGCGACCATGCTGGAAGCTTGGTCGTACAGCACAGGCGCCAAAAACACCGCAGTGAGCACGTTCGCGATGAACGCAACCAAACTCACGACCACCGCGATCTTGGCAAGCTTGAACGCATTTTCGACATACGAGTCGTTCGGGTTCGCTGCAAACATTTTCTTCGCAGACGTCAGCGCAATGAACCCCAAAACGAAGCCGACGATATCGAGCAGCGCACCGCCAATCACCAAGCTGATGCCAGCGCACACGATGCCGCCGATGGCCAAATTGCGACACGTAGGTTTGCTGATATTCATTCAAGCTCCTTTCGTTCGAATAAAATCGAACATTTGTACATAATAAAAGGGGAGTGCCTGATTTCATGATACCATGACGAAAAACAAGCTAAACTCAAGGGAAACGCCGTTGATGTAATGTGAGAAACGCGCATGGAGCACAGTGATACGACATATCTGGAGCCTTGGACGGGGCCAGCGATCTTGCTGGTCGACCTGGACGCGTTTTTCGCATCGGTCGAGCAGCTCGACCATCCCGCATGGCGCGGCAAGCCCGTCATCGTCGGCGGCGATGCCGACAAGCACGGCGTCGTGTCAACCGCGAGCTACGAGGCGCGCAAATACGGCGTTCATTCCGCTATGGCGGCGTCGGCCGCGCGAGAACTCTGCCCCGACGCGATCTGGACTGGCGGGCATTTCGACCGCTACCGGGAAATGTCCACGCGCGTAATGGCAATCCTCTACGACGAAAGCCCCCACGTGCAGCAAGTGAGCATCGATGAAGCGTTTGTCGACGTCTCCCCCACGGCCGTGAACCGCGAGCATCCCGCGCTTATCGCGCAACGCATCCAGCAGCGCGTCACAGCCCTGGGCGTCACCTGCTCGATAGGCGTCGGCACAAGCAAAACCATCGCTAAAATAGCCTCTGACCGCGACAAGCCTCGCGGCCTTACTATCGTATATCCTGGTTCCGAACTTGCCTTCCTCTTTCCATTGCCCATCCGATGCATGTCTGGCGTGGGAAAACGCGCCGAGGAGGTGCTGCGCCAGCACGGCATTCGCACACTGGGAGATATGGCCGAAGCGCCCGAAGAGCTGCTTCGTACGATTTATGGCAAAAATGGCGAAATGATGCGCCGCCGCTGCCTGGGCCTCGACGAAACCGCCGTGGCCAAAGACGAGTCCGTAAAGTCGGTTTCCAACGAAATGACGTTCTCGACCGACTTGGCGTCGTATGACGATATCGCCAACGCTGCAGACATGCTGGCTGCAAAGGTTGCGCGACGCCTCAGAAAAAAAGGGCTCAAGGGGTCGACGCTTTCGCTGAAGTTGCGTCTGGCCGACCGTACGAGCAAAAGCGCCCAAACCCAGCTTCGCGGACCTGAAGACAGCGAACACGCGTTCATGCCTGAATTGCACCGCATGATCGACCAAATCTGGAAGCCCGGCGTACACGTGAGGCTCGTGGGCGTGTGCGTTTCCCATTTCGACGGCATCGACTCGCCTCTTCAGGAATCGCTGTTCGACGCATCCAGCTTCGAGCCCCAAAAAACGCCCGACCCCAAACCTGGAATCGGCGAGGTGCCTGGTCGCAGATTATCCAAAGCGACCGACAAGGTGAAAGACCGCTTCGGCGAAGGCGCCGTCTTTTTTGGGAGGGACCTTCAATTCAAAGAACGAACGACGGGAACCGCACCGAAAAACCCAGCAGATTATCTCAAGTAGCCCCTCCCTCGCGTTGAAAGAAAATCATGCGGACTTTCCCTCCTAAAAGTAAAACGGAGCACCAAGCCTCGACGCAATGGTATATATTCGATGGTTGAAAGATTTTACTTTGGAAGGCTCCTTCATGCCGGATTCCGCGCCACAATCGCATACCAGCCAAACCCCTCGCAAGCCGCATCCGCGCACTCGCAGCGCCGAGCCATCATCGCAGCAGCATAGAGCATCCAGGCAAGCTGCATCAAACCCCAAGAAGCCGCAACGCAAAAAATCGCGCTACATCCCATCGCTCGACGGACTGCGCGCCTTGGCGGTTCTCGCCGTGATTTTCTATCACATGGATTTCGCATGGGCCAAAGGCGGCCTATTGGGCGTTACGGTGTTCTTCGTGCTTTCGGGCTACCTCATCACCGGCCTTTTGATTTCGGAATACGACAGCACAGGCGGCATCGACCTGCCGCAATTCTGGCTGCGTCGAATAAGGCGCCTGGTTCCCGCCATTATCACCGTTATCGTATGCGTTGCCGTGTTGTGCACCTTATTCAACCACGTGCTGCTCACGAAAATGCGCCCCGACATTGTTCCGTCGCTCTTTTTCTTCAACAACTGGTGGCAGATTTTCCATAACGTTTCATACTTCGAGGCGCTCGGCGCGCCTTCGCCGCTTACGCATTTCTGGTCGCTTGCCATCGAAGAGCAGTTCTATGTGGTGTGGCCCCTGCTGCTTCTGGGCGCCTTCAAGCTCGGCGCGAACCGCACCTGGGTGCGCCGCGTGATTTTGGTCTTGGCTGCAGCTTCAGCGCTGGCCATGGCGCTGCTCTATGTGCCCGGAGGCGACCCGAGCCGCGTCTACTACGGCACCGACACGCGCGCGTTCTCGCTTCTTTTGGGCGCATGGCTCGCCTTCTCCTGGCCGAGTTCCGATTTCGCAAGCGAGCGGGCTCTGCATATCGATAAGCAAATGAAAACGATTTTGAACGCGATCGGCTTCGCCGCGCTTGCCGTCCTGGTATTGATGCTGGCCTTGATGGACGGCTTTTCGGCGTTCCCCTATCGCGGCGGCGTATTGCTCGCCAGCGCGGTGGCGGCGGTGCTCATCGCCATATTGGTGCACCCGGCAACGCTGTTGTATAAAATTTTCTCTAACAAAATTTTAGTATGGATTGGTGTGCGCTCGTATGGCATGTACCTGTGGCACTACCCCATCGTGCTGCTGATGACAGGCTTGGCCGGCAATGCCGAGGGAACACCGCTGTGGTTGGCCATCCTTGAAATCGCCTTGATTTTCGGCGTATCAGAATTGTCGTACCGCTTCATCGAAGACCCCATTCGCCATCGCGCCATCGGCAAACTCATCACGCAAATTCGCGAAGGCGAGACGACATTGCAACGTTTCCTGCAGCGCAAGGCGATCCCTGCGCTTGCCTCGGTGACTATGGTTGCCGTCGCGTTCGGCGGCGTGCTGCTCGTGCCCGATGCCAGCGCGGTTGAAGACACCGAACTCTACAAAGACGAATCGGCGGCCGTTGTGGGCGTTCCCTCGGCCGACGAGGCTCAAACCGTGGGTAATGACAGCAATGGGAGCACATCGACAACAACAGAGGCGACAAAACTAGACGATTCAAAACTCGACATACTTATGATCGGTGATTCCGTGGCGAAAGGTTGTATTTATTCCTTTTCAGATATATTCCCGCACGGAGCACTTGATGCGGCAGTGGGTCGCTATATAGATTCTGGCATCACTCTTTACCAACAATATAACGACCAAGGCATTGTCGGAAACGTGGTTGTATTCTGCCTCGGCAACAATGGACCTTCGTATCAGGATATCTACGATAACCTTATCGCGACCATCGGTCCCGATAAGCAAATTTTTTTCGTAAACACTAGGAACGAAACAACTTGGATGGATGACGTAAACGCAACGTATGCCAATGGCGCCGTCCAATACGAAAACGTTCACGTTATCGATTGGTATACGACAAGCGCTGGCCACGATGAATACTTTGATGGAGATGGAACTCATCTTACTCGCGAGGGCGGCCTAGCGTATCTCAACGCGATATATGATGCCGTGAAAGATTACATCCCCCAACGAGATGCAGATAATCAAGATTTACAAGAAGGCATCACCGTTGGCGACAATCCAATCTCGGAAGAAGCGACATATATCCCAGCACTAGCCACTGAAGAGTAACGTCAGAAATTTTGATTTGAGAGTCACACCCTCCTAGAGAACTCCAATCGATTCTTCAATAAATATAAAGCCCCTCGAGAACTACTTTACGAGAGGCGTTTTCATGCTTAGTTGAACTTGAAGATCTTCTGGGCGATGTGGTAGGCAGCCAATCCGAACTGGCGGCCCGCTTCCGTGGGGATATTCGTGCCCCAATTCAAAATCGTATGCTTCACGCGCTTATACAGCTCGGGGTTCTTCTCTTCCAGGTACGCCCAGATAGCCGCGCGCTCGCGCTCGTTTTCCTCGGTCTTTTCCATGCGCAGGAACACCGAGCAGATGCACATCATCATGGACAGGTAGTTCAGCATATATCGCTCGAGCTTTTTCGAGGGAATCTCGGCCCGGTCCATCGCGTCGATCATGATGCGGGTCACGCGAACCTGCTGGTCGCGGCGCGAGTACATGACCTTCTCGTTCACGCTTTGGTCCTCGCGCCCGATGAAGTAGCGATACATGTCCACGTCAAGGTAATACATGGTGCGCACATGCGGCAGCGGGACGTATACGAAAATATTGTCCACATAGAACGTGTGCTCGGGCAACTTCAGGCCCATATCCTGCAGCAACTCGGTGCGATAGATCACAGAATGCATCAGAAGGTATTGCGATTGCCTGAAGTGCTTCGTGTCATCCCAGCCGAATTCCTCGCCTACGGGGAAAACGTTCTTGTAACCCATTACGGTGCGCGTTCCCTCGTGCACTTTCTCGTACACGTAGTTGCCGATTACCATATCGGTAGGTTCGGCAAGCTCCATTTGACGACGCAAATAAGCCATCACCTCATGCATGGCGTCTTTATCGAGCCAGTCGTCGGAATCGACAACCTTGAAATACCTGCCCTCGGCATGAGCAAGACCCGTG
>ERZ808240.5508-NODE-5508-length-10250-cov-7.043060_pt1 | contig 10250 bp, 10 predicted proteins | sample MGYA00521084_ERZ808240 | MGnify/ENA primary metagenome ERZ808240 (study PRJEB31516, sample SAMN03275571) | gut metagenome | biome: mammalia-associated habitat; material: feces | host: Papio cynocephalus | place: Kenya | collected 2012-08-06 ... | reverse complement strand
TCTTCCCAACCTCCCCCTTCCCCCACCCGGGGGTCAAATCCGTCAACCCCCGCCGTATCGTCCCCATCAAGCTGGTGCATCCGGTCGAGTGGCACTCCATGATCGACCCATCGCAGACCTTCGACGTCTCGTTCCTGTTCATGATCCTCAACGACGACAAGGAAGCCCAGGTCGGCATTCTCGCCAAGATCATGGACTTCGTGAACGGCCTGGGCGTCGAGAACGCCAAGAAGCTGTTCTCCATGACCAGCACGCATGAGATCTACGAGTTCCTCGACGAGAACTTCCCCGTCGACTAACGTTCGTCTTCCATCAGGTATTACGCGGGGGTCATCCCGCATAGAGAAAGGAATTCATCATGATCAAGGTTCTCGCTGCCTGTGGCGCCGGTGTCAACTCCAGCCACCAGATCAAGGACGCCATCGAGTCCGAGTTCAAGAACCGCGGCTACAACCTCAAGTGCGACGCCGTGATGATCAAGGACGTCAACGAGGAGCTGCTCTCCCAGTACGACATCTTCGCCCAGATCGCCAAGACCGATTTCGGCTTCGAGGTCAAGACCCCGATCGTCGACGCCGGCCCGATCCTCTACCGCATGCCTGCCATGGCCAAGCCTGTCTACGACAAGATCGAGGCGATTATCAAGGAGAAGGGCCTCAACTAAGCGGTTTTCTCCAGGGCGCTCGCGCCCTTAGGTTCTAGTTTGGCTTTACGAGAACGTTGACGATCGCCGGGAACGTCAACGTTCTTTTATGAAGCACTGCACGGATAAGTTCCACCAAGGAAACGAAAGAAGGAGACATGGACGCAGTAATCGGGTTTGCAAACGCCGTCTTTCAGCCGCTGATCGACCTCGGCGCAGCCCCCATGATGACCATCGTTCTGACGATCATCGCCCTACTCTTCAAAGTTAAATTCTCCAAGGCCCTTGAGGGTGGCCTGAAGCTCGGTATCGCCATTACCGGTATCGGCGCCATCATCAACATCCTCACCACGGCCTTCTCGAGCGCCATGAAGACGTTCGTCGAGTCCACCGGTCTGCAGCTGACCGTCACCGATGTGGGTTGGGCACCGCTCGCCACCATCACCTGGGGTTCCCCGTACACCCTGTACTTCCTGATGATCCTGGTCATCGTCAACATCGTCATGATCGTGCTTGCCAAGACCAACACCATCGATGTCGATATCTTCGACGTGTGGCACCTCGCCTTCGTCGGCCTGGCCTGCATCTACTTCGGCGCCAACATCGTCGTCGCCTCTGTGCTCGTCATCTTCATCGGCGTTATGAAGATCATCAACTCCGACCTCATGAAGCCGACCTTCAACGATCTGCTGGGTGCCCCTGAGGACAACCCCATGACCACGACTCACATGAACTACATGATGAACCCGCTGGCCATGCTGCTGAACAAGATCATCGACAAGATCTTCCCGTTCCTCGACAAGTACGACTTCGACGCCGCCAAGCTGAACAACATGATCGGCTTCTGGGGCTCCAAGTTCGCCATCGGCATCTACCTGGGCATCTTCGTCGGCCTGCTGTCTCACCAGACCCCGCAGCAGATCTTCACGCTCGCCTTTACCGCTGCAACCTGCCTTGAGCTGTTCTCCATGATCGGTTCCTGGTTCATCGCAGCTGTCGAGCCGCTGTCTCAGGGCATCTCCGACTTCGCCAACAACAGCAAGTGGCTCAAGGGCCGCACGCTCAACGTCGGCCTCGACTGGCCGTTCATGGCCGGCCGCGCCGAGATCTGGGCTGCTGCCAACATCCTGGCTCCCGTCATGCTCGGTGAGGCTCTGCTCCTCGCGAACGTCCCCTGCCCGTTCTCCCCGACCGGCACCTGGAACGGCCTGCTCCCGCTCGGCGGCATCATCGCCATGGGCCTCACGCCTTCCCTGCTGATCGTCACCCGTGGCCGCGTCATCCGCATGGTCGTCATCGGCGCTATCCTGCTGCCCGTCTTCCTGGGCGCCGGCACCCTCGTCGCCGGTTTCGTCACCGCAACCGCTAAGTCCGTCGGTGCCTTCCCCTCCGGTGTCACCGGCCTCATCTCCCAGACCACGATGGAAGGCCCTGTCGAGAAGTTCCTCGCCTTCTTCGTCGGCAAGGGTGCCGCAGGCGACGTCTCGATGATCATCGCAGCCGTCATCGCCATCGCGATCTACCTGCTGCTCTTCGTCTGGTACCGCAACCAGATGATCAAGCGCAACGTCGAGTACGCCAAGCAGGGCAAGTGCACCCCGTCCCCGCTGACGACCGGCAAGTTCTCCGCTGACGATCTGAAGACCGAGTAACCCCATAACTCACTTCAGTGAATCTTCCGCAGTCCCCCTGTGGATCGAAGGCCGCCTCTTGCAGGCGGCCTTCTTTTTTACCGATCGGGCCCGATCGAGGACGCTTTACCGTGCTGTACTGCCAAAAGCGCACGTACGCGGTAAAGTAGATAAGCTTGCAGCAAACTTGGGAGTGAAGGAATCCGCATGATCACATCCGAGCACATCGGCTCTGCGCCCGACGGCGCGCCCGTCCATCGCTTCACCATCGCCACGCCGGATATCACCGTCCGCATCATGGATTTCGGCGCCACCGTCTTGGGTATCGACGTCCCCGCCATCGACGACACGGTGCGCGATGTCGTCTTGGGCTATGACAGGCTCGAGGACTACTTCGACAACCCGGCCTGCTTCGGCTCCACGATCGGCCCCGTCGCCAACCGCATCGCCGGGGCGGCGATCGAAATCGACGGCACCACCTGGCATCTGGACGCCAACGAGAACGGGAACTGTCTGCACACCGACCTTGATCGCGGCCTGCACAAGCGCGTGTGGTCCACCGAGGTCGACGAGGCCGCCAATACCGTCCATATGGAGACCGCCCTTGCCGACGGCGAACTCGGGCTTCCGGGAAACCGCACGTTCACGGCTGATTTCAGCGTCACTCCCACCGGGCGCTTCCGTATCGACCTGGGTTGCGAGAGCGATCGCCGTACCTACGTGTCCATGACCAATCACACGTACCTGAACCTTGCGGGCCATGACGCCGGCGAGAACTGTGAGCACTTCATCCGCGCCTTTGCAGGCGCGTACCTCCCCACCGACAGCGAGAATATCCCGACCGGCGAGATCGCCAACGTGGACGGCACCGTCTTCGATTTCCGCGAACTCAAGCCCGTCGCACTCGACATGGACGGCGACGACCCGCAGATCGTGAAGTGCAAGGGCTACGACCACTGCTTCTGCATCGATGGCTATCAGTACGGCCGCAACCTTCGTCAGGCCATGCATATCGAGGAGATGTGGACCGGCCGCGAGCTCGACTACTACACCACGGCCCCCGGCGTGCAGCTCTACACGGCCGGCTGGCTTGACGAAGAGCATGCCAAGGACGACGCAGTGTACAGCCGTGCGAGCGGATTCGCGCTCGAGGCCGAGATGTACCCCGACACGCCGCACCACACGCTTTTCCCCCAGGGTTTCGTGGGTCCCGGCCATCCCTATCGCAACACGATCGAGTACCGCTTCTACCATCGCTGAGGCGGAAACCCGCGCGATCACGACGTAAGTACCGCATACGCAGAAAGCCTGCAGCCGATAGTTTGGCTGCAGGCTTTCTTTTTGCTTCTCGGCGGGCTGGACGCTCTTGTTACAGAGCCCCTCCCCCGTGTCTTGCAACGCTGGATTGCGAGCTACTCCGTGAACGCGTTGCCCACGGAAACGCCGCCCACGTAGGTCTCGGCGAGCGTCAGGTCAGGCTGGAAGACGACGAAGTCGGCATCACGGCCGAGCTTGATGGAGCCGCACTTGTCGTCGATATGGGCCGAGCGCGCCGGGATCTCGGTGGCCATGCGGATGGCCTGGTCGGCGCTCACGATACCCCAATCGACCATGTTCTTGACACCCTGAGCGAGCGTCAGGACGGAGCCGGCGATGCTCTTGCCGTCAGCGAGCCAGCACAGGCCGTCCTTCATGACGACCGGAAGGCCGCCGCTCATGTAATCACCCTCGGGCATGCCCCCGCAACCGAGGCAATCGGTGATCAACACGGTGTGCTGCCAACCCTTAGCCTGCACGAGCGCACGGATCGCCGCAGGCGTCACGTGCTTGCCGTCGCAGATGATCTCGGCATACGTCTCGGGGGTGGTCATAGCTGCGCCGACGACGCCCGGCTCGCGGTGATGCAGGCCGCGCTGGCCGTTATAGGTATGGACGAAACAGTTGGCACCGGCGTTCACAGCCGCCACGCACTCGTCGTACGTTGCATCGGAGTGACCGATGCAGGGCACCACGCCCAGCGAATCGAGCGCCGCGGCATACTCGGGAGCGCCCTTGCGCTCGGCAGCGAACGCGCTCTTGACGATGCGGCCACCTGCAGCCTCCTGCCAGCCGGCAAAGACATCGACGTCGGGGTCGATGAGGTACGCCGGGTTCTGGGCACCGACGTGCTTCATGGTGAAGAAGGGTCCCTCAAGGTAGATGCCCTGGATGCGTGCACCGCAGAACTCCGGTCCGCGCTCCTCGTCAGCTTGGGCGATCGCCGCGCAGGCCTCCTTGATGTGCTCGACGCTGTCGGTGAACGTGGTGGGCAGCCAGCTCGTGGTGCCGCGACGCGCCAGCTCGGCCGACGAGATATTGATGCCCTCGGCGTCGTTATCCGTCGTGGCATGGTTGTAGAAGCCGTGGATATGCGTGTCGACCATACCCGGGGCGATCCACTTACCGGAATAGTCACGGACCTCGCAGCCCGGCTCCTCGGCGCTCCAGGTGCCGAACTTGCCGTCCGCGATCGTCAGATAGCCGGCCGGCATGACGGCAGCCGGCATGAAGAACTTATCTGCCTTGATTGCATACGTGCTCATGATGCTCCTCACAAGACGAAAGAAATGCCCGCCCGCAGAGACGCGAGCGGGCATCGCTGAACCTATCCAGAGGCCATTATGCCTCGAACGGGTGAATCGTTACACCCTTGACAACACGGTTGACCGTACCCGTGGGAGACGGTGTGTCGGGCGTGTTGCCAACACGGACGGAGTTGATCAGCGAGACGGCCTGGGCGACCATCACGAACGGAAGCGCCAGATAGCCCTCGGGCAGCTCGTCATAGCCCTTGAACGTGAAGCTCTCACCCTCGTAGGTGGTGGCACCGTCCTGCTGGACGGCGATGGTCTTCTGGGCGATCTCGTCGCCACCGATCTCGTGCAGGATGTCGAGATCGTACTGACGGGTGTAGGCGTCGTTGTTCACGAAAACGAACACGAGCGTCTTGTCGTCGACAAAGGACTTGGGCCCATGGCGATAGCCCATGGACGTGTCGTAGGACGTCGCGACGAGGCCGTGAGCGAGCTCGAGGATCTTGAGCTGGGCCTCCTGCGCAAGGCCGCCGAAAGAGCCGGAACCGAGGTAGGTCACGCGGTTGAAGTCGCCGGCGAGGTATGCGGCGATCTCGGGCTCGCGCTCGACGACTTCCTCGCCCATCTTGGCGATGGTCTCGACCCAAGCGGCCTTCTGCTCCATCGAGGCGGTGTCGAAGATGAGGGTGGCGATGAGCGTCATGCAGCTATAGCTGCCGGTCATGGCGAAGCCCTTGTCGTTGGCGCGCGGGATCAGGATGGTCAGGGCATCCGGATCGTCGGCGGACTCGACGGCGAGTTTGCCCTCAGGGGCACAGGTGATGTTCAGGAACTTGACATTCTTGACGAACTTCTTGGCGACCTGGACGGCAGCGAGGCTCTCGGGGCTGTTGCCGGAACGGGCAAAGGAGACCACGAGCGTCGGGTCGTCGGCACGCAGGAAGTCGCGCGGAGCCGAGACGATATCCGTCGTGGCGATGGGCTTGAAGTCGTACAGGTCGGTGTCACCGGCATGGCGCAGATACGGAGCGCAGGTGTCGCCGACGTAGTCGGACGTACCGGCACCGGTGAAGACGACGGACAGGCGCCCCTCGCCCATGGCGCGGGCATCGGCCAGGAACTTCTCGACCGCGTCGAGGTTCTCCTTGTAGATGTTGAAGGCGTCGCGCCACAGCTCGGGCTGCTGCTTGATCTCAAGGGTGGTGATATCGGCACCCAGCTCTTCGAGCTCCTCTACGCTTTTCTCGAACATTTAGTACCTCTCAATCCTGATAACTGATCTACTAGGCATTATACGATGCCATTGGTTTGGTGGTTACAACCAGTTTATCACCATAGGACACACACGGACGCAATGATTCGGACGCATCCTATTCGTTTCGGTGGTGAATGACCTTATATTTGAACTGATCGGCGCGCGCCACGGAAAGGGTGTACTCGACGATCTCGTTGCGCGTGTCGTACGTCGTGCGCACCAGGTCCAAGACCGGTGCGCCCTCGGAAATACCGAGGAGATGCGCGTCGGCGGGACGCGCGATGCTGGCGAAAAACTCTTCCTCGGCCACGTTGATCTTCTCGTGGTAGACGTTCTCGATGATCTCGTACAGCGGAGCCTGCTCGAGCATCGGGCGCTTGAGCGACAGGAACTTGCGCACGGGAAGGTAGGTGCGCTCGACCATCATGGGCATGCCGTCCGCCGCACGCAGGCGCTTGAGCTTGAACAACTTGTCGCCGATCCGCGTGCCCATGTGCTCGGCAAGGTTCTTGTCGGCCTCGAGCTCTGAGAACTCCAGGATCGTGGTCTCGGGATCACGTCCCATCGAGCGCATCTGATCGGTAAAGCTATATGCCTGGAACAGATCGGTCGCCTGAGCGGAACGGTCGGCGACGAACGTACCGCGGCCGTGTTGGCGGACGACGAGACCCAAGCGCTCGAGCTCCTGCAGGGCCAGGCGGACCGTCGTGCGCGAAAGCCCGTAGCGTTCGGAAAGCTCGCGCTCGGACGGCATCACGTCACCAGCCCGGTACTCATGCTCGATCTTCTCGGTCAGGATATCGACCAGCTGATCATACAGAGGCTGCTTGCGTGCTCCCAAAGCCATGACGCCTTCCTTCACACTCGACGGGTACGGTACACGATGATAACGCTCGAAAGAAAGGGCCGCTCCCCCATTTGGGTTCGCGGCCCTTGAACATACACATAGTCACGGGGTGGAGCGCGCGGCCGTGAGGTGCGCGCTCCTGTAAGTCAGAGCCTTACCAGATGCTCGGCCACAGACCGAACGGGCCAGCGCCCAGGATACCCAGGACGAAGAGCAGGAGAATGCCCTTGGTCGGGGTCCAGTTGTGCTTCGCGAAGAGGAAGTACAGGATGAGCGTCAGCGCGAGGGGGACGAGCTTCGGGACGATCGTGTTGAGCGTATCGGCCACGGAGAAGTTGACGGGATCCTCGGTGACGGTACCGTAGGTCACGGACTCCATACCGTTGCCCAGATCGGTGACGCCGCACTCGACGGAGTTGCCGTCAGCATCGGTAGCAGTGAGGGCGTTGCCGTCGGTATCGGTCATGGCGATGGTACCGGCGTCGGCCTTCTCGGTGTCGATGCCCTTCATATCGGTGAAGTTCTTGGCTTCCTTCTCGGACACGACGACCGTCTTGGCGGAGAGGCCGCGGGTGGTGCCGTTGGGGATCGTCAGGTTGATCTGGGTGCCACCCATGGTGACGACCAGGCAGCCGACGACGAAGACGCCCATGATGGAAGCGGCGCGGGTGAACGCCTGCATGTTAGCGGTCAGGGCGTCGATGGCGCTGGTGCCCATCTTGTAGGACCAGTTCATGAGCCAGAAGCGCAGGGCGAACTGGACGACGTTGAAGATGACCAGGAAGATCAGCGGAGCCGCAGCGTTTCCGTTGATGGCCATGTTCGAGGTGATGCCGGCCGTGATAGGCACGAGCGTCAGCCAGAACAGGGCGTCACCGATGCCGCCGAGCGGGCCCATGGCCGCGACGCGGACGGCGCGGATGGTGGGGATGTCCACCTTGTTCTGCTCAAGGGAGAGCACGATGCCCATAACGAAGGTGACGAGGAACGGGTGGGTGTTGAAGAACTCGAGGTTGTGGCTCATGGAAGCCGCAAGGTCGTTCTTGTTGGTGTGGATCTTCTCAAGACCAGGAAGGATGGAGTAGAGCCAGCCGGCGGCCTGCATGCGCTCGTAGTTGAACGATGCCTGCAGGAAGCAGGAGCGCCAAGCCATCTTGTTGAGGGTCTTCTGATCGAGCTGGGGTGCGGGGGTAAGGTCCTCGTAGTGCTCGGGAATCACATACTCATTAGATGCCATCTTCGAAGTCACCTCCGTCAGAAATTGCAGCGCCAGAGAGCTCGGTCTGCTGCTGGAAGTCCCAGAAAGCGATACCGAAGCCGATGAGGGCGAGGATCAGCAGGGCCGGGGTCGCCAGCGAGTCGTTGGCGACGGTGATGATGGCGAGGCCGAAGCCCATGAAGAAGAATCCCCACATATCGCGGTTCATCATGACCTTCAGCAGGACGGCGAAGCCGACGAAGCGCATCATGCCACCGGCAGCGGAGAGGCCGGTCTGGAGCCAGGTCGGGATAGCGTCGGCGATGGTCTGGCCAACGGTGGCGCCAGCGATGAAGAACAGCGTGACGACGATGGCGAAGATCAGGCCGAGCAGGACCATGGCGAAGTAGTTCAGGCGCTCGATGCCCTTGGTGTCCGCGTTGTGGGCCATGTTGTCGGCCGTGGACATAAGCGGGGACATAAGCGTGAACACGAGGGTCACGCCGAGCTGGCCGAGCAGTGCGAACGGCACGGCCACGCCGACAGCGGCGTTGGGCTCAAGGCCCGTGGCGATAGCCAGGACGGCTGCCATGATGCCGCCGATGACGGCGTTAGGCGGCTGGGCACCGCCGATCGGCATGTTGCCGATCGTCATGAGCTGATAGGTACCACCGACGAGAAGACCGGTGTTGAGGTCGCCAAGGATAAGACCGATGACGGCGCCGGTGACGATGGGCTGATAGAGAGACTCGAGGAAGTTGAACTGGTCGATAGCCGCGATGAACGTGACGATGAAGACCAGCGCGACCTGGATGATCGAGTATTCCATCTTGCTCCTCCTTTCGAAAAGTCGCGCACGCACTCGGAATACGTGCGCTAGGTGTCGGGCAGCGCCCGACGGTGTGGATCTCGAGGATTACGAGAAGAGCTTGCTCGTATCCTCAACCGGCGTGCTCGGAACACGCCTGATCTCCAACTCCACCCCCAATTCCTGCAGCTCTTTGAAAGCGGCGACATCCTCGTCGTTCACGGCGACGGAGGTGGCGACTTGGCGCTTTCCTTCCGACATGTGCATGTTGCCGATGTTTACCTTCTTTATAGGCACACCGCCTTTGACGAGCGTGAGCACGTCTTCCGGTGTTTCGGCCACGATGAAGATCTTCTGGCGCGGGCTCGCCTTGCCGATGACGTCGATCGTCTTCTGCAGGGAGAAGAAGCGCGTTGCGACGCCGGCGGGAGCGGCCATCTTCATGAGGTTCTGGCGCATGGTGTTGGTCGACACGTCATCGTTGGCGACGAGGATGAGGTTGGAACCCAGGCTCGAGTTCCACTGGGTCGCGACCTGGCCATGGACCAGTCGGTTATCGATACGGGTGAGAAGAATGTTGGGTTCTGCCATGTGAATCAGCTTCCTTTCGTCGCTGTTTTCTGACTATTTGATCTCCTGGATGGCATAGCGGGAAACGTCGAGCGTGGCACCGGAACGGACCTTGACCTCGACCTTCTCGCCGTTGACGGCTTTCACCGTGCCGTAGATGCCACCCGCGAAGAGGATCTCCTGACCGGGCTTGAGCTCCTGGTGAAGCTCCTTGAAGTACGAACGCTTCTTGCGCATGTTGATCTGGGACCAGATGGTGTAGATGACGCCCATGATCACGAGGAGCGCAAGCAGCGTGATCGAGGAGGCGAGGATGTTGGCCCCGAGACCGGCCATTAGATGCCGTCCTCGTCGTCGAACCCGTCGACCGCGTCATCGGCGCCGGAGACGATGGAGGCGAGGCCCTTGTGCGTGACGCCTGCCTGGCCGACCGTGACGGCCTGCTCGGCAAGCTCGGCCACCGTGGAGCCGTTGCGAAGGAACAGCAGCTCGATGAGCATGGGAAGGTTGGTGCCGGTGACGATCTCCATGTTCGGGATGTCCTGGGCGATCATCATGGCTTGGTTGAAGGGGGTTCCGCCAAGGAGGTCGACGAAGACGAGGATGCCCTCGCACTCCTCGCTCATCTTGGTGATAGCGGCGCGGAGATCGTCACCGTAGGTCGCGGCCTGATCGCCCTGGAACGGGACGATCTCGAATGCCTCCTGATCGCCGGCGACCATGTC
>ERZ808240.5507-NODE-5507-length-10254-cov-7.343073_pt1 | contig 10254 bp, 8 predicted proteins | sample MGYA00521084_ERZ808240 | MGnify/ENA primary metagenome ERZ808240 (study PRJEB31516, sample SAMN03275571) | gut metagenome | biome: mammalia-associated habitat; material: feces | host: Papio cynocephalus | place: Kenya | collected 2012-08-06 ... | reverse complement strand
TCATATCAATTAATTTTGAACACCTACTTAATGAGAAAAAATAAAGAAATCACTTAAAACTTCTGAAATTAGAACATTTGAATGCTACATTACGTTTAGCTTTCAACCAAAATGTTGTAACTTTGCTTCATTAAGTGAACATAGGCATATTTTTATGCAAAGCATTGCCCAATAATATAGATGCTCATGATAATTTAAATTTATGATAGACATATTCATTTTAGTAGTTGTGCTATGGGCCATTTTCAATGGTTGGAAGACGGGGCTTGTAAAAGAAATTACCTCGACTGTAGGCACATTGGTAGGACTCTTAATAGCAGCTACATGCTACTCTGCATTTGGCGAGTATTTGGCAGTAAATGGCTCCGAAACTAATATGGTAACAAGCATCATAGCATTCTTGTTGCTATGGATTGTTGTTCCTATAGTATTGGGATTTGCAGCCAATGTCGTTACGCGTTCGCTCAAAGGTATGCAGTTGGGTATGCCCAACTCTATACTCGGTGCGCTGATAAGCGTAGTTAAATACTTAATTATTTTGAGTTGCGTGCTCAATGTGATGCAAAGTCTTAACATCCTTAACATTGAAAAGGCTAAAGAGTCTCGATTGCTACCGCCTATAACAGGTGTGCTACAAACTTTTTTCCCTAATGACACAGCAAAAGTATCAACATCCGATACCACTCGCACTGCGAAACCAGACACTATTTGGGTGGATATGACCAAAAAGCAGAAGAAATAGCTAAACGCACTAACTATGACTAACGAAAACGAACTTGTAAAAGAAATAACCGATAAAAAGTATGAATATGGTTTTACAACAGATGTTCATACCGAAATAATAGATCGCGGACTAAATGAGGACGTGATACGACTCATATCGCAAAAGAAAGGTGAACCTGAATGGATGCTCGATTTCAGATTAAAGGCTTTTCGCTATTGGCAAACACTTGAACAGCCAGATTGGGGACACGTTAATCTTCCGCAAATAGATTATCAAGCCATTTCGTATTATGCCGACCCTACAAAGAAACAAAAAGATGAAGGGAAAAAGGAAATTGACCCTGAACTAATGAAAACATTCGACAAGTTGGGTATCCCCCTTGAAGAGCGTATGCAATTGGCTGGTGTGGCTGTTGATGCTGTAATGGACTCGGTAAGCGTTAAAACTACATTTAAAGAGAAACTGCAAGAGAAAGGCATTATCTTCTGCTCAATATCCGAGGCCATACGCGAAAATCCCGAACTTGTACGTAAATACTTAGGCTCGGTGGTGCCTTATCGCGACAATTATTTTGCTGCTCTCAATAGTGCAGTATTCTCAGATGGCTCGTTTGTTTACATACCTCGTGGTGTACGTTGCCCCATGGAGCTGTCTACCTACTTCCGTATCAATGCACGCAATACAGGGCAGTTTGAACGCACACTCATCGTATGCGATGATGGGGGATATGTGAGCTATCTTGAAGGTTGTACCGCACCTATGCGCGATGAAAACCAATTGCATGCGGCCATTGTAGAGATAGTTGTAAACGAAAATGCAGAGGTTAAATACTCTACCGTGCAGAACTGGTATCCTGGTGATAAAGAGGGTAGAGGCGGTGTGTACAACCTCGTAACCAAGCGTGGGCAGCTACGTGGCGCAAACTCAAAGCTTTCGTGGACCCAAGTAGAAACAGGCTCAGCTATTACATGGAAGTACCCTTCGTGTGTGCTCATGGGCGATAATTCACAAGCTGAATTCTACTCGGTAGCCGTTACGAACAACCATCAAGAAGCAGACACTGGCACCAAGATGATACATATTGGAAAAAATACCCGTAGTACCATCATATCTAAAGGTATCTCTGCCGGAAAGAGTCAAAACTCCTATCGAGGTTTGGTTAAGGTAGGTTCAAAAGCCAGTGGAGCACGCAATTATTCGTCGTGCGACTCTTTGTTATTGGGTTCGGAATGTGGTGCACACACTTTTCCTTATATAGACGTAGCTAATCCCGATTCAACCGTAGAGCACGAGGCTACTACCTCTAAAATATCCGAAGACCAATTGCTATATTGCAACCAACGTGGCATACCAACAGAAGATGCAGTGTCGCTCATTGTGGGTGGATATGCCAAGGAGGTTATCAACAAACTGCCTATGGAGTTTGCTGTAGAAGCAACTAAACTTCTCAGCGTTTCGCTTGAAGGTAGCGTAGGGTAATTTATTCAACAAACTATAGTTTACTCTCCCATATAAACGTTTAGAAAAATGGTAACTATAAGCAACGAACATCTGCAAGTTAATATAAGCACCAAGGGTGCAGAAGTGCAGAGCATTAAAGACATTAAGACACAACAAGAATATATTTGGAATGGCGATGAAAAGTGGTGGAGTGGCCATTCGCCCATTCTCTTCCCTATAGTGGGAGGCTTGTGGAATGGCGTATGTCGCATTGATGGTGAGGAAATATCAATTCCTAAACATGGCATTGTGCGCCGTGCAGAATGGACCATTGTTGATGTGCAACCTGCGCAAGCTACATTGGCTATTAATAGTACAGTGGGGTCATTCAAAACCTTCCCCTTTGCCTATCATCTTGAAGTTACCTACTCACTTAGCGAACGCAAACTTACAGCTTCATTCAAGGTAACTAATCTTAGTGGTTGCGATCTTTGGTTCCAATTGGGTGGGCACCCTGCTATATCCCTACCAGGATGGAGCGAAAGCGATACAATCGATGGCTATCTGAAAATAGAAGGAGAGGCCAAACATGTGCTAAGGGCTGGCGAACAAGGGTGTCTTGAGCCCGAACAATATCCCGTTCCACTCAACGAACAGAACCTTATACCTATTTGTGTAGACACCTTTAGCAACGAAGCTCTTATTTTTGATGAGGGGCAGGTAAAGGCAGCTACTGTGCTTGATAAGCATGCTCAGCCCGTGGCTCGTGTTGAAAGTAGTTCACCCGTATGGCTCTTTTGGCAACCGCAAGGAATTCACACTCCATTCGTATGTTGCGAACCCTGGTATGGGCTTTGCGACCACCAAGGTTTTGAAGGTAACGTAGAGCAACGCCCATACATCAATTGCGCCCACTCAAACGAAACTTGGCAAGGATATTATACCGTAGAAGTATTCTAAATGCCTTTAAACTACATAAAAAGCCTTAAAAACAAGCATTTTAATAACTTTTTTGTAGTTTTCATTTTGAACTTCAAATACCAAAAACTAACTTTGCCGTGCAAATTAAACATACATAGAAAAAATGCTTAAAAAATTATTGACGCTTGTGCTATTTATAGCACCATTAAGCCTCTGCGCTCAAAAGTTCGCTCACTTTGACTACTCTGCTATCATGCAAGCAATGCCTGAAGCAAAAACTGCACAAACAGAACTTGAAGGTCTTTACAAACAGTATCAAACTGAAATAGAAGGCATGCAGAAGGAACTTCAGACTAAGGCTGAGAAGTACCAAAAGGAGGACACTGACGCTACACCTGCTAACATCAAGGAACGTCACCAACAAGAGTTGCAAGACATGTACCAACGTCTTCAACAAGCACAACAAGACAACTCTGACAACCTTCAGAAAGAGCAATCTAAGAAAATGCAACCCATTATTCAGAAGGTGCTCAACGCTGTTAATGCAGTAGCACAAGAGGGTGGTTATGTATATATAGTAGACGAAAATGCCTCTCAACAAGCTGGTGTGTTCATCAACAAAACTATTAGCACTGACGTTACATCAAGCGTAATGAAGAAGCTTGGCATTACTGCTACTCCAGCTGCAGCAAAAGCAACAACTGCTCCAGCAACAAAGAAATAATAGCGCACTATTCATAATTATAAATAAATTGCGAAGTCTTAGTTTCCTATTTTCAGTACTAAGATTTCGCTTTTTTATTTTCTTATCCAAAATGCCTTTCTATTCAATCTTTCATACCCATCAACTGCCATCGCAATTATTATAGAATGTTTAGAAAAGGGATAAAACAAGAGCTGAAATGGGTTTGCCCAAGGGATTAATCATGAACAAAACATGGTTGCAGCATACTTCTGCTAAACTTTATACAGGGTAAAAAAGTGCTTATATTAGGGCTTTAGTAGAATAGGAATAGGTTAATATTAGGGCTTTAGTAGAGTAAAATAGAGCAAAATAATTCCAATATGCTCTCTTTTTTCCTCTAATCATTTTGTCATTTAAAACATTATTACTACTTTTGCATCATAATCAAAGCGCCTGTGGCGAAATTGGTAGACGCGCTAGACTTAGGATCTAGTGTTTCGCGACGTGTAGGTTCGAGTCCTATCAGGCGCACCATGAGAAATCCTAACTGCTTGAATATAAGCGGTTAGGATTTTTTTGTTTATACTTTTGGCAACGTGTTTCGATGCTAATTCATTATTGTCACTAAGAGCTGAGTCGTTTTTACATTCTTTCACACGATTTTAGCAGATTATAATCGCGTTGGCTGTGGTGAGAATTATTCATCAAGTTGATAAATAAACGTAAAAGTAATTACCTTTATGCGAGATTGTGGTGTATTATATTTATTTTTGCATTTAAATTCGCATCTTAATATGGCTGAGCATGACGAGAAAGTGCAACGCTGCGTTGCACTTTTGCCATGGTCGCATAATCTACTGCTATACTGCTATTGAGCAAGGGGTTGGATGACAATGCCACAATCTATTATGCACAGGAAACGGTAGCTTGACCGCCTTGAACGTGGTGCAGACGAGAATCGCTCCATTGGAATCATACTCTGTGCGGAGAAAGACCGTGTAGAGGTGGAACTCGCACTTGAAGATATGGGTAAAACTATTGGAGTGGCAGACTATCAACTGATAGTACCAAAAGAGAAATTACAGAAAGTCCTTGCTGACGAGATAAAGGCGTTTAGTGAGGAGAAAGAAAACGATAAATAAAAAGAAAAGCCATAATGACAAATAAAGAATCCCAAGCATCGAGAAAAAATCTGTCATTGTCGAGTTTGGCAGATATTCTTTATCAAATGGAGAAAGACCGAATGGGTTTTGGGATATGTGCAACTGCTACTGCATTTGGTTTTAAATACGGAGGAGCTATCACTGCTTCAAATTATTCATGCGGCAGCATTATAGATGAAGCGAAGAAAATACATCCAGATTTCGGACTGACACATACTCATGATGCGACAATTAAATATGGAGTAGATTTGTACAGTATGTTTGAGAATGGTTCTTTTGGATTACAATTCTCAAAAAATGTTTTATCTACAAGCATTAATAAATTCTCGACTTTAGTCAGCGATAAACATCTAATTTATCTCACCGCCCTCCGCACCAAACCTTTCATGCTTCTTGCTGGTATCAGCGGCACAGGCAAAAGCCGCATTGTGCGCAAGTTGGCACAAGCGACAGTTACAGAGGAGCTGCAAAGAGCAGAAGGGTATAAGGGGAATAATTGGAAGAATGACCGTTGGACGCTGCATTCGCCAGCCAACTTTGAGTTGATACAGGTGAAGCCAAACTGGCACAACTCTATGGATGTAATCGGCTATTTGTCGAACATTCCGAGTCCGCATTATGTGTTCACGCCATTCATTGAGTTTATTGTAAAGGCATGGCAGCATCCCGAAGTACCGTTCTTCTTGTGTCTTGACGAGATGAACCTCGCTCCTGTAGAGGAATACTTTGCCGAGTTTCTGAGTGCAATTGAGAGCCGCAGCTTTGAAGGCGTAGAATACATGACCGACCCCATCATCAAGCCATTTAACTCTTTTGGAGAAGATGTGGCAAACACGATGGTAAACACACTATTCCCCAATTTCAAGGCAAGCGATACAGAATCGGAGATTGTAAAGGTTATCACACATTTACGCACAAGAGGTCTGACCCTGCCCAAGAACCTCATTGTCATAGGCACAGTGAATATGGACGAGACCACTTTCTCCTTCTCACGCAAAGTGCTCGATAGAGCCATGTCGGTAGAAATGAACGAGGTGAACTACGACAGTTTCCTGACCGACACGACAGATGATGAACTTAAAACCATTGTAAAGGCATTTGAGGAAAACGAAGAGGCAAACCTGAATACATTGCTTGTAGACCGACACATCGAAGCAAGGGAAATTGTTGAAGAACTTGGCGAGGATGCCCAATTTACCATTGACTATCTGAAGCGCGTCAATGCCCTGCTTGAAGGCACACCTTTCAAACTTGGTTATCGTGCCGCCAACGAAGCGTTGATATATCTACAAGCTGCGCATGAGTTCGGGCAGACCGACCGCATAGCTGCACTTGACAACTTTACGCTGATGAAGATACTCTCACGCATAGAGGGCGATGAAACGAAACTGAAAATCACCGATTCGGAAGCAGACAAAGAGCGCATAGCCAATGCTGGTGCTAACGTAGATGCCGCCAAGCAATATGGCGAACTGAACATACTCACGGCATTGCGTAATATCATCACGCAATTGTTGGACGAGGCTGATAATGCAGTTGCCGAGAGGAAAGAGTTACAGTCCATCAAGAAAATTGACAGCATGCTCAGTCAACTCAAGCGTGACCATTTCGTTTCCTATTGGAACTAAACATTATATTATATGGGTGTACGATGGCAAAGAAATATGAAATAAAGAATAGTACGGTCGAGTTCCTTACCTTTGTGGCAGAAGGAAAAGAACAAGGGATACAGGTGTTGTATAAGAACGAAACAGTATGGGCAACTCAAAAGGCGATGGCTATGCTCTTTGATTGCTCAACCGACAATATCGGAGTACATTTGAGGAATATATATGACACACATGAGTTGGATAAGAAATCAACTACCGAGAAAATTTCGGTAGTTCAGCAAGAGGGAACAAGGGATGTGCAACGTAACATGTTGTTTTATAACCTTGATGCTATTATTTCCGTAGGCTATCGTGTCAACTCTATCCGTGCCACTCAATTCCGCCAGTGGTGTACCTATGTCATTCGCCAGTTCTCTTTGCGTGGCTATATTATAGACAAAAAGCGCATGGAGAATGGTTCGTTTATAGGAGAAGACTATTTTGAACATCTGTTAGCCGAAATACGTGAGATAAGATTGAGCGAACGTCGGTTCTACCAAAAGCTCACGGACATATACGCAACAGCCATTGACTATAATAAGGACGCGCCCACTACACGCCTGTTCTATAAAAAAGTGCAGAATAAGATGCACTATGCAGTACATGGGCATACGGCAGCGGAACTGATTGTAGAGCGAGCCAATGCAGAAAAAGAACACATGGGACTAACCACTTGGGAAAATGCGCCTGACGGCAAGATTGTCAAGCCAGATGTGAGAGTTGCCAAGAATTACCTGAAACAGGCGGAGTTTGAAGATATGGGAAAACTTGTCAACTCGGTGCTTGATTTGGCAGAACGTATGGCCAAGCGTCATCTGCCTATGACCATGGAAGATTGGGCAAAACGTATAGACATAATTTTGGAAGCAGGAGGCGATGCAGTACTGCAAGATGCAGGCAAGATTTCAGCTGAGTATGCTAAAAGTTTTGCAGAGTCGGAATTTGAGAAATATCGTATTATACAAGACCGCTTGTTCCGTTCTGACTTTGACAGACTCAACGAATTGCCATTTGATAATACAGATGAGAACTAACGCACATGGCAAGCGTATTCAACTTTGAAGTGGCAAATGAGGACTTGCTGGTAAGGTTCTCATGTACCAATCATGAGCGGAGAATAGCCGAGACTGTCCGCAACCTATGTATCGACACTGACTGTCAAGACAGTGCCGCAAAGTTGTTGTGCCGTTACACGGCAGAACCCCAGAATGTAAAGTTCTCCTTTGATGGGAACGTACAGGAGGGGAATGATATCCGCCATGAAGCCGTGTTCTTTGAGAATACGGAATATCCGCTTATCGTGCGTGGTAAGGGAAAGACGTTGGAAGATTTGTCGCTTGCCATCAACGACCATCTGCGCACAGACGGCAAAGACAAAAGCACCATCATCAGCACTGGCGATGAACTATACGGCTCGCTGAACTTTCACAACCAAGTGGACATGACCGACTTCAGTATCACCTACAAGGTGAAAGGAGAAGTGCAGACTAAGGAACTGAAGTTCATGACCGAGGTGCTGAGCTATAAGTTGGACTACCGCTCCGACCTGAAGACCATTATCTCTGACATTGAGCATGAATATGCCATGCTGAGCACATCGTTCTTGAAGGATACCTATCTCAGTATGCGCCAAGGCACTGGTGAGAACAATCCGTTGATATGGTGGCAGATTTTCAAGTCGTGCTATGCTGAAATCATGGCGGCAGCACGCCAAATCATAGACCGCCCCAAACGACGGTTGCGCTCCATAGCCAAGTATGAGAGAGCAGAACGTATGGCGTATATCCCAAGAGAACTTGAAAACGAATATCAGATGCACAAGGACAATCCTACCCATCTATACCGTACAGAAGAACTTACGCTGAGCCACGACACCATAGAAAACCGTTTCTTGAAATACGCCATCCGTGAAATGGCACGCCGCTTCGCTGTGGTGAAAGAACACATCATCACCGCCATGCACCTTGATGACCCGAAGCGCATTGATACTTCGCTTGAAGAAATGGAGAACGAGCTGATGCAACTCTCCAATAATGCGTTTTTCCGTGGCGTAGGACAGTTCAAAGGATTCACGCAAGACAACCTCGTGATGAAACAGGCTCAAGGCTACAAGACCATCATGGAAAAATGGGTGGAACTGCAACAAGGTTATGAGTTGGAGGATGGCATGAGGAAACTGGAGGTGAAAGACATCTGCGACCTGTATGAGATATGGTGCTTTATCAAAGTGAAGAACATTGTGCAGGATGTGATGAAAGAGTTGGGTAAGGATGCCCAACCAAAGGTGAACGGCAGGGACATTACCAGCGACTTTATTCCCGGGCTCGTATATGGTGGTTCGGTGAGTTTCATCAACCAATCAGGCATTGAGTTGGCAAGTGTATGCTACAATGCTGAGGTGCATAAAGGCAAATCCAATTCAGCCATAAGCGGAACAAATACCATGACCACGGTGCAGCGTCCCGACATAGTGCTACGATTGAGCAAACTGGCAGAAGGCAACATGAAGTTCACTTATCTGTTTGATGCCAAATACCGAATAGCCGATACAGACGAGAACGGTAGCAGATACGACAGCCGTTATGATGTGCCGCCTGCAGATGCCATTGACCAAATGCACCGCTACCGTGATGCCATCTACTACACGGAAGAAGGGCGTGATCACGACCACTTGAAGAAAGAAATCATAGCTGGTTATGTGCTATTTCCGGGTCGCATACCATTGGAGGCACTTGACGCAGAGGACGGTGACTACTATTATCAGCAGTCGAACCGCTTGATTGGCATCGGTGCGTTTCCCTTGCGCCCCGACCAAGAGCAACATGCTGATGACGGAAGCATCATCGTAAATGCCAATAGTTCGGAGCAAGCCTTGCGCAGACAGATACGCCATTGGCTTGAAGATGGCAACGGCCGAGAGCGGTTGCTCGAAGAAAGCATACCTCAAAAAGGTTTGGAATATTCGGACGAACCTGTTAATAAAGGTACATTCTACATTGCGTCAGTAGATGGGCATGTGAATGCCGCTAAGGAATTGGTGCTGAATGGTCAAAGCAAGATTTTCTTCTCTGGCTATAAATCTATCCTTTCGGGTGTGGATTTCCAAAAGATTAAATACTTTGCCCCCGTGGACAACCACTTGGTAAAAGGATATTATCAGGTGCTCTCTGTGGAAGCAATGGATATGAGTGAAGTGCTGGCGAAAGAGAAAGCGGAAGCCAAAGGTGTAGCCTTGAAATATGGAGGCTACGATAAGCCCATCCGCATTTGCTTGAAGTTGGGCAAATACACTCTGCTATCAGCACCTTTTGTCTATGGACTGGACAGCAATGCATCCAAGGGTATTGCTATGACAAGAAAAGAGTTTAAGGAGTATTGCAATAAAGGAATTTAATCTATTTTTTCAACCATTTAATTGAGACAACCCCCTACCAAAAAGATTATACATGTATAATCCATTACATTCATTTCATTATATTTTTGTTTGAATAATTGAGCTATAAGGTAAGTCCCGAAGTGACGACATAGCATAGGATAGTCATGCAACTCATTAATAAAATGTACGATAGGGGCAAGCCCCCTATCCTCTGATATGTCGTCCCTACGGGATTTGTAACATAAGTAGGTGTTCAAAATTATTTATATAAATGAATCTTTTTATTTTCACATTTG
>ERZ808240.5506-NODE-5506-length-10255-cov-13.813922_pt1 | contig 10255 bp, 8 predicted proteins | sample MGYA00521084_ERZ808240 | MGnify/ENA primary metagenome ERZ808240 (study PRJEB31516, sample SAMN03275571) | gut metagenome | biome: mammalia-associated habitat; material: feces | host: Papio cynocephalus | place: Kenya | collected 2012-08-06 ... | reverse complement strand
GCGTTGGCTATATACAGAAGGCCGTTTTCGAAAATCGTATATACCCATCTTTTGTTTTTAAGCTTGGGAAAGGCGATTTTATATATACGATTTTTATAAATGCCATCGCGTATATACTTTTTACAGACAAAAGCCATTTTCGAGTCAAAAAGCATATGTAGAATTTTGAAAATCGAATGATTGTATATAGTCGAGCCTGGCTTGAACCGCTTTTCCCTGCTTCCATAGCGTCTTTAGGGAAAGATCGTGCCGATTGGGGACGCCTCGAGTTCTTTCTCTGCTTCCGTAGCGCCTTTTTTAGAACGCATCCGTCGTTACTCTTATAAGGCTATAGGGAATATATGCATGATTAAATTCCATCTGTGTAAGACTTAATTCTACCTTCAGATGAGTAAGTGGAATTTCGAATTACAATTTTGGGGCTGGAGGGAGCGTATCTGCCTGTATGTAAAAACTTGGAAATTTATGCTATGATGGCGGATACAGTGGGGCTGAAATGAGATGGGACCTTTTGTTTCAGTGCTGCTTTTTGTCATGCTTATCCTAAGATTTGATATGGGAGGAAATATCATGTATCTGATTGCGGGTCTCGGTAATCCGGAGAAGAAATATATCGGTACACGTCATAATACAGGCTTTGCGGCGATCGAGGCGCTGTGTGAGAAGCTCGGTGGCGTGAAGTTAAATGAGACGAAATTTAATGGAGTCTATGCGAAAGCTCGCTATATGAGTGCGGCGGGGCCGGAGCAGCTCATCATCGCGAAGCCACTGACCTACATGAATCTGTCTGGAAACTGCATCGCGCCGCTGGCGAATTTCTATAAGATTCCAGCAGATCATGTCATCGTGATTTCCGATGATATCAACCTCGATGTCGGTCGGATGCGGATCCGCCCGCATGGCTCGGCGGGTGGACACAATGGTTTAAAGTCCATCATTCAGTGCCTCGGTACGGACCAGTTCCCACGAGTACGGGTCGGTGTTGGCCAGAAGCCGGAGTATATGGATCTCGCGGATCATGTGCTGGCGAAGTTTGACAAGGACGATGCGGCCGTCATGCAGGAGACGTATCGGGCAGTGTCCGATGCCGTCCTTGACATCGTGGATCATGGCATCGAGCATGCCATGAACCGTTACAACCCGATGGACTGCCGGAAAAGCTGAAGCCCCTCACAGGGGTGAATTTTCCAGGCTGAAGCCATGCCTTTTTCAGGGCTGCTAAAATGAAGTCTCTCGTGGGTTACAGAGCCCGGGGAATCCCTCACACGGGTGAATCATGCAGGGACGTGAGGCCTTCGCTGTCCTCACGGCTCTTTTTATGCACGTGGTAAAGGAAGTGTTATGATCAATCCATTTCTGATGAGCAAAACGTATCAGGAGCTGCAGCAGGCCCTCACCGATGGTGTGGGTCCGCTTGGCGTGACAGGAACGGTGGAGCCGGTGAAGGCGCAGCTCCTTACAGCGCTGTGCGGGAAATCAGAGACCCATCGCGCGTGTGCAACCTCAATGCTGCGGAAAACGGCTCCGTTCACCGCTGCGCAATCCGGGACAGCGGCAGGTGTGCCTTTGATGATGGAGGATGCAGTCGCAAGCGACCGGCCGGAAGCGCGAGGAGAACAGGCGCGTGGCTGGAAGCTTCTGGTCGTAAAGGATGAGGCGACGGGCAAGCGCTTCGTGCGGGATCTTCATGCCTTTTCGGCACAGGCCTGGTACTATCCGGCGAAGGATTTTCTGTTCTACCAGGCGGATACGCAGGGCACGCTCATCACGCGGCAGCGTGTCGAGGTGCTGAAGCATGTCCTGGAGGACGAGGGCGGCGTCGTGGTCGCCAGCATTGACGCACTCATGGATCGGGTGCTTGGACGGGAAAATTTCTCCGAGGCGGTGCTGACCGTTGAACCTGGGATGACGATGGAAATAGAGGCCCTGTCCACGAAGCTCGGGCAGCTCGGCTATGAGCGTGTGACCGAGGTGGACGCCATGGGGGAGTATTCGATCCGCGGCGGGATTGTGGACGTATATCCGTTTACGGCGGAAAATCCGATCCGTATCGAGTTCTGGGATACCGAGGTCGATGGCATTCGAAGCTTTGATGTCGAAACACAGCGCTCGATCGAGACCCTGGACACGGTCGAGCTCTATCCGGCGTCAGACCGTGCGCAGGGAACGCAGGCGGAGAAGCAGGAGGTCAGCCTTCTCGACTACTTCGATGCGAATACGCTCCTCTTTCTGGATGAGCCGGACCGTCTCAAGGAGCGGGGCAATGCCGTCGAAACCGAATTCCGCGAGAGCTTTGAGGCACGCGTCGAGGAAATGAAGAAGCACGCGAAGCTGACGGCCACCCTCGAAGCCAATGGACTTCTGGAGAAGGAGGAGCGGGATCCGGACAAGCTGATCTATGGCATTGATCAGGTTATGGAGCGGCTTGAGACGACACGGACGATCGCCTTCAGCACCCTGGGCACCAATCTGAGTGCAGTGAAATGCAGACAGTGCTTCCATTTCGAGACGAGCGAGGTTACATCGTATAGCAAGGCCGGCTTCGAGATGCTGCTCAAGGACCTCCAGCACTGGCAGAGCGAGCAGTATCAGATCGTTCTGCTGAGCCCGTCCCGGACCCGTGCCTCTCGTCTCGCGCAGAATCTTCGTGATTATGATCTTCGCGCCTTCTGTCCGGATACGCCGGACGAAACGGCGGCGACGCGTGCCGTACCAGAGAGCGAGGAAAACCGCGGAGCCATCATGGTGACCTTCGGTCTTCTCAACACGGGCTATCAGTTCCCGGAGGCCCGCTTCGTACTGCTGACGGAGGGGGATATGTTCGGCAATGCCGGCGCCGTGCAGAAGAAGCGGAAGCAGAAGAAGCTGGACGGCCAGCATATTGCGAAGCTGAGTGAGCTCCGGGTCGGCGACTATGTCGTGCAGGAGGATCATGGCATCGGTATTTACCGCGGCATCGAACGCATTGAAAGCCAGGGCGTCACGAAGGATTACATCAAGCTCGAGTATGGCGATGGCGGCAATCTGTATCTTCCGGCAACCCGTCTCGAGGGCATCCAGAAGTATGCAGGCGCGGATGCGGCGAAGCCGAAGCTGAATAAGCTGGGCGGTACGGAGTGGCATAAAACGCGGGCCCGTGTGCAGCATGCGGTGAAGGAGATCGCGCGTGATCTCGTGAAGCTGTATGCCGCGCGGCAGTCCGCGTCCGGGTACAAGTTCGGCCCGGATACGGTCTGGCAGAAGGAATTCGAGGAAATGTTTCCGTATGAGGAAACGGCCGACCAGGACCTCGCCATTGAAGCGGTGAAGCAGGATATGGAGAGCCATAAGATCATGGACCGCCTCATCTGCGGTGACGTCGGCTATGGCAAGACCGAGGTTGCACTGCGGGCCGCGTTCAAGGCGGTGCAGGACAGCAAGCAGGTGGCGTACCTCGTGCCGACGACAATCCTCGCGCAGCAGATCTACAATACCTTCGTCGAGCGCATGAAGGGCTTCCCGGTCAATATCGTGCTGCTCTGCCGTTTCCGGACGCCACAGCAGATCCGAAAGGCGATCGAAGATCTGAAGGCCGGACGCGCCGATGTCGTCATTGGCACGCACCGACTGCTGAGCAAGGACGTCGAGTTTAAGAGCCTCGGCCTCCTGATCGTGGATGAGGAGCAGCGCTTCGGCGTGACACACAAGGAACGCATCAAGAATCTGAAGAAGAATGTCGATGTGCTGACCCTGACTGCGACGCCGATTCCGCGGACCCTGCATATGTCCCTCGTCGGCATCCGTGACATGTCCGTGCTCGAGGAGCCGCCGATTGACCGTGTGCCGATCCAGACCTATGTGATGGAGTACAATGATGAGCTCGTGCGCGAGGCCATTAACCGGGAGCTCGCACGAAACGGGCAGGTGTATTACGTGTACAATCGTGTGAACAATATCGCCGACATTGCCGGACACGTACAGAAGCTCTGCCCGGACGCCCGTGTCGCCTATGCGCATGGGCAGATGTCGGAGACCGAGCTCGAGGACATCATGCTTCGCTTCATTAATGGAGAAATCGATGTTCTGGTGTCGACCACCATCATTGAAACGGGTCTCGACATTCCAAATGCAAATACGATGATCATCCAGGATGCGGACCGGATGGGCCTTTCGCAGCTCTACCAGATCCGTGGCCGTGTCGGGCGCTCGAACCGGACCGCCTATGCCTTCCTTATGTACCGTCGTGGCAAGATGCTGACGGAGGAGTCCGAGAAGCGTCTTCAGGCAATCCGCGAATTTACCCAGCTCGGCTCCGGCATCCGTATCGCGATGCGGGATCTCGAGATCCGGGGCGCGGGCAATGTCCTGGGCGCAGAACAGCATGGCCACATGGAAGCGGTCGGCTACGACCTGTACTGTAAGCTGCTGAACACCGCAGTGAAGGAGGAGAAGGGCGAGCTCACTGAGATGCCAAGCTTCGATACGCAGATCGACTGCGACATCGATGCCTTCATTCCGGACAGCTATATCCCGAACGAGCAGCAGAAGCTCGACATCTATAAGCGGATTTCGTCCATCGAAAATGAGGAGGATTTCAGTGAGATGCAGGACGAGCTCCTGGATCGCTTCGGTGAGATCCCGAAGCCGTGCATGAACCTTCTCCGCATCGCACTTCTCCGCGCGGAGGCGCATCATGCCTATGTGACGGAGGCCGACATCCGAAAGGGCAGCTGGAAGCTCCTCTTCGATGCCTCGGCCGATATCCGCGTAGAGGAAATCCCGGTTCTCATCCGCGAGCAGCAGGGCCGCCTTCGCTTCGTCCCGGGCAAGCAGACGATGCTCGTCTTCCGCCAGAGCACCCACGAGAAGACCTGGACGCTTCTCGAAACCCTCGACGACGTTGAGAAGGTCGTGAAGCGCCTCGCGAAGTGAGGCGCGGGGTGGCACCTCGCCCGTCACACATTATGTTGACATGCCAAGGCGCACAGTTTATACTTTCCATGATAAATTTAAGTTTGGAGTCCACAGGTATTTTGGGAATACGCCTGTGGTCACGTGGAGGAAAAACAAAATGAATAGAGTTGAATTAGTAGCCGCCGTTGCAAAGAGCGCAGACCTTTCCAAGAAGGACGCAGATGCAGCTGTCAAGGCCGTATTTGATACTATTGCAGATGCACTTGCAGAGAACGATAAGGTTCAGCTGATCGGCTTCGGTACATTTGATGTTGCAGAGAGAGCAGCACGTGAGGGAAGAAACCCGAGAACGGGCGCTACGATGAGCATCGAGGCTTCCAAGGCTCCGAGATTCAAGGCTGGTAAGGCTCTGAAGGACAAGATCAACGCGTAATTTACGACACCATGGAGGCGGCCTGCAGAGGCCGCCTTTTTTGATAAGAGCCCTTGAAGGGTGGGGATGAACACGCAGCCCGCAGGGCACGACCTATGAAGAAGAAATTTCGGAGTGCAGCCGCACAGGACGCACCTCGAAACAAAATGGTGAGACCTATGAGATTAGACAAGTATCTGAAGGTATCCAGACTGATCAAGCGCCGTACGGTGGCCAATGAGGCCTGCGATACGGGGAGAGTGCTGGTCAATGATCGTCCGCAGCGCGCTTCCTATGATGTGAAGGTGGGCGACGTCATTGAAATCCGCTTCGGGGAGAAATCCGTGAAGGCGGAGGTTCTGAATGTACAGGAGACGGTGCATAAGGAAGAGGCAGGAGACCTTTTTAAATATTTATGAGACAGAATCAGCGTCGACGTAAAGAGAAAAGCTTCAGCAGCAATCGACTGGCCATCATTGGCATCACGATCGTGGTGCTGTTTCTTGCCATTGCCATCAATATCCGTGGCAGGACGCTGCGGCAGCAGGAGCGGGATTACCAGGCCCAGGAAGAAAGTCTGGATGCGGCGATTGCGGATGAAGAGCAGCACGGTAAGGAACTGGAGGAGAAGAAGGTCTACGTGAAGACGAAGGAATTCACGATGGAAAAGGCCCGGGAAATCTTCGGTCTGAAGCTGCCGGATGAAATTATCATTAAACCGGATGAAAAGTAGGAGATAAAGAAACAGGAGGCAGCATGGATCAGGTGATGCTGGATATCAGAAAATATATCGCGAAGTATCAGCTGATCCGGCCCGGTGACGGGGTCGTGGTGGGGCTGTCCGGCGGCCCGGATTCCGTTTTCCTGCTGTATGCATTGGCAGAGCTGAAGGCACGTATGCACTTTACACTCTGGGCGGTGCATGTGCACCATGGAATTCGTGGGGCGGAGGCAGACCGGGACGCGCGCTTTTCAGCGCAGCTCTGCCAGAAGCTTGCGGTGCCGTTTCAGCTCGTACATGTCGAGGCACCGGCGTATGCGACCGAACATGGGCTCGGGCTCGAGGAGGCAGCGCGAATTCTTCGCTATGAGGCGCTGGAGACGCAGCGAAAAGCGCTGGCGGAGACACTGCGCGACGCGTCGGTGCAGACAGGAATTCCGGCGCAGCAGGGAAAAGTGGAATCGGAGGCGGAGCGGAAGACGAAAAAGGGTGTACGCTGCGCAGCCGGTTCGTCTTCGGGGAGCCCTGGAGAAGCGGTGATCGCAGTCGCACATCATCTTGACGACCAGGCCGAAACGGTGCTTCATCACCTCGTGCGAGGCGCAGGATTACGTGGCCTTTCGGGCATGGAGAATCGGCGGGATCACATTATTCGGCCATTGCTTTCCACAAAAAGAGAAGATATACTGAAATGGCTTCATGCGCATAAAATGGACTATATGCTGGATTCCACCAATGCCGATGTGCAGTATACACGAAATCGCCTTCGGACACGGGTCCTGCCAGAGCTGAAGAGCATCAACCGGGAGGCGAGCGCGCATATCGCACGGAGTGCCGCGCTTTTACGAGAGGCGGACGAATATTTCCGGATGCTGGCGCTTCAGTATGTGGATCAGTATGCGCTGCGCGAGAAAACGGGCGTCCCGGCGATCGCATTGCCCGTCGCCCGCTTAAAGGCGTATCCCGAGCTTGTGCGGCAGTATGTCTATATCGAAATGATTCGACGGATGGGGACCCCGCTCAAGGACTGGAGCGCGGTGCATTTTCAGGACCTGGACCGGCTGATTTTCGGACCGGGCAATGCGCATCTGGATCTGCCGTATCGCATGAGCGCGGAGTATCGTAAGAAGCATCTGATTTTACAGAAGCATCAAGAGGTTATCAGTGTAAAAAGGAGAAAAAACCATGGCTGAGCATGTAAGAGTGCTGATCCCGGAGGATCAGATCGAGAAGCGTATTACTGAAATTGCAGATAAGATTTCCGAGGAATACAAGGGTCAGTCCCTGCACCTCATCTGCATCCTGAAGGGTGGCGCGATGTTCATGTGTGAGCTTGCGAAGCGAATTCATGACGTGGATGTGTCCTTCGATTTCATGTCCGTGTCCAGCTATGGCGGCGGAACGACCTCCAGCGGCATCGTGAAGATCGTGAAGGATCTCGATGAGCCGCTCGAGGGAAAGCATGTCATGATCGTCGAGGATATCATTGACACAGGACATACCCTGAACCACCTCAGTAAGATGCTGCGGGATCGGAAGCCGCTTTCCATTGAAATCTGCACGCTGCTGAATAAGCCATCCCGTCGGGAGAAGGAAGTGCCGGTGAAGTATTCCTGCTTCGAGATTCCGGACGAGTTCGTGGTCGGCTATGGCCTCGATTACGATCAGCGCTACCGGAACCTCCCATACATCGGTGTGGTGGAGTTCGACAAGTAAGCGACGGCAGAGAGAAGGATGTGGTTCATCGTTCGTGAGGGAATAAAGAGAGGCGCATGAAGGAATGCGCCTTTTTGAGATGCAGCAATGCATAAATTCAGAGTAGGTAGGGAATCTTTTGTATGACACAGAGTTCGATCAATCAGGAGGCACTGTATACCTCTGGGACAGCACAGTATCGCATTCCGGAGGAACCGAATCCAGGGGATACGGTCGCACTTCGATTTCGCACCGCGCGGCAGGATGTGGACGCCGTTGAAATCTATTTTCATGAGGCCAACAGCAGTGTTCAGATGACGTGCGTGGAAAGCGATGACCGTTTTGACTATTATGAGCATCGTGTGATGGTCGGGCAGGCCACTCAGAGCTACAGCTTCTTTATACGGAAAGGCGCGGAACGCCTGCATTTTAACCGCCTCGGCATCTGCGAGGACATGAACCCACAGCTCGCGTACCGCCTGATTCCGGGCTTCCATGTGCCGGAGTGGGCGAAGGGCGCCATCATGTATCAGATCTTCATTGACCGCTTCTGTGATGGAGACCCGAGTAATAACGTGGTGGACAATGAATACATCTACCTCGGCCGGGCCGCGCGTGGCGTCCAGGACTGGAACGCGCCGGTCGAGGCCTTTGACGTGCACCGCTTTTATGGCGGCGACCTGTCCGGTGTATGGTCGAAGCTGGACTATATTCAGCGCCTTGGCGTGTCGGTCATTTACTTTAACCCACTGTTTGTGTCCCCATCGAATCATAAGTACGACGCCCAGGATTACGATCACATTGACCCGCACGTCGGGAAAATCGTCAAGGACGGCGGCTCCCTCGTCGAGGACTGGGAGGATGACAATGCGCGGGCTACGCGCTATTCGATCCGTACGACGAGCCGTGAAAACCTCGAGGCGAGTGATCAGCTCTTCGTTGACTTCGTCGCCGCCTGCCATGCACGCGGCATGCGTGTCATCATGGACGGCGTGTTCAACCACTGCGGTTCCTTCCATAAGTGGATGAACCGCTCCGGCTTCTATAACTATAAGGATCAGTCCAATGCCTATGCCGCGGGTGCGTACCAGCGAAAGGACAGTCCGTACCACGATTATTTTGCCTTCAGTGATAATCGCGACGAGGCCTGGCCAAACAACAACAGCTACGAGAAGTGGTGGGGCAATGATACGCTGCCGAAGCTGAATTACGAGGGCTCGCAGGAGCTCGAGGAGGCGATCCTCGACATCGGACGGAAATGGGTCAGTGCACCGTTCTTCGTGGACGGCTGGCGACTGGATGTTGCAGCGGATCTCGGACATTCAGCGACCTTCAACCACATGTTCTGGAAGAAATTCCGGGCGGCGGTGAAGGAGGCGAATCCGCATGCGATTATCCTCGCGGAGCATTACGGGGATCCGTTCAGCTGGCTGGAGGGCGATGAGTGGGACACCATCATGAACTACGACGCCTTCATGGAGCCGGTGACCTGGTTCCTCACCGGGATGGAGAAGCACTCCGATGCGCGAAATGAAGCCCTGCAGGGCGATGGCGAGCAGTTCTTTGCAGCCATGCTTTATCATATGTCCCGCATGCCGGAAAGCGCCATTCTGAGCTCCATGAACCAGCTGTCAAACCATGACCACAGCCGCTTTATGACCCGCACGAACCAGACCGTGGGGCGAATCGCCACACTGGGGTCTGCGGCTGCGGATGAAAATACACGCCCAGGTGTGTATCGGCTTGCGGCCATGATCCAGATGACCTGGCCGGGCGCACCGACGCTCTTCTATGGTGATGAGGCCGGGATGACCGGCTGGACCGAGCCGGACTGCCGTCGTCCTTATCCATGGGGCCAGGAGGATCTCGACCTGATTGAGTACCATAATTACCTCGGTGCGATTCACAATCGCTGTCTCGCGATGAAGAAGGGCTCCCTGATGAAGCTGATGGCCGGACGCAATTACATCGCCTATGCGAGGGTCTATGAGACGGAAGTGGTGATCGTGGCCATCCATTGTGGCGAGGAACCGATCGATCTCCGTATTCCGGTATGGATGACCGGCCTCGACGATGAGGACGAGCTTCAGCGCCTGCTGCGCAGTGACGAGAAGCATTACAATGTCGGCATCACGAAGCGTCATGCCGAGGATGGGTTCCTCGTTTCCCGGATGCAGGGCTGCACCGGCAAAATCTACTACGCAAAGAAAAAGCCAAAGACGGTATAAGGCGTGGCGAGGCCCGGAGGGGTGACCACCAGAAGTCAGTATTCCGAGGCCTCGCCTACGCCGAGAACGCCACCTGAAATTTTTCTGCAAAAAAGTTTTTGAAAAGTGTTGACAAAGCTTTGATCGTAGAGTAATATAACACTCGCGTCACCGATAAGACGCCTAACGAATTCACTTGCGGGTGTAGTTCAATGGTAGAATGTCAGCCTTCCAAGCTGAACATGTGAGTTCGATTCTCATCACCCGCTCGATGCCCAGATAGCTCAGTTGGTAGAGCAGAGGACTGAAAATCCTCGTGTCACTGGT
>ERZ808240.5502-NODE-5502-length-10263-cov-12.137147_pt1 | contig 10263 bp, 9 predicted proteins | sample MGYA00521084_ERZ808240 | MGnify/ENA primary metagenome ERZ808240 (study PRJEB31516, sample SAMN03275571) | gut metagenome | biome: mammalia-associated habitat; material: feces | host: Papio cynocephalus | place: Kenya | collected 2012-08-06 ... | reverse complement strand
GCGCCCTGTGCCTTGTATTCTGCCAGGCGTTCCGGGATGGTCTCCGGTTCCACAGGGTCCAGATTGCACATCCACGCAAAGTGAGCCGGGTCTGCCTGCGCAACGGCACAGGCATCTTCGTTGTTTACAACGCCCACATTCACGCGTTCGCCCACGCTCATGAGCACGGCTTTTTCAATGCCCAGCTCTGCCATGTGCGGCAGCATCTCCGCCGGGTCACTGGCCCACATCTGTTCGGTGCGCGGCATCGGCAGGCGGGACAGATGCATATGCAGGTCGATCTTCTGCAGCGGTTCCATGAAATTATGCCTCCTCGGCAGTGCCATTGGCGCGGCGCTGAGCCAGCTCTGCGTACATGGTCTCGGTGGTCTTCTGGTCCAGATTGAAGATCAGGCCAATGCCGATCAGCTCCAGAATGCAGGTGATGACCGGCACTGCGTTGACCAGATAATAGATGTTGTTGACGGTGGCGGCGGACTGCACCGCACCCACGCCGGAGATATAGCCGATGGCAGCCAGTGCGCTGGCGGCACCGGTGGATGCAATGGTGCTGCCGATCTTGCGGCTGAAGGTGTACAGGCTGTACATACTGCCGTCGCTGCGGATGTTCATCTTCCACTCACTGTAGTCCAGGCAGTCGGTGACCAGTGCCCAGATCAGCATGGTGAAAGCAGTCTGGCCGATGGTGGCCAGCAGGTTGAGGATGGTGTAGACCATCGCGCTCTGCACCGGGAAGAACAGGATGTAGGCAGAGAGCACCAGATTGTAGGCGCTCATGACCAGGATCACATTGCGCTTGCCGAACTTTGCCACGATCTTGGGCACCAGAATGAAGCAGATGATCATGACCGGCAGGCTGCCCAGGCTGGCGATGGTCATCATGCTGGTGTCGTGGTAGAACTCCTTGTAGATGTAGCTGCGCAGCTGGCTGCTGCCGGTGATGAACAGCATGGAACCGATGGTGGCCACCATGACGCCGATCAGCGGGCGGTTCTGGAAGGCGGCCTTCAGCACCTTGCCGTACTCAAACTTCTGGCCGGGGGTGTGCTTCTGGTGCACACGCTCCTGGGTGAAGTTGCACAGCAGCAGGTAGCAGACGATGGACAGAACGCCGAAGACGACGGCCACGATCGTGAAGCGCTCCGGCAGGATGTTGGAGTCCTTGTCAAAGCAGAGGGCCGGGACGGCAGACAGGGCACCAATGCCCACGATGGTGCCGCCGATGCTGCGGGCACGGGACAGCTTGGAACGGTCGATGGGATCGGTGGAGACCACGCTGGCCATGGCACCGAACGGCATGCTGGTTCCAGTATAGCTCATGCCGTACAGAATGTAAACAAAAGCCACCCAGGCGTGCAGGGCCACACCGGTGAAGGGCACCTTCATGAAGCACAGCACGCCGGACAAAGCCAGCGGAATCATGAACAGCTTGATCCAGGGTTTGAACTTATCGCCGCTCTTGCCCAGGCGCCAGCGGTCCGGGAAGGAGCCCATAATGGGGTCATTGATGGCGTCCCACAGGCGCGCCACGAGGAACAGCGTTGCCATCCAGGCCGGGCTGATGCCCAGCACATAGGTGCAGAAGGTAAGAAAATAGGCGTCCACAAACAGGTTGACAAAGCTGCCGGCCATATCGCCGCAGACATATCCCACCTGATCCAGCACGCCAAAGGGCCGGGTCTTCTTTTCCATGGTACTTCTCCTTTTATGGTTCCATAGGGTTTTCTCGGCCAAACGCTGAGCTCTGCACGCCTGACACTTTTTCGACAATGCCTATGATACCAGAGAAAATTTGCAAAATGAATTGCAAAACAGGCATAAAAGATTGCAAATCCAGCAATTCTATGATAGACTTTTGACAAAATCCACAAGAAAGGAGCCTGTTTTTTGTGAAACTGTCCGAGATGAGCCGAATCTCTAATCTACTCTCGCAAAAATTTATTGAAACGGGTGACCGGCTGACGCACCAGGAAGTACAGCAGCTTTTGTGTGAAAATGGCGTATCTGCAGGAAATCTGTATCAGGAGGTGGAAATGGACTCCGATTATGTGGATGCGCATGAGGATGTGAGCACCTCCCGCGACGAAGTACAGCTGCACAGCCACACATTTTATGAGCTGCTTTACTGCCACAGCGGCAACCTGGATTATCTGGTGGGCACCCAGCGCTACCGCCTGCAGCGCGGCGACATCGTCATCGTGCCGCCGGGCGTCAGCCACCGCCCGCTGTTTCTGGACCAGCTCACCGAGCCATACCGCCGCATGGTGCTCTGGGTCAGCTGCAATTTCGTCACCTCGTTCACCCGCCTGTTTCCTTCCCTACCCTCCCATCCGCAGCACTTTCTGGTGCGCACCGCCGGCACCCAGTGGGAGATGCTGGAACAGTATTTCCGCGCCGCTGTGCAGGAAGCCGAACGCAAGGAGCTGGGCTGGGAGGCCGCTGTAGTGGCCCAGACGGGGCTGCTCTGCATTGCCATGTCCCGGGCTGCAGCCAATCTTCCGCCTCCGCAGAGCGAGCAGCGGGAGCTGCTGGACGAGATCATGCTGTACATCGAGCATCACATGGCGGAAAAACTCTCTCTGGAACAGATGGCCCAGCGTTTCCACGTCAGTGAGAGTACCATCAGTCAGCTGTTCCGCAAGCGGATGGACGTCAGCTTTTACCACTTTGTCACCCAGCGCCGCCTGATCGCTGCCAAGAACCTCATTCAGACCGGCGCAACACTGGAGCAGACTGCCGCCGAGGTCGGCTTTGGCGACTACTCCAACTTTTACCGCGCGTTCCGGCGGGAATACGGCATCACGCCAGCGGCCTACCGCCAGATGCTGCGGCAATAACGCCCCACACGCTGTTATAAAATGTTTCTGCCTCCATTTTTCAGCTGCAGACAAAAAGATCCGGGCTCCTTCTTTTCCGAAAGAGTCCGGATCGTTGTTCCGAATGGTTCAGACCGTGAGCGGGAGCCCCAGCAGAACGCTGTAACCGAACGCCAGCAGGCAGAACGGGATCAGTACCGGCATTGCCTTGACAAACAGGTCGCCCAGCGTTGTACCGTAATACTGGCAGGCCACAAAGGCACAGACGTGGGTGGGCGAGATCTGCATCGCCGCCCAGGCAATGCTCATCAGCAGCACCAGCAGCGCAATGCCGCCGTCCGGGATGGCCGCAATGGCCATGGGCAGGCAGAGGGCCACAATGGCCTGCGACCCGCTGACCACCGAGCCAAAGAAAAAGATCAGCGCAAAGGAGACCGCCACCGGCAGCGGGAACTGCCGGAAGAAATCCGGCAGCTGGCCCACCACACCGGTATGAGTGATGATGGCCTTGAACAGCATGACCAGATAAATGTTTACCAGCAGCACCGGCTCTGCGGCGTCCCGCACCACAGCGGCCAGCTCTCTGGGCCGGAAACGGTCCAGCAAGATCTCGGCCAGGATCACCAGCGGGGTGGCCTGGCAGACCGTGAACCCGCCGCAGATGATGAGCAGCACGATGGCCAGCAGGGACCACAGGTTCTTCACCAGCGTCCACAGGCTGTCCCGCAGCACGCCGGGAGCTGCCGCCGGTGCAGTACCAGCCGGCACCTTGCGCAGGTAGAACAGCACGGGCAGCAGGCAGGCAATGGCCACCACCGGCAGCATACACAGCACGAACCGCCCCGCGTTCTGCCCGCTGAGGGTCAGTGCCAGCAGCACTGCGCTGAAGGTGGGCAGGAACATTTCCGGAATGTGGCGGTAGTAGCAGGAGACGAACAGCTTTTCGCGGTTGTCCAGCGCATCCCCGCAGCTGTGGTCTACCATCTCTGCGCACACGGTCATCACGGCCGCCGAAGGCAGCAGCCCGATGATGATGGAAGACGCTGCCGCATTGACCCGGCGGCTGCGGAACAGCACGCTGAATGCCTGCTGTGCGTGGGCCAGCCGCTTCCGGCGCTCCAGCATCTTCTGCAGGAAGGTGACCAGATAGAAACTAAGCAGAACGCTGATGTTTTCCCAGGAGATGGTCTCCCGGGCCAGCACACCGGCGGCGGTGGGCAGCGGGATGCGGTACAACAGCACCGAAGCCGCAATGCCGCCGGCCAGCGCCATCCACAGAGGCTTCTTCAGCCGGATGAGCAGGACGATCAGCAGGAACACCAGCCCAAGGCGGAGGATCGCACCGTATTCCATCTCAGCTGCCCAGCCTCTCCCGCAGGGCTGCTTCCATCTGATCCAGCGCCTGCGTCAGCTGGGTACGGGTACAGCCGAAGTTCAGCCGCACAAAGCCCGGGCAGCCGAAGTCCACGCCATTGTTGAAGTTTACCCCGGCTTTCTCCCGGAAGAAGGTCCACGGGTCTTCAATGCCCGTCGCACGGCAGTCGATCCAGGCCAGGAAGGTGGCCTCATTGTGGGTCACGCTCACACCGGGCATGGCGGCAATGCGCTGCTCCATATAGTCCCGGTTGCCTTCCAGGTGCCGGAGCAGGGCCTCTTTCCAGTCGCTGCACTCGTTGTAGGAGACCAGAAATGCTTCCATGGCTACCACGTTGGGCACCGCCGCCAGACCGGCAATGTAGGCCTCATACTTCTGGCGCAGCGCCGCATTGGGGATGATGGCAAAGGCCATGGGCAGGGCCGGAATGTTGTAGGTCTTGGCTCCGCTGGTCAGGGTGATGGAATGCTCGCGCGCCCAGTCATCCGCCAGGAAATACGGGGTGTGCACATGGTCGTCAAACACAAGCTCACTGTGGATCTCGTCCGAGATCACGGTCAGGCCGTGCTTCTGGCAGAAGGCGGAGAGCTGGTTCAGCTCTTCTTTGCTGAACACCCGGCCCACCGGGTTGTGGGGACTGCACAGGATGAAGGTGGTCACGCCGGGCGTGGCGGCAATGGCTTTTTCCATCGCGTCCAGGTCCATCTCGTAGCGGCCTGTGGCGTCCTGCCGCAGGGGCACTTCCAGCCGGGGAAGCTGTGTTTCTGCCGCCAGCCTGCGGATGTGCGGATACATGGGTGTGTTGTTCATGATGGTACCGCCCAGCATCCGGCAGGCCATGTTTGCACCGGGCATCACAGCGGGCACAAACACGATCCATTCCCGGGGCAGGTCAAACCCGTACAGGCGCTTGTAGTAGGAGATCACGCAATCGTAGTATTTATCGCTCAGGATGGGGTAGCCGTACACCGGGTGCTGCACCCGGCGGGTCACCGCATCCACCACTTTCTGCGGGGCGGGCAGGTCCATGTCCGCCACCCACATGGGGATGTAGTCCCCGCCCTGATTGTCCCATTTGCCGCAGCCGGTGCCCTTGCGGGGCGGGCAGGTTTCAAAATCAAACATGATGATCCATCTCCTAACATGTATGAATGGTTCAGTGGCTCATGACGCTGCGCAGGAACTGCTGCGTCTTTTCGTGCTGAGGGTGCTCGAACAGCTCTTCCGGCGGAGCGGCCTCGCAGATCTTACCATCTGCAAAGAACATGACCCGGTCCGATACTTCCCGTGCAAACTTCATCTCGTGGGTCACGATGATAAGGGTCGATTCCTTGTGGCTGATGCTGCGGATAACGTTGAGCACCTCGTTGACCATTTCCGGATCCAGCGCGCTGGTCGGCTCATCAAAAAGGATGACCTCCGGAGAGAGGGCCAGTGCCCGCGCAATGGATACGCGCTGCTGCTGGCCGCCGGAAAGCATGTGCGGGTAATAGTTCATACGGTCGCCCATGCCCACCTGCTGCAGGCAGCGCACGGCAATGGCTTCGGCTTCGTCCTTTTTCATCTTGCGCACCACCGTCAGGGCCTCGGTCACATTGCCCAGCGCGGTCTTATTGCGGAACAGGTTGAAGGACTGGAACACCATCGCGGTGTGGCGGCGCAGCTCCACCGCCTTGCGGGCATCCAGCAGGCCGCCGTCGTAAATGCTCAGATGCTCCCGGTCCGGGCCGATGTACAGCACACCGGTATCCGGCGTTTCCAGATAGTTCAGGGTGCGCAGAAAGGTGGATTTGCCCGATCCGCTGGCCCCGATGATGGTCACAGTCTCGCCGGTGCCCACGGTGACGGAAATATCCCGCAGCACGTGGTTCGACCCAAAACTCTTGTTCCACGATTCAACTCTCAGCATGATCCGGCACCTTCTTTTCCAGAATGTTGGTCTTCTTCTCAATGATGTGCGCCAGCCGCTCCAGGATCAGGCTGCAGGCCCAGTAAACCAGAGAGACGGCAATGTACACCTCAAAGTAGCGCAGGTTGCGTCCGGCCACCGCCTTGGCAGCGCCCATCACATCCATGATGGTCACCGTGTAAGCAAGGCTGGTGCCCTTCAGCAGGCTGATGATGCTGTTGCCCAGGTTGGGGATGGCCACCACCATGGCCTCCGGCAGCACGATGCGGAGCATCGTCTGTGCGCCGGTCATGCCGATGGACTTGGCGGCCTCGATCTCCTTGCGGTCCACCGAGAGGATGGCCGCACGGATGTTCTCAGAGAAATAGGCGGATTCGTTCAGGGAAAACGCCACAAAGGCATACACGATGGCCGGAATGCTGTTGACGTTCAGGTTGCTGCCCACCGCTGCGTTGATGCTCTTGATGACCAGCGGCAGGCCGTAGTACGCCAGAAACAGCTGTACCAGCTGCGGTGTGCCGCGCATGAAGGACACAAAGAAGGAGCAGATGGGCGTCAGGATGCGGGGTTTGTTGATCTTGACCATTGCCAGGCCGAAGCCCAGCAACAGGCCGAAGAACGCAGAGACCACGGTCAGTTCCAGCGTGACCGGCAATGCAGCCAGAATGCGCGGGAATGAACTGATCATAAAGGAAACATCAAAGATTTTTATCGAGCTTTCCAAAAACGAACCCTCCTTTTCTTACACAATGTACCGCGCGCGGCACCGCATCAGGAATTGCTCTGCGTAGCGTCCTTGCCAAAGTACTCAATGCACAGCTTGGACAGGGTGCCGTCTTCCTTCATTTCGGTCAGCACGCCATCGATCTCCTGCTGCAGGGCCGTGGAACTCTTGTTGTACAGAATGTACACGGCAGGGTTCTGGATCTCTTCCTCGTTGGGGATGGGATAGCGGTTGAACTTGTAGCCGTAGGACTTCTCCACGGCATCGATATAGCTTTCCGAATAGATCACTGCCTCGTAGCGGCCCTCGTACATGGCCATGATGTTCTGGGCGGCATCGCCCTCCACATAATCGATCTGAATGGCCTTATCCGGGTTCTTTTCGTTGTAGTCCTGCAGGAACATATCCGTTGCCGTTCCGGCCGCCGTGGGGATCTTCAGGCCAGCCAGGTCGTCCAGCGTCGTGATATCCGTGGTGTCGGCGTTGGTGGCAATGACGGTGTGGTTGTAATAGTAGGCATTGTCCGAGAACAGATACTTCTCGCGGCGCTCCGGCTTATCGGTGATGTTGTTCAGGATCAGGTCGAACTGACCGCTGTCCAGGCCGGCAAACAGGCTTGCAAACTCCGTGGTGGTGTATTCAAACTGCAGGTCCGGCAGACGCTCGTCGATCTCCTTGAGCATAGCGACCTCGTAGCCATCCAGCTCATTGTTTTCGTTGTAGTAGTTGAACGGGGTGGTCTGGCCGCTCAGCGCCACGGTATAGGTGGTCACGTCATCGGATGCAGCTGTGCTGCCGCTGCTGGAGCCGCCGGAGGAAACCGAGCTGCCGGATGCACCGCAGCCCGCCAGCGAAACGCTGAGCGCGGCAGCCAGAAGGAAGGACGCAAATTTCTTCATTCTCATTGTTCAGGACTCCTCTACTTTTCACAGATTGCCGACCGGTTTTCCTTGCGGAAAAACAGAAAAGGGACAAAGGCGGTGAACGTCTTTGTCCCTTGGTCAGCCATAATAAAAAAACCGACGCTGGCAGCCAAACCATTGCTGGAAAGGCGCCATTGCCGGAGAATGTTTAGCTGCTAACGATACTGTTATTATACTCGCCTGTTTTCCTCTCTGCAAGTGGCAAATCGACAGGATTTCAGGAGAATGAAGTCTTAATTTTTTGTGCACATTGGTATATGCTGCTCATTTTCCTTGTGCATTGTGCGCAGTGCACCGCAGAATCTCCGCGTACTCCTGTAAAATATCCAGGGTCGTCTGCACAGCCTCGTCGGAAAAATGTTCCGCCAGCTGCCGGTATACCCGGCCAAAGGCCTCGGTGTCGTAGGCACGGTGCAGCTCGTTCAGTTCCAAGCCTTTTTCTGTAGGATAGATCGGGACTTTGCGCCCATTGCCAGTCTCTTTGCTGCGGTAAACCAGCCCTGCCTTTTCCAGCTTGGTGATCATCTGAACCACCGCCCCGCGCGTTTTGTTCCATTCCAGCGCAAACTGGGTCGCCGTAATGCCCGGATGCTCCACAAGATATTTCAGAATGTGCAGTTCTGCTGAGGTGTACAGCTCGCCATTCCCATAATCTCTCGGTTTGCCGGAGGACATACAGATATCCGCTGTGCGGTGAATGATGTCCGAACTTTCATAATAATCATACGGGGCGTGATTGGCCATCTCTGCCGACCTTCTTTCCTCTTTGGTAATTTCCTGCTAAAACCATGATATAACCACAGTATAGCAAAGAACCCATCGGAATGAAAGGCATACAGGATGTATTTTCCATACACAAGCAAAGAAATGCAGCATCATCACGATTTTTTCTTTTCAACTCGTATCCCGATACTGAACGCAAGCAGAAAAACGATCAGCCAGATCAAAACTCCATAATGTGTCTTGAGCTGCCACACTTTTCCCACATACATATCCGGTGTAATTTTTGTTGCATTTATCTGAATGATCCAATCACCCAGAACTTGTCCGATCAAAATTCCTGCCCAATTTCCAATCGTTGTGCTCAGCGCCGCTTTATACATTTCCAGAAAACAGAAAGTAACCGATACAGCCCATAGGCACAAATAGTAATGGTCCGCTGTCCACTCAAACAGGTAGATTTCATGAAATACGGTTTGAGAAAGAAGATAGCATAACCCATACGCTAAAAATACAATCAGCAAAAATCCGGGACGAGTTTTATTTTTGAAAATGTGTTCTTCATACGGCTTTTGCATCCTATTACAGTGAGTACCGCCATCTCTGTCTTTTCTTGTAAAACAAGCTTGGCTGCTTATTTCGAGATGATTTCAACCGTTGGCATCTTGCTCTCCAGTCCAAGCTCGTTCTCTTCTGCAACTCTATAACTGGTAACATTTATTGAATACATATAATCTGAAATATCCGGATTTTCTTCGTCATCTGACAGTTCAACTTCAAATGTCTCAAACTCAAACACATATGACGTTCCTTCCATAAGTTCGCCAGTCAAATCCTTCTGGAAATGAAGTAAAAATGGTTTGTTTTGAAAAAAGTGAACCACGGCAATCGTTTTCCCCGGAAGCGCATAGTAATCGGGCAAGAGCTGCTCAACAGTCGCTGTAAAAGAACCGGAAAACTGTGCAAAGCGCTTTTCATTTCCGGCTGCTTGCTGTTTTCCGTCATGATACCCTGCCTCATAGCCAGCGGTGTAACCCTCTTCGTAGTTCACATCGCGTGTATCTGAACTTTGAACATTCGCTCCGCAGCCAAATAACAAAAGTGCCAGCACAAAACAAAGAATCCATGCCATCATCTTTTTCATACTGTTCCCTCCATCAAAGAAGAAATCTGCGAATTTCAGGAAACGATCTGCTGTAACTTAAATTTAACCCTACTTTATATCACCTGTCCATAAAATTTTCCAAAATCGTATAGCTGCACATGAATTTGCAGAAAATTGCAGCACTATCACGATTTTTTCCTTTCCATTCAGTTAAAGCTCTCCGTCCGTCGTGCAAAGGCCGTACATTTCCCGATTTTCTGGCATATATAACAAAAAAGAACGCAAAATCTTACGATTTTACGTTCAATATCTGGTGCACCTCGCGCACTCATATCCGAACTTTTCTCTGCTTTCACGGCTTCCCCGAAAGTGACCGTTTCCGTACCTTCCTTATAATTAAAGGTAATGAGAACCTTATCATCGTAGAGATAAATCGCATTGATGAAAGTGTCCACCAACGCCTGCCGCTGCTCCTGCTGGCTCATATCCAGCTTACGGAAACGGAGCAGCCAGAACCGGACGAACTCTTCTTTCATCTTCGGCTTTGCCAGCTTTTCTTCCGCAATGCGGGCTTGCAGGTCTTTCCGCTGTTCTTCCAAAGCTTCCAGCCGTTCCTTGGTGGAGCTGGTCAGAATCCCCATCTGGATGGCGTTCAGCATATTGGTGATGCCGACTTCCGTTTCCTTCAACT
>ERZ808240.5501-NODE-5501-length-10265-cov-5.219980_pt1 | contig 10265 bp, 6 predicted proteins | sample MGYA00521084_ERZ808240 | MGnify/ENA primary metagenome ERZ808240 (study PRJEB31516, sample SAMN03275571) | gut metagenome | biome: mammalia-associated habitat; material: feces | host: Papio cynocephalus | place: Kenya | collected 2012-08-06 ... | reverse complement strand
CTATATTACCACTCTTTCCCTTCTGTGTCAAGGGCGTTTTTTGATTTCTTTGCAATATCCCTTGTTTTTTTCGCAAAATCAGTTATACTGAAATAGATTACGGAAAAGAAAGGACCTATCATCTATGAAACAGCCTGTTGCCTTTCGGGTTTTACGCGGCGGTCTGTCGGAAGACGCCTCGACCAGCAAGAAAGAATTCATTTCGTCATATATCACAGATACCCGTCTGATGGGGGTCGTCGGACTCGTACTGCACTGGTATCTGCCGCAAAATACATCCAAGAAGCATTTTTTTCAATTTTTTTATCTGGATGCCGAGGAATACGGTTTCGATACCTATCGCAGCGTTCTGGCTTCGGATCTGGACGACGAGCCGCTTACGGCGGTGGAAGAACTGCGCAGCACGGAGCGCGCCCTCATGGGTGGTCTCGGTGGGAAAAAGGTCTCCCTGACAGAGCGTGAGGCGCGTGCTGTGATCCAATATTATGTAGATTTCAGTCTCGCCCGAAAGCTCCCGCTCCCGGACGGTATTGAAGAATATCAGTTTCTGCTTGGACCTCGAATCGTGTTGGATCGCGAGGAATCTGTCACACTGATGAAAAAGCAGTGCCCGACTTTTACATCGGAGTTTCAGATCATCAACTACTTTCTTATGCGTTGTTTCGGTCGAGACTTCAGCGCTGCGAAATTCTTGACAAAGCATTACGTGCGAACGGATCTGTTCCCGGAGCACAAGGCCGCCACGCTGATGCAGAATACAATCCAAGAGGCCGCCGATACCAGTGGCAGTCACACGGCTTATCACGCAACGGACAGCGACAAAGCTTTCGGTACCTTTGACACGCAAAAAAAATACCTCTGCGAATCTCTGATTGAATATGACGGTAAATTTTTTCTCTTAGTGGTGCAGGTCACACTCGAACATCTCAAGGTCGTCGACTACGAGCGTGTTTCTTCGTTCCGTATTTCATCTTCGGAAGCATCTATGATCACAGATCGTCCGGAGTTCGTCACCGTGTTTGACTGTCCTCCGCAATATGCAGATGCCGCGTTGACTTTTACGAGCCGGCTGGAAAATTCTATGCTGACCGAGCACGAAAACGGTCGTTTGTTTATGATTTTTTATCCGCATAACAATCACGTCAGCAAGCGCGTCTTCCGTCTGAGCGATGATGTGTTCGGCGTATTTTATTTCGCGGATAACGGGCAAATCCTGCTTTCCTCTAACTCACGGAGCAATCTGCGCACGTTGGAACGGGAACTGATGACTTCCGATGCCGGACATGCAGTGACGCCACTGTCGCGTTACCAGTTTCAGGAACCGGTGCTGTACGACTTTGTCAACAGCATTTGCGAGGACTTTGAAGAATTCGTGGACATGATTTCGGAGTTGGAATCCGTCGGCTTTGATTCCGACTCTATGCCGGAGCGCGACCCCGATGACAGTCCGGACGACTCACCAGAGGCTTAGTTCCGCATGCAGCAAAAAAAGCTCGCAAATGCCCATTTACCAGGCTTTGCGAGCTTTTGAAATTATTCAAACTCAATCGTTCCAGGTGGCTTGCCGGTGCAGTCGTACATGACGCGGTTGACATGGTCGACTTCGTTGACAATGCGTGTCGTGACGCGGTCGAGCAGATCCCATGGCAGGTGGGCTGCTTCGGCGGTCATGAAATCACTTGTAGTGACGGCACGCAGCGCGATGGCGTAATCATAGGTGCGAAAGTCGCCCATGACGCCGACAGAACGCATATTGGTCAGCGCCGCGAAATATTGGCCGATTGTACCCGGTTGGCCATACTGCGGGATTTTACCCTCGCTCATCGCGCGGGCGATCTCTTCGCGGTAGATGTAGTCCGCATCCTGCACAATCCTGACCTTCTCGGCGGTCACTTCGCCGATGATGCGGATACCGAGTCCCGGACCCGGGAACGGCTGACGGAACACCAGATATTCCGGGATCCCGAGCTCCAGTCCCGCACGGCGCACCTCGTCCTTGAACAGCATACGCAGCGGCTCGATGATCTCCTTAAAGTCCACATGATCCGGCAGGCCTCCGACATTATGATGAGATTTGATAACGGCGGATTTGCCGAGTCCGGACTCGATGACATCCGGATAGATCGTTCCCTGCACCAAAAAATCTACCGCGCCGATCTTTTTTGCTTCCTCTTCAAAGACACGAATGAACTCCTCGCCGATGATTTTACGCTTTGCTTCCGGCTCAGTTACGCCGGCAAGCTTCTCGTAAAAGCGTTCCTGCGCATTCACGCGGATAAAGTTCAGATCATACGGACCGTTCGGGCCGAAAACAGCTTCGACCTCGTCGCCCTCATTTTTGCGCAGCAGACCATGATCGACAAAGACGCAGGTCAACTGTTTGCCGACAGCCTTTGACAACAGCACTGCCGCAACGGAAGAGTCCACGCCGCCTGACAAAGCACAAAGCACTTTGCCGCCGCCAACTTTTTCCCGGATCTCATGAATCGTCGTTTCCACGAAGCTGTCCATCTTCCAGTCACCCTTACAGCCGCAAATTTTCAGCACGAAATTCCGCAGAACCCGAAAGCCTTCCACGGAATGCATGACTTCCGGATGGAACTGGGTCGCATAGAACCCGGCTTGCGGATTTTCCATGGCAGCGGTCGGACAAACCGGCGTATGCGCAGTCACCTTGAAACCCGGCGGGATGCTTTCGATGTAGTCGGTATGGCTCATCCACATGATGGTATTGCCGGGCGTGCTGCTTCCGGTCGTCTCCGAAGCGCCCATTCCAAGGCTTTCCAAAAGGCCGCTGCGATCGTCGATTGTAACTTCCGTCCTCCCATATTCGCTGACCGGCGCGGTTGCCACCTTGCCGCCCAGCTGGTATGCCAGAAGCTGCGCGCCGTAGCAGATGCCGAGCACCGGAATGCCAAGCTTGAAAACCTCCGGATTGCATTGCGGGGAGTCCTCCCCATATACGCTGTTCGGGCCGCCGGTGAGAATAATGCCGGACGGTGCCATTTGCTTTAATGTTTCGATGTCAAGAGTATACGGGTGTACCTCACAGTACACGTTACACTCACGAACCCGGCGTGCGATCAGCTGGTTGTACTGCCCGCCGAAGTCCAAAACGATGATATTTTGTCTCATAGATTCTTCCTTCTTTATTTAATCACGTTACCGGACGCATCCTTGAGGATGACGTCGTGTGCGCCGCCCTCTACGATGGAGGTCGCGGAAACCAGTGTCAGCTTTGCTTTTTCCTGCAGTTCTTTGATTGAAAGCGCGCCGCAGTTACACATGGTCGATTTGACCTTGGTCAGGGAAAGGTTGACGTTGTCGTGCAGAGAACCTGCGTATGGCACGTAGGAGTCCACGCCTTCCTCGAATTTCATGCGCGGATCGCCACCCAGATCGTAGCGCTGCCAGTTTCGTGCGCGATTCGAGCCTTCACCCCAATATTCTTTGACATAATTGCCGTTGATGTTCAGCTTGTTGGTTGGGGATTCATCAAACCGCGCGAAATATCTGCCCAGCATGATGAAATCCGCGCCCATCGCCAGTGCCAGTGTCATATGGTGGTCGTAGACGATGCCGCCGTCAGAGCAGATCGGCACGTAGACGCCGGTGGCTTTGAAGTATTCATCACGTGCCGCCGCCACCTCAATGACAGCGGTCGCCTGTCCACGTCCGATCCCTTTTTGTTCCCGTGTGATGCAGATGGAACCGCCGCCGATGCCGATTTTAACAAAATCCGCACCGACCTCCGCCAGATAGCGAAAGCCCTCACCGTCAACGACATTACCTGCGCCGATTTTCACGGTATCGCCGTATTTTTCGCGTACCCAGCGGATCGTATCCGCCTGCCACTCACTATAGCCCTCGGAGCTGTCGATGCAGAGCACATCCACGCCGGCCTCCACCAGCGCCGGGATTCGTTCTGCGTAGTCACGCGTATTCACACCAGCGCCGACCACATAACGCTTATGCTCGTCCAGAAGTTCATTCGGGTTGGACTTGTGTGAATCGTAGTCTTTGCGGAAAACAAAGTGCGTCAGTCTCTGGTTTTCATCAATGATCGGTAACGCGTTCAGCTTGTTGTCCCAGAGGATGTCGTTCGCCTCACTCAGACTGATGCCCGCATGGCCGTATACCAGCTTTTCAAACGGTGTCATAAACTCCCGGATCGGTGTATCCGGCGACATTCTGCTCACCCGGTAGTCACGGCTGGTTACCAGGCCGAGGATCTTGCCCTCCGCCGTGCCGTCATCGGTGATAGCGATTGTACTGTGTCCTTTGCGTGCCTTCAGTTCGAGCACGTCCTTGAGCGTCTGATCCGGACGCAGATTGGAATCGCTGGTTACAAAACCTGCCTTATGTGCTTTGACTCTGCGCACCATCGCAGCCTGATTCTCGATCGACTGCGAGCCGAATATAAAAGAAATTCCACCTTCCTTTGCCAGCGCGACCGCCATGTTATCGTCGGAAACGGCCTGCATGACAGCAGATACCAATGGAATGTTCATCGTGATCTCAGGTTCTTCCCCTTTCTTGAATTTTGTAACCGGGGTGGCAAGGGAAACCGCCTCGACCCTGCAGTTTTTACCGGAGTAGCCCGGTACCAGCAGATACTCGTTAAAAGTTCTGGATGGTTCTTTGAAGTAAAACGCCATAGTTTGTCTCCTCACTTTTGTCTTATTTATCGCAATGTATCTTTAACAAAAAATATTATTACTTATTGTATACTAAATTGTAGTTTGTTTCAAGGGCTTTCGCCGACTTTTGCGTGAATTTTGCGTGCGCAGCATCGCCGGCTCGAAGGAAAAGCTTTTTTGCATGTCTATGCTGACGAGGCAGAATGAAAATACCGCACCAGAAGCATGACTTGCCGCTTCCCGATGCGGTATATTTCTTTTTTTATGCTTTACGCCTCCGGCTTGCCGGCGTCTGCCGCGGCGGCTTCTGAGGTCTTAACAGACTTTTTGCCGTTTAAGATATCCATAAATTCTTCGCCGGTGATAGTTTCTTTTTCGTAGAGATACTTGGCAATCTCATCCAGTTTACCACGGTTCGCGAGCAGGATATCCTTCGCCTTTTTATGCTCGGTATGAATCAATTCCGAAACCTTGCGGTCAATCTTGCCCTGGGTCTCTGCTGAGCATGCCAAGGTCGTATCGCCGCCCAGATACTGATTCGTAAGTGTCTCCATAGCTACCATGTCGAATTCATCATCCATACCGTAGCGCGTGATCATCGCGCGCGCCAGCTTGGTTGCCTGCTCAATATCGTTGGAGGCACCGGTAGAAATCGTGCCGAACTGCACTTCTTCGGCGGCGCGGCCGCCAGTCAGGGTCGCGATCTTGTTTTGCAGTTCTTCCTTGGTCATCAGGTAGTGGTTGCCCTCCTCCACCTGCATGGTGTAACCAAGCGCGCCGGACGTGCGCGGAATGATCGTGATCTTCTGCACCGGGGCGGAGTTGGTTTGTTTTGCCGCCACCAGCGCGTGACCCACTTCGTGGTAAGCCACCGTCCATTTTTCGGCATCGGTGAGGATGGCGTTCTTTTTCTGATAACCGGCAATGACAACCTCGATGCTCTCTTCGAGGTCTGCCTGCGAGACCTTGTTACGGTTATCCCGAACTGCGCGCAGCGCTGCTTCATTGACGATATTGGCAAGCTCCGCGCCTGAAGCGCCGGAGGCCATTCTCGCAACCTTCAGGAAATCAATATGTCCGTCGGTTTTTACTTTTTTGGCGTGTACCTTGAGGATGTCTTCACGCCCTTTCAGATCCGGCAGTTCGACCGGAACCCGGCGGTCAAAACGACCCGGTCTGGTCAGTGCAGGGTCGAGGGATTCCGGGCGGTTGGTCGCTGCCAGAATGATAACCCCATTGTTGCCCTCAAAGCCGTCCATCTCGGTCAGCAGCTGGTTCAGGGTCTGTTCGCGCTCATCGTTTCCGGCAAACTGTCCGTCACGTTTTTTACCGATGGCGTCGATTTCATCGATGAATATGATGCAAGGCGCTTTTTCCTTCGCCTGTTTGAAAAGATCACGGACTTTCGACGCGCCCATACCGACGAACATCTCCACAAATTCCGAGCCGGACATCGAGAAAAACGGTACATTCGACTCACCCGCTACCGCCTTTGCCAGCAGGGTTTTACCGGTTCCCGGAGGCCCGACGAGCAGAATTCCCTTCGGCATTGACGCGCCGATCTCCTTGTAGCGATCCGGATTGTGCAGATACTCCACGATTTCCTTTAGATTTTCCTTGGCCTCATCTTCGCCCGCGACATCCGAGAATTTAATGCCGTCCGACGACTTGATATAGATCTTGGCGTTGGATCTGCCCATCCCGAAGATCATCGAGTTGCCGTCCTTGCCGCCCATCATTTTCTTCGACATGTACTGTCCCAGACCCACAAAGATCAAAATCGGCAGGATCCAGGTCAGCAGAATATTCGCCAGCGGCGACATCTGCTGTACGATCTGACTGGAAAACTTCGCGCCCGACTTGTACAGCCGTTCCGTGCGATCCGGATCGTCCATAATGCCTGTCTTATAAATTTTGGTATTATCTTTATTCGTAAAGATGATCTGATTGCTTTCAATCTCGACCTGTCCGATCTTGCCCTTTTCTGTCATGGACATGAACGTACCATAGTCGACCTCCTCCACCTGCTGCTCCGCGATATATGGAACCGCAAAGGCGTTGAACAGCATGATCGCAAGCAGTACGATCAAGTAATAATACGCCAGATTCTTCTTTGGCTTTTTCACCTCATGCATAGGTGTCCTCCTTTGTTGTCTTGGTTCTCTCGCTTTGGCCGCGGTTCTTCGTCTGCGTCCTGTTCTGTTTGCGCACGCTTGCCGCGCCGTACGTAATACAACTATTTTACCACAAAAGCACACAAAATTCACCACAAAATCTGTGATTTCTGTGAAAAGAGGATGGTCGTTGCAAGGTTTTTTGTGACTTTTGATCGGGAATATGTTAAAATATCTTTATGTACAACAAACCAAACGGAGGAATTTCCCTTGCACGTAAGTAAAACACACAAATTTATCTTGCGCACGGCGCTGATTGCGCTACTTGTCACCGCCCTGACCATCCCGGGCTGCGCTGCGTCTGCCGAGACTGCGCCGGCGTCCAAAGCCGCGAAAGCCGGTTCGAAGACCACCGTCACCGCAAAGCAAACGGATAAGGCTGCGGACATATCCGCGAAAGCGAAGCACGCATCGGCCACCATCATGCTGACCGGCGACCTGATGTGTCACCCGGTTCAGCAATATGCCGCTTTCGATGGAAAAAACTACGATTTTACGCCGACTTTCCAGTATGTAAAGCAGATTTTCGACAAGGCGGATCTGGTTGTCGGCAACCTGGAGACACTGGTCAGCAAAAGTAATCCGCTTTCCAAGGATATCAATTACCTGCAGACCCGACCTTATCTGAATGCTCCGGAAAGCTTCCTGGACGCGCTTGCTTATGCCGGTTTCGATGTACTGGTGACCGCGAACAATCACGCCTGCGACGGTGGCGAGACTGGGATCCGGGAAACTTTGAAGGCGCTGGACGCGCACGGACTTGCGCATACCGGCACGTTTCGCGGTCAAAAAGAAAAACGTTACGTACTCGCAAACGCCGGTGACATCAAAGTCGGCATCCTTGCCTACGCAACGTATTTTAACCAGAAAGAGCAGTTTCTTTCGGAGAAAAAGCAGTCGTACATGCTCAATCGCCCATCCGACAAGCGTTTGAAGGCGGACGTCAAAGCGTTGCGCCAGGCAGGCGCGGAATACATCATCGCCTATAACCATTGCGGCAAGGAGTACTCCCAAGTGCCTGCCGCGCGTCAGAAACGCTACGCCAAAATGTTCGCGGATGCCGGTGTGGATCATATCATTAGTTCCCATCCGCATGTTCTACAGCCTTACGGTACTGTCAAGCGCAATGGGAAATCTTATCCGGTCATGTACTCCATGGGAAATTTTGTTTCCGGTATGGCCAGGCCTGTGACCAAGGAGACCATCATTCTTTCTCTGACCCTGCAGCGCGAGGAGGATGGCACTGTATCGCTGCAAAAGCAAAAATACTATCCGTGTTATCTTCTGGACTTTGATTTTGACAGCGACGATGCCTTTGTCCTACTCCCGCAGGATCCGCGCTATAACGGGGGCTTCTGGGAAAAAGCTCCGTCCGAATTAACCAAAGAGCTTCGCACGCACTTCGCGCACATACGCAAGGTAGTCGGCAAACTGCGCTGACCGCGGCTCGGCCGCGATCGTCCTCGTTTCGGACCATCTTCCTTTTATTGTAAAGTGGTTACCGCGACGATCTCTGGTATAGCTTAGCCCGCGGACGCGAACCTGATATCCCTGCCCTTTTCGCAGATCCTCCAGCTCTGCGAAAAGGGTGTTTTTTTTGCGGATCACACGGTAGCAGGTACCTTTTTTGAAATCTGCTTTTGTTCCGTACTGGATCTCATAGGCATCCGCATCTTCTACCTTGCTCCAGCTGATCTTGGCGCAATCCGCTTCCACACGCTTTGCGCTGAGCTGCTCCGCTGCTGTCGGCCGAACAACCATGGTGACCCGCAGCTTCGCCGGCTGGGAAATCCGGTTTCCGGCAGTTTCCACAAAGATTACGGCTTTGCCTGCCTGCTTGGGAGTTACCAAGCCGTCCTCGGAAACCTCCGCGACATCCGGATTGCTGCTGCGCCATGTGAAGCCGCTACCGTCGCCGTCTGCTTTTGCGGAAAGCTGTACCGGCTCAGAGTCTGTATAAAGTTTGTAGGAGGTCTTTGCCAGTGTCATGCGTTGCGGCTTGCCGAAAACGGAAAACAGCACGGACACACTTCCCGCATAGCGTCCTTTGCCGGTCACGGTCACGGTGTATTCTCCAATCGCGTGGATTTCCGTAAGCTCGTTCCCCTCGTCATCCCAATAGGTCACCGTATAGTCTTCCGGTCGCAGCGTCGCTGAGGTACCCTTCCGATAGATAACCTTGCCGTCATCGCCCTCCACATCCGCCGGATCGCCCGGATAAAAAACCGAAAGAACCTGCGGTGTCTGCGCCTTTCCATCACAAATTGTCAAATACCGATCCAATTTTACAATGCAGTGCCCCATGCTACGCACCGGCAGTTCGCCCTGATCATCCTGCGTTTCTTGCTCTTTCTCTTGTTCTTGTTCTTGTTTCTGCCCTTGCTCCGGATCCCGTCTTTGATCCTGATCCTGACTTTGACTTTCCTGCTGTACCGGTTGTGTCTGCTGCGTGTCGGTTTTGCCGGCTGCAGACGCTCCGCTCACCATGCTCAAGGAAAGCATGACCGCCAGACACAGCCATACCGTCAGCTTTTCGGCTTTGTGCCTTATCCTTCGTTTCTCCATATATCTACGTTCCCTAAATCTTACAAGCGTTGCTGTCGAAAAAAGGGCGGCCTGTCAGCCGCCCTCGTGCATGGTTTGTTTATTTCACCTTTACAGATCTCCAATTTGACCAGTTGCCATAGTAAACCTGTCTCTGACCATAGCCGTTATAGACGTACTTGATCGCTCGAACCTTTACATAGTAGGTGTAGCCGCTGTACAGTCCTTTTACGGTTGTGGACTGTGTCGTGTAGCTGTTTGTTGCAGCGTTTACGCTTCTTACTTTATAAGAGCCTTTTTTGAACGACTTGTCTCTGGAGTAGATCACCTGATATCTGGTCACATTATCCTGCTTGTTCCAACGAACCTTGATCTGACCTTTCTTGCCTGTGTTCCATGGCTTCTGGCTCAGCTTTGCCTTATTCGGATAAACCTTGATCACAACATCCTTATCTGCCGGATCATATTTGACATTTCCGATGGTCGAAATCGTGATGACAGCTCTGCCTGCTCTAAGCGGCGTTACATAACCAAAAGCATCTACCGAAGCAACACTCGGGTCACTGGAGGTGTATGTGATGGTACCCTCCGTTACCTGCGGATACAGCTTGAAGGTTTCGGTAGTCGGATAAGCCTTGTAAGCATTCTTGACACCGGTCACACTCTGCGCAAGTCCTACGATTCTAAAGGTCGCGTAGCAGCTGCCGGAGTAACCGTTCTTACCGGTTACAACCACCTTATAAGTTCCCGGCGCGGACATTCTGGTAACCGTCTTACCGGTGCTATCCTGATAGGATACCGTGTAGTCATTGACACTCAGCTTGGAGTAGTAGCTGTAAGCAACACTGGTGATGACCGGAATCTTCGCGAAACCATCCGCCTTGACACTGGACTCTCTCAGCGTTAC
>ERZ808240.5500-NODE-5500-length-10266-cov-12.374498_pt1 | contig 10266 bp, 11 predicted proteins | sample MGYA00521084_ERZ808240 | MGnify/ENA primary metagenome ERZ808240 (study PRJEB31516, sample SAMN03275571) | gut metagenome | biome: mammalia-associated habitat; material: feces | host: Papio cynocephalus | place: Kenya | collected 2012-08-06 ... | reverse complement strand
CGCTTTTGGCTGAAGTTTTCAACTTCTTTCGTGCGCACTATTTTGCAACAGCCTCATTTCTGCCTTTTTTCCAGATAATTTCTCAAAGCCGTCCGGGCTGCAGGCTCCCGGCCCCGGGGGACAGGGACGCGGGCCCCACTGGCCATCCAGAACTCTCCCGCCGCCAGCTGGGACACTGCCGCCAAATTCACCACATAGGAGCGGTGGAGCTGGACGAACCGCTCATCGGCCAGCAGGGGCTGGGCCACCTGTGCAAAAGGCACCCGGACGGAGAGGGAAGGCACATCCTCGCCGCTGGCGAGATGGAAATGCACCACATGATGGGTGCACTCGAGGTACTCGATATCCGCAAAGGGGAGGGCCCGCAGGCCCGCCGCCGTAGCCACCGGGATGACCGGGCCGTACTCCGGTTCCGTGGCCCGGTCCAGCAGGGCCATGAGCTGTTCCGGCGGCACCGGCAGCAGCAGATACTGCATGGCATCCACCCGGTAGGCACTGTAGGCGTGGGCCGGTGTGTGGGCCAGAAAGGCCAGCGGGCTTTTCCGGCCCCGGCTGCGCAGAGCAGCAGCCGCCCGCAGGGAGGCTGCTGCTGCCGTGGTGGGCAGCTCGATGAGATACAGCTCGTACCGCTCCCCGGCGTCGTCCCGGGCCAGAAGGGCCTCCGGGCTGTCCATCTGCTCGATGATGCAGGCGTCATCCCGGCGGGCATAATATTCCAGACACTGCCGCTCCACCCGGCTGCGGAGCACCCCATCCGGGCTGCACACCGCGATATGAAAGATCATTGCAAAGCCCCCTTTCGGGCCTTTCCGCCGGGTGCTTGCTTTTTGACTCCGGCGGGAGTATCATTGCTATAAAAAACGATAGAAGGAGTAACTGCTATGGAAATGCCCCTCGTCAGCGTCATCCTGCCCGTGTACAACGCCCAGAACCATCTGGCCCGCTGCATCAACAGCATCTGCGGCCAGAGTTATCAGGCCCTTGAGATCATCATCATCAACGACGGCTCCAAGGACCAGAGCCTGCCGGTCTGCGAGGAATTTCAGCAAAAAGACAGCCGCATCCTGCTGGTGGACAAGGCCAATTCCGGCGTCTCGGACACCCGGAATCTGGGGCTGACGCTGGCCACCGGCAAGTACGTCCAGTTCGTGGACAGCGACGACTATATCGACCCGGATTACACCGCCAGCCTCGTGGAAGCGGCAGAGACCCACCATGCCGACCTTGTCATTGCGCCCTACAAGATGGTCATCCCTGCCGGAGTATCCAAGCCGGAGCAGGTGCTGGAAAAGATCCAGGATGATCTGGGGGTCATGCGTGTGTCCCGGCCCCCGGAGGTGCGGGAGTACGGGTTCCTGCCCGAGGGTGTCTACGACAAGGACACTTTTGCCCGTCGTCTGATGGACAAGCCCGCCTCTTATTTCTACAGCGTGCTCTGGAACAAGCTCTACCGCCGGGACCTGCTGGTGGAACACGATGTGCGGTTCACCAGCGAGATGCGCTGGGCCGAAGACCTTGTGTTCAACATGCAGTATATCCAGTTCGCAGACACCTTCGTCTCCATCGCAAAGGCGGGGTATTCCTACGTCCAGAACCCCCAGAGCATCTGCCACACCCAGATAAACCCCGCCGCCATCGTGCAGAACAAGATCCAGGTGTTCCGCTACTACAAAGACCTCTACACCCGTCTGGGGATGTACGAGCAGGTGCGGCCCCAGCTCTACAAATTCCTCATCGACATTGCAGAGAGCACTTACCCCTCCGGCCCCTTCAAGAAGGTCATCGACGAGGCAAAAGCCTACTGGAAAGAGCACAAGGCGGAGCTGGAATCCAAAATCTGAAAACGAGAAACAAAAACGGGAGAACCCCTGCGGGTCTCCCGCTTTTTTATGCGTTCAGAACAGAAACTCAGGCACCGATGGAGGCGCATTTCTTAGCCAGCCAGTCGCGCTCGTCCTCGGTCAGGCGGGGAGCCAGTTTCTCGAAGACTTCACGATGGTAGGCGTTCAGCCAGTCCAGCTCGTCTTTGGTCAGCACACCGGGGACGATGGGGGAGGTGGCGATGGGCACGAAGGTCAGGGGACGGAAGGCCAGGAACTCGCCGTACTGGTTGGAGGCCTTGTGATAGCACTCCAGCTCGTTCTCGATGCGGATGCCAACGACACCGCCCTCGTAGACGCCCGGCTCATCGGTGACCACCATGCCCGGCTTGAACACCACGGTGTTGCGGCCGTTCAGGGCGTGGGGGCCTTCGTGGACATTGCCCACATGGCTGACACTGTGGCCGGTGCCGCAGCGGTAATTGATGAGGTGGCGCCACAGAGGCTCGCGGGCGATGGTATCCAGCATATGACCGTCGCAGTAATCCAGCCAGATGGCCTTTGCGATGTCGATATGGCACTGCAGGGTCCATGTGTAGAACAGGCGCTCGTCCTCGGTCAGCTCACCCAGCGGATAGGTGCGGGTGATATCGGTGGTGCCGTCCATATAGGTCGCACCGCTGTCCACCAGCAGGAAGCCCTTCTTTGCCAGCTTGGCGTGGTCGGCCTCGGTGGCGTGGTAGTGCATCATGGCAGCGTTTCCGCCGTAGGCAGCGATGGTGCCGAAGCTCTCCACGATGAACTTATCCTGTGCGCTGCGGTACTTGTGGAGGATCTCGTCCACGGTCAGCTCGGTCAGCTCCTCACCGGCGGCCAGACGCTCTTCCAGCTCCTTCTGGAACCGCACCATGGCGACAGCGTCCCGGAGATGGGCTTCCCGGGTGTGGGTCAGCTCCACCTCGTTCTTGATGCCCTTCATGGGCAGCAGGGGGTCGGCCTCATCCTTGACGGTGAGGGCGGCGTTCTCCTGCAGGGTCTGATAGACGGCGTAGTTGACCGATGCCGGGTCAGCCAGCACGGTCTGAGGCTCTGTCTGCGCAGCGAGGAACTTCAGCACGTCGTCGTACTCGGCCAGCTCCACACCGTTTGCCTTCAGCTCCTTTGCGGCCTCAGGGGTGACGCGGGCGGTATTGATGAAGAGGGTAGCCTTGTCGGGGGTAACATAGCAGTAAGCCATAGCGTAGGGAGTGCACTGGATATCCATGGCGCGGAGGTTCAGCAGCCAGGCCAGATTGTCCAGCTTGCCCACCAGCTGTGCGGTGCAGCCCAGCTCCTTGAGCTTTGCGCGGAGCTGGCTCAGCTTCTCAGCAGGGGAGAAGCCTGCGTACTCTTTGGGCAGCACCCATGCAGGGGTAGCGGGCAGGGCAGGGCGGCCCTCCGTCCACAGCTCGTCCTCCAGGTTCAGGGTCTTGATGGTGGCGTGCTTTGCATCCAGAGCCTTCTGGACGCTCCGCACCAGCCCGCAGGAAGCGGTCAGGCCGCAGAGGCCCAGCACACCGCCCTCGGGGACGACCTTAGCGCAATACTCCTCCACGGTGGGCACGCCCGGCTCGCCCATCCGCATCAGCTGGATCTCGGTGCCGGCGATCTCCTTTTCGGCCTGCACGAAGTAGCGGCCATCGGCCCAGACAGCGCTCTCGGTCATGGTGACGACGAAGTTGGAGTTCTCGCCGTGGAAGCCGGAGAAGTAGGTCAGGGAGGTGTAGTGGTCGGGCAGATACTCACTGGCGTGAGGGTCGCCCACCGGGATGAGATAAACGTCAACGCCGCTGGCCTTCATTGCCTTGCGCAGCGCGGCCAGGCGCTCGGGAACCGTATTCATGCTCATATCAAAAGCCTTCTTTCTCAGTTGTGCCGGAAAAACGTCCGGCGGCGGTGGTTTGCTGTCCCTTATTGTATCATTCCGGGCCGCAGAATGCAATTCATGAGCGATGTTTTGACTTTTCACGTTTTTCCGTGTATCCTAGGGCTGAAAGCTCTTTTACAGATTGGAGGCGTCTTTCATGGCATTTTCCATCATCATGCTCGTCTGCCTTATCGTCTGCGTTGGCCTCGACTACCTGAGCCTGAAACGCATTGAGCAAAGCGGCCCTCTGCTGGGCGTCACACTGCCGCCGGACGCCGCTGAACTGCCCGAGGTGCAGAGCATCGTACAGCGGTATCTGCACCGGCTGCGCACCATCTGCCTGCTCTGCGTCGCTGTGGGGCTCGGGCTGTTTTTCGCGCCGAACTCGCTGCTTTATGTCACGATTTGGGTCTATTTCTTCTTCGGAAGTCTGGCCCTGCCGTATCTGCCCTGTCTGTGGGCAAATCATGCCCTGCAAAAGCTGCGGGATGCTCACGGCTGGCCTGTCGCTCCCGAAGACACCGTATGGAAATACGGACTATTTTACTATGATCCTGACGACAAGCGCGCCTCCGTCCCCAAGCGTATCGGCAAGGGAACTGCTTCCAATCTCGCCACCCTCCGGGGCAAAATCGCTGTGGCGGTCAATATCATTGTGATCACCAGCATCCTGCTGGTCGGGCCGGTGCTGGGCGTTCTCGACCACACCCCCGCAAGGCTGGAACTTCAGGTATCGCCTACCGTCGAGCTACAATCCTTCCACGGCAAAACGCAGAAGTACATCATTCCTGTTGACGACATCACCGAGGTGCAGGTCTATTCCTCTCTGCCGGAGGCGGGCCGGATCCACGGCCTCGATTTGGAGCACTACTGGCAGGGCGCTTTTGTCATGGCACACGACGGCACCGTGCATCTCTGCCTCGACCCCACTGCGGGCAAATTCCTGCGGGTAAAGACAGAAGGCGGCATCTTCTGGCTCACCGGCGAGACGGACGAACAGACTGAGAAAATCGCCGGATGGCTTACCGAAGAGCTGAAGTAATCAGGCAAACGGCTTCTCTGTCATGCTTACGGCGTAACGGAGAGGTCGTTTTCTTAGGCTCTTTTGCGCCTCCGGCCCGAAAACGCAACCAAATTGCAAAAAATGTTACAAATTTCTCATCAAAAAGGCCGGTTTGCCATTGACAGCCTTGTTATAATAGGAGTGTAGGAATTTTTCCGGGCAAGCACTCCGCGGCCCGGATTGCTTATGAGGCCCGCAGGGGCTTTTGAAACAGAAAGAGGCAGTTTACAATTATGACCAAGATCGATATTTTCTCCGGCTTCCTCGGCGCCGGTAAGACCACCCTTATCAAGAAGCTCATCAAAGAGTCCTTTGCGGGCCAGAAGGTCGTGCTCATTGAAAACGAGTTCGGCGAGATCGGCATCGACGGCGGCTTCCTGAAGGAGTCCGGCATCCAAATCAACGAGCTGAACGCAGGCTGCATCTGCTGCTCTCTGGTGGGCGACTTCCGCGCCGCCCTGCAGCAGGTGGTGGAGCAGTACCACCCCGACCGCATCGTCATTGAGCCTTCCGGCGTGGGCAAGCTCTCTGATGTGACCCGTGCCGTCGAGGGCGTGGCTGAGCATCTGGATGTCCAGTTGAACAGCTTCGTCACCGTGGCCGATGTCAACAAGGTCAAGATGTATATGAAGAACTTCGGCGAGTTCTACGACGACCAGATCAGCCACGCAAGCTGCATCATCCTGAGCCGCACCCAGAACGCCACCGAGGAGAAGATCGCCGCCGCTGTGGCCATGCTGCGGGAGAAGAACCCCACCGCCACCATCATCACCACTCCCTGGGACTCCCTGACCGGCGAGCAGATCCTGAATGCCATGTCCACCAAGGACGACTTCAAGGCTGAGCTCATCGCCATGGCTGCCAAGGCCAACGAAGAGCACTCCCACGAGGACGAGGAGGAAGAGCATCACCACCATCATCACTATGATGAGAACGGCAACTGCACCTGCGGCCACCATCATGATGATGACGACGATGATGATGAGGATGAGCACGAGCATCACCATCATGACCATGACGGTGATCATGACCATGATGATCACTGCTGCTGCGGCCATCACCACGACCACGATGATGACGACGAGGACGAGCATGAGCATCATCATGACCACGACGATCATTGCGGCTGTGGTCATCATCACCACCATCATGACCACGACGCCGACGAGGTCTTCACCAGCTGGGGCGTTGAGACTGCAAAGAAGTTCTCCAAGGCTGACATCGAGCACGCCCTCACCGAGCTGGACACCGGCAATTACGGCATGATCCTCCGCTCCAAGGGCATCGTGGACGGCGGCGCAGACGGCTGGCTGGAGTTCGACTACGTGCCCGGCGAGTGGGAAGTGCGTGCCCGCGGCGCAGACGTGGGCGGCAAGCTGGTGGTCATCGGCTCCAAGCTGGATGAGAAGGCCATCGCTGCACTGTTCGGCTGCTGATATCACCCCGGAAAGGATAAACGATTATGGCAAATGAAATTCCCGTTTACCTGTTTGTGGGCTTCCTCGAGAGCGGTAAGACCAAATTCATCCAGGAAACGTTTGAAGACCCCAATTTCGACTCCGGCGACAAGACCCTGCTGCTGGTGTGCGAAGAGGGCGAAGAAGAGTATAACCCGAAGAAGTTCGCCTTCCCCGGCGTGACTCTCTACAACCTCGAGGACAAGGCAGAGCTGAACCCCCAGAATCTGGACAAGCTGGCTAAGGAGGCCGATGCAGGCCGTGTGGTCATCGAGTACAACGGCATGTGGATGCTGCAGGATCTGGCAAACAATCTGCCGGAGAACTGGATCGTCTATCAGTGCATCGCCACCGCCGACGGCACCACCGCTCTGACCTATGCCCGCGACAACTCCATGCGCGCCCTGATGCTGGACAAGATCGCCCGCAGCGAGCTCATCGTCTTCAACCGGGCCGAGGCCGTCAACAACGACGCCGCCCGTCAGGAGCTGCACAAGCTGGTGCGTCAGGCATCCCGCAAGTGCGACATCGCCTATGAGTTCAAGGACGGCAGCGTGGCCTACGATGACGTCCCCGACCCGCTGCCCTTCGACATCAACGCCCCGGTCATCGACATCCCCGACGACGATTTCGGCATCTGGTACATGGACTGCCAGGACGAGCCGGAGAAGTACGCCGGCAAGACCGTCAAGTTCCTGGCACAGGTCTGCCAGACCAACCGCGCCGGCAAGAACAGCTTTGTGCCCGGCCGGTTCGCCATGACCTGCTGCGTGCAGGATATCCAGTTCGTGGGCTTCCCCTGCAGCTACGATGGCTACAAGGCTCTGGAGCAGCGCTCCTGGGTGCGCGTGACCGCCAAGGTGGGCTACAAGTTCCACAACATCTACCGCGGCAAAGGCCCCGTGCTCACCGCTCTGTCGGTGGAGCCTGCCGAGAAGCCGCTGAACGAAGTCGTCACCTTCTCCTGAACATCTATCTGAACCGACCAAGGAGGTTTTGGCATGAAAGCATTATTCCGCATTCTGGGCACCGCAGCCGCTGTGGCTGCTACCGGTGCAGCCATCGTCATCATGGACAAGCTCCTGAACGAAAAGGCTGCTCCCATCATCGAATCCGTAGAGTTCCCCGAGGACGCCGAGAAGGACGAGGCCGAAGCTGCCAAGACCGCTGAAGCCTACGCTGAGGGCGAGGAAAAGGCAGCCGCTGAGGCCGCTGCACCGGCAGAGGAAAAGGCCGAAGAACCTGCCGCTCCTGCTGCTGAGGCTGAGGAGACCGCCGCACCTGCCGAGGAGTCTGCTGCCGAAGCTCCTGCAGAGCCGGAGACCAAAGCCGCACCCAAGGCTGCTGCCCCGGACGCCATCGTGAACCCTGTGGAGGCCGGCCCCGCCGTGGCTCCCAGAGACGAGAACGGAAAGATCGATGTGACCAAGATCGCTGAAGCAAGTGATTTCTCCGGTCTGGAAGAGGAATCCGGCTGTAAGAGCTGAGGGTTCTCTTTAGTAATATGAAAGGGCCGCTGTCGGACATGATTTGTGTCTGACAGCGGTCCTTTTCTTATCCTGAAATTTTATCTCTCATCGATACGGTGGCCCACATTGTTTCCGCCCAAGGCTCCAATTACGCCGCCCGCAATCGCACAGGGGATCGTGCCCGCAACTGCACCAACGGGGCCCCCGACTGCAATACCGATGCTGGCACCCTTTGCTGCGCCTGCCGCCGCACCAGTTGCCGCACCAACGATCGTGCTGATCAGTTCAACTTTCATCGTTCTACCTCCTTATTTTTTGAATAGATTGGTCTTCTTATCTCCATAATACATCCGATAAGGTGTAAAGTCAATACATCTTATCAGATGTCAAGTATAGTTCCTCTCAGGGGGACTTGAAATGTACTATTATGGACGCCTGCGAGATCTGCGGGAGGATGCCGATCTGACCCAGAAAGATGTCGGAAAGATCCTCAGCACCACGCAGCAGCAATATGCCAAATACGAACTGGGTGTACAGGAAATTCCTACGCATCATCTCATCACACTGGCTGATTACTATCACGTCAGTCTGGACTATATGGTAGGCCGTGCCGAATGGCAGGACGTTGAACATTGGCGGGTCGTGCATCATAATATCTCAAAATAAAGAGCAAAACCGGGACGCTGTGCTTAAAATACAGCGTCCCGGTTCTGTTATTTTTGCTGCCCGTGGGCGATCTTCAGCAGCCGCTCTTTATCCAGCACCGTGACCCCACCGCGGTAAAGTTTCACGATGCCCTCTCCGGCGAAGTATTTCAGCAGGCGGCTCACCACCTCGCGGGCAGAGCCCATGTAGCGGGCCATCTGATCCTGGGTCAACCGGACATCTTCGCCGCCTGTCTTGGCAAGCTCGTCCGCGAGGAAGATGGCCAGACGCCGGTCGGCGCTCATGAACAAAATCTGCTGCATCGTCCACATGGTGTCGGAGAAGCGCTCTGCCGTCATCTGATAGGCAAAACACCGCACCTCCACATTCTGCTGCATCAGGCTGCGGAACACGCCCGCGCTGATGCAGTAGGTATCCGTGTCCTCCTCGGCATCGATGTAGAGGTCGAAGTTCACCGAGTCCATCACGCAGGAGGCCGAGAGGATGCAGATCTCACCGCCGAACAGGCGGTAAAGGGTCACGTCCCGGCCATCGTCGGAGAGCAGGTAGGCTCGGAACTGACCGGTGCGGAGCAGCAGGATGCCCACGCAGTTCTCCACCGGGCTGTGAACCCGCTCACCTTTGCGATAGCGCACCGGGCGGGTGCTGCGGCAGAGCATCTCCTGCTGGTCGGCGGTCAGCTTGTCCCAGAAGGGGAAGGCACAGGCGAGGCACTGACGGTGTTCGCCGCACTTGGGGATAGGCAAAATTTCCGGCATCCTTTGTCACCCCTTCCGCAGGGCCTTGGCGGCTTCGGTGCCCGCCAGTGCGCCTTCATAGACTGCTTTTGCAACCTGTAATAATCCGCCGGTGCAGTCCCCGGCGGCATAAAGTCCGGGCACGGTGGTCTGCATTTTTTCATCTGTGACGATGCGGTTGTTCTCCACCGCCGCGCCGATCTTCCGGGCCAGTTCGGTGCTGCCTGCAACGCCCAGCGCCACGAACACGCCGGACAGCTCCACGACCTCGCCGCCTGCCAGCTGAACGCCGGTGACTTTCTGCTCCCCAAGGATGGCGTCGATTTTTTCGGGCCGGACAGCGACCTCCGGCGGGAACTGTGCCACCAGCGGGGCACCATTCAGCAGCAGGGTCACGCTTTTTGCTATCGGCAGCAGAGCCTGCACCTCATGCAGCGCATACTCGCCGCTGCCCAGAACGGCTACATCCTTCCCCCGATAGAAAAAGGCGTCGCAGGTGGCGCAGTAGCTGACGCCGTGACCTTCCAGCCCGGCCAGACCCGGGATGCGGGGCGTCGCCCGGGAGGCACCTGTTGCGAGGATGATGGCATCCGCCGGGTATTCTCCCTCCAGGGTTTCTACAGTGAGTTTATCGGTATAGGTCAGGCCCACGGCCTCGGTGGTGACGAATTTCACGCCCACCGCCTTTGCGCCCTCGATGCCCCGGCGCTCCAGCTCGGCACCCGGGATGGGCTCAGCGAAACCGTAGTAATTCTGGATCTTTTCCGCGCGGTCAAGTGCACCCGGCCCCCGGGTGATGACGGTGGTATCCACCCCCGCGCGGGCGGTATACAGGGCAGCGGACACGCCCGCCGGGCCGGAGCCGATGATGACGATATTGGACATAGTGAGCCTCCTTATACATTGAGGATATTTTCAGGTTTTGGCTTGCGATGATGCAAGGGGGGGTATTTATTTTTCATTTATAAGATAGGTTGCATCTCACAGACAAAAGCCCCTCGTCAGCGAACTCTCCACCCCTTTCTCTTATTATACACCAAATCCCCCTCATTTCTGTGACCAAGTTCCAAAACCCTCCCTTTTCCGCCGCCCCATGTAGGTTTGTCAATGATGTGTTACACAGAGGAAGCAGAAGCTTGATTCCTATA
>ERZ808240.5498-NODE-5498-length-10270-cov-5.132746_pt1 | contig 10270 bp, 9 predicted proteins | sample MGYA00521084_ERZ808240 | MGnify/ENA primary metagenome ERZ808240 (study PRJEB31516, sample SAMN03275571) | gut metagenome | biome: mammalia-associated habitat; material: feces | host: Papio cynocephalus | place: Kenya | collected 2012-08-06 ... | reverse complement strand
GCGTCGCGCTCGCGGAGGGCGCTTTTCTTTTGCGCGCCGGAGGGCCCGCGGGGGGGGGATCCCCCCGCGGGCCCTTCTTGCGTTTTGGGGGCCGACGCGCCGCGGCGTGCCGAACGGACGGCGGAGGGTCTCCCTGCCGGCCGTTCATTGCGTTCTATTGGGGTTTACGCTCAGTGAAAGATGGTTGCCGGACTTTGGTTCCTTGTGCGCGTGTCGTCGCTTTGTAGGCATGTTTGACATGGGTCTACAATCTCGTGGCTGGCAGGCATCGATGCAGGTTTTTGCGTTTTCTTGATTATCATTAGCTTGGTCTATTGCGTGCAGGTGTCTTTTGGCATTTGTGATACCCTCTGTGTTGTTGTTTTGTAACTGGAAGGGGTTGCTATGCCTAAGCCGCATATTCCGCTTGATGAGCTGAACTTGCAAGTGCGTGCATGTCATCGTTGCCCGCTTGCTGATGGACGTACGCAAACGGTATTTGGCGCTGGCAATCCTCATGCTCGTGTGCTGTTTGTTGGCGAAGCCCCTGGCAAAAACGAAGATTTGCAGGGAGAACCGTTTGTTGGCGCTGCAGGTCATTACCTAAACGAGTTGCTTGGTGTTGCCGGGCTGCGCCGCGAGGATGTGTTCATTGCGAACGTGCTGAAGTGCCGTCCGCCCTCGAATCGGGATCCGCGACCTGAGGAAATCGAGGCTTGCGCGCCGTTTTTGCGCGAACAAACGCGTACTATCGATCCAGAAGTCATCGTTACGCTGGGGAAGTTCTCTACGCAATTTATTTTAAAGACGCAGGTTGGTATTACGCGTTTGCATGGGCATGCGTATCGTACCGGCAAGTTTTTAGTGTTCCCGATCTTCCATCCTGCATCGGCGCTGTACGACGGTTCAAAGCGAGAAGCGCTTGAAAATGATTTTGTAACGTTGCGTGAAGTGCTGCAGATGCTTGATAATCAGAAGGCGCAAACGTCGCAAGTGAGTACGGCTGGCCAGGCGTCTGCCTCACAATCCTCTTCAGCAATACATGATCCTGCAGGCTCTCAGCCTGTTTCGGCTGTAGCGCAAGTGCCTACGACTACGGCACCTTCTGAAACGCAAGCAAATCAGCACCCTATTGAACAGGGAAAACTTGATGTCTAATAATTTGGAATTGCAAGATTTTGATCCTATTGCATATATCAACACGTCGCGTTGGCAAGCGTCGCGTTTGGGGCTTGAGCGCATTCGCGAGCTGCTTGAGCGTTTGGGCCGTCCACAAGATGAACTTCGCATCGTGCATGTTGCTGGTACTAACGGTAAGGGTAGCACGTGCGCGTATATCGCAAGCATATTGAAGGCATCGGGCTATCGTACGGGATGGTTTTCCAGCCCCTATATCGAACGGTTTGAGGAACGTATCCGCGTTGACGGGCAAGATATTAGCATGTCGGACCTTACGCGTGTGACGCTTGAGGTGCGCAAACATGCCGAGGCTATGGCTTCGGAAACGGGTGACCATCCTACGGAGTTTGAGCTGATGACGGCTGTTGCATTGCTGCATTTCGCTCAAGCGGGTTGCCGCGTTGCCGTGCTAGAGGTTGGCCTTGGCGGGCGTCTTGATTCCACAAACGTTATCAATGCGCCGGATGTTGCGGTTATCACGCGCATTGGGCTTGATCATACCGAATGGTTGGGAGATACGGTTGCGAAGATTGCCGGCGAAAAGGCGGGAATCATTAAACCCGGCTCAACCGTTGTTTCGTGGCCGCAGGAGCCTGCTGCTATGGATGTGGTACGCAATGCTGCGCAGCATGCGGGCGATACCCTGAAGATCCCCGATTTCTCGCAGCTTTCGATTGAGCCTGTTGAACATGCGAAGGGTAACAGCGCGTTTCAAGGTAAGCCTGCGGTTTTTCGCCCGTTTACGTATAAGGGCGTTCGCTATACCACCACGTTACTGGGAAGCTACCAGCCGCAGAACGCCGCGCTGGCGCTTGAGGCTGTGTTTGCGCTGCGCGCGCGTGGCTGGGAAATTTCCGATGATGCGATTGCTCGGGGTGTTGCGGCAACGCGTTGGGCCGGGCGCTTCGAGGTGCTGCCGCGCCGGGCGCTGCAGCCGCTTGTAGTGGTGGACGGCGGGCATAATCCGCAAGGCGCGCAGGCGCTGGCCGATTCACTGGCCGATGTGTTTCCTGGTAAGAAAGTGGTGCTGTTCTCGGGTGTGATGGCGGACAAAGACCATCCGGCTATGCTACGAACCGTGCTGCCGCAGGCGGCGGCGCTTGTGACGGTAACGCCCGATAATCCGCGTGCATTGCCGGCAGCAGATTACGCCGTCGAAGCGCGCCGTATTGCGGGGGAGCTGCCCACGGTGCCAGACGATTTGCTGATTTTCGCAGGCGAAACCTACGAACAGGCGGCTCGCAAAGCGCAAGAGCTGGCGGGCTTCGATGGTGTGGTATGCGCGTTTGGCAGCCTATACAGCATCCATCAAACAAAAGAGGCTTTCCGAATGGTAGGGCTTATTAGCTAGCCCGCAGAACAACAAAACGCCCGGAGCGGCATGACCGCCTCGGGCGTTTTTCGCACACGTGTAAGATAGCAACCTACAGGTTGTCGATGTACTCCACCAGGTCGCCGACGGTTTCCAGGCCCTCAGGCTCGCCGAAGTCAACGTCGCATTTTTCCTCCAGGTCGCAGATCAGCTCGACCATATCCAGCGAGTCGATGCCCAGGGAATCGAACGTGGATTCCTCGTTGACGGTTTCGGGGTCAATGTCCAGGTTCTCTTCCAGAACCTCTTTGATGGTGTCGATGGTAGCCATGCTGGCAATCCTTTCTCAAATTTGCAACGCCGGTATGGTAGCACAAACAAAAGGGCTGCCCCAACATTTGGGGCAGCCCATCATGCACGAACCATAGACATTACGTAAGTGAACTAATCCTTCTGCTTGAGCAGGCCATAACCGCCGTCGGTGCGGCGATACAGCACGTTTACCATATTGGTGTCGCGGTCGGTATAGGCGAAGAAATCATGGCCGAGCAGGTCGATTTGGATAAGCGCTTCCTCTTCGGTAAGCGGCTCGAACTCGATTTCCTTCACGCGCACCACTTCGTCATCGGCAAGGTCGGCCATGATGCTGTCGGGATCGAACTTGCCCGTGGGCGGAACGGCGTCTTCGCGCACCTTGCGATCGAGCACGCGGGTCTTGAACTTGCGAAGCTGGCGAAGCACCTTAGCGGCGGCAACGTCGATGGCGGCGTACATATCCTCTTCGGATTCCTCAACACGCACGATGTGGCCCTTGGTGTGCAGCGTTACCTCGCAAATGGCGGGGGTGGCGTTGGCGGGATTTTTCTCCACATGCAAAACGACTTCAGCGTCTAGCGGGTTGATGTCCATGACTTTCATGGAATTACCGATTTTTTCCTCGGCGTAGTCGCGCAGCGCGTCGGTTACAGGCATCTTGCGTCCGGTGACGGTAATGCTCATGTCAATCACCTCTTCTTCGCGGCGGATAAAAAAGTTCGACGAGAATCATGCCTGCTCAAAGCCATAAAAGGCTGTAGGAAAACACTGTGCAGGTTGACTCCTTTCGTCGAACCGGTAAAAACAGCATAGCGCACTTTACGGCGAATTTACCGGTGAATTTCCCGCTATTTTCCGGTTCATTCGTAAACGTTTTAAAAACGTCAAGCACACGTTCCCGGGCGTGCCGCTTCCTGCCCGTGATAGACTGTGCGAACTGTGAAAACGCGCGTGCGAAGCCCGCACGTTTTCCGCGTGAACGCAGCTGCGCGAAAGGGGACTGCGCGGCCGCACGATGCGCCGGCATTACGGTATGGGAAGCCGTTTCCCCGTTGTCGGCCGCATTGCGCAACCAAGGCTAATCGGCAACGTAAGGTGGGTCATGACTGACAACCGCATTTATATCAAAGAGGTGCAGGGGCACCAGCACCGCTACCAGAAGCTTATTCAGCTTACGCACTCGTCTACGAAGGCGGCAGGTGCCATGCTGCTTGCGGCGGTGGTGGCGCTTATCGTCGCGAACACGGCCGCGCATGAGCCGTTCTTGGAATTCTGGCACACGCATGTGGGCTTGTTCTTTGGCGATGCCGTGGGGGAGATGCCGCTGGCGCACGTTATCAACGACGTGTTCATGGCGGTGTTTTTCCTGCTGGTGGGCTTGGAGGTGAAGTACGAGCTTACTGTAGGCGAGCTGACGAACATCCGTCAGGCGCTGTTGCCCATTATGGCGGCGGTTGGCGGCGTGCTTGCCCCGATTGTCATTTACTCGCTGTTTAATGCCGGTAACTCTGAAATGGCGGGCGGATGGGGCGTTCCCACGGCAACGGACATCGCGTTTGCGTTGGGCATCCTGGCGCTTTTGGGCAACCGCGTGCCGGCGGGCGTGCGCGTGTTCCTTTCCACGCTGGCGGTGGCTGACGACATCATTGCTATATTGGTCATTGCGATTTTCTACGGGCAAAGTCCTTCGCTTGGTTGGCTTGCCGCTGCGGCGGCAGTGCTTGCCGTGCTGATTGCCATGAATCGAGGGCATGTGTATTCGTTGGCGCCATATTTGCTGGTGGGCGGCGTGCTGTGGTACTGCGTGTACATGTCGGGCGTGCACTCCACCATTGCCGGCGTGCTGCTGGCGTTCACCATTCCGTCCGGCTCGCGCGTGAACTTGCGCAGTTTTGCCGCGTGGTCGGGCACGAAGGTGCGCGAGGCGAACCAGGCGTTCAACCCCGATGAGCCGGTGCTGGCGCAAAGCCAGTACGTGAAAACGGTGGAACACCTGTCGCACGTGGCGCGCCAGGTGGTGCCGCCGGCAACGCGCCTGGAGCACAAGCTGTACCCGTGGGTGTATTTCGGTATTTTGCCGTTGTTCGCGCTTACGAACGCTGACGTGAGCTTTGCCGGTATGGACGTGGGAGGTCTGTTTGCCTCGCCGGTGTTTTTCGGCATTTTCTTCGGCCTGCTGGTGGGAAAGCCGCTGGGCATCATGCTGATGAGCTTTGTGGTGGTGAAGCTGAAGTTGGCCAGCTTGCCCGAGAACGTGAACTGGCTGCATATGCTTGGCGCGTCCATTTTGGGCGGCGTGGGCTTTACTATGGCTATTTTCGTGGCGAACTTGGCATTTACCGATGCGACGCTGGTTGCCACGGCGAAGTTGGGCATTTTGCTGGCATCGCTGGTGGCCGGCGTGCTGGGCTTCACGTTCTTGTTGGTGCAGGCGCGCGGTGCGCAAAAACAGGGCGTTGCCTTTGTGCAAACCGCCGACGGCGACGATTCTGCGTTTGAAGCGCTGCCCACTGCCGCCCGCGAAGCGGCGCTTGAGGGCCGCGAAATGATGCACGACCTTGCAGAAGAGGAGTCTGCGGCCAAGTAACGCGCGGTGGGCGCGTAAGCTTGCGTTACAGGGTTGATTGCGTTTGCCGTTTCGCTTGCGATTGAAAACGCGTCGCTTGCAACGCGCGGGCGACGCTCGTGTGCGCTTGCTGCGCAGGCGGCGGGGCGCACGGAAACGTTGCGGTATACTCATCGTCAGTTTCAAGTGCTTTTACGCAGCGGGCAGTGAGCCCAAGCTGCGCTTGGTACGCTGGGCGTGTTGCCTTGCGCACTGCAACCGAAAGGAACGCTATGGAAGCTGCTGCTATTGTGTTGGCCGCGGGTGCGGGTACTCGCATGAAGTCGAAAAAGCCCAAGGTTGCCCATGAGGTTTTGGGCAAGCCGCTGGTGCGCTGGGTTGTTGACGCGGCGCATGCTGCGGGTGTCACGCAGGTTGCAACGGTGGTTGGCCATGCGCGCGAGCAGGTTATCCCACTGGTTGAAGGCGACACGCAAGTTGTGGTGCAGGACGTGCAAAACGGCACAGCCGGCGCGGTGCTGGCCTGCGCAGACGTGTTCGCTAACTTCGATGGCTCCATTTCGGTGCTTACGGGCGACTGCCCGCTTATCAAGCCCGAAACTATTGAGCGCCTATCGCAGGTGCGCGACCAGAACAACGCTGCGGTGGTGGTGCTTACTATGAAGCTTGACGACCCCACGGGGTACGGTCGCATTATTCGCGATGCAAACGGCCAGGTGGAGCGCATCGTCGAGCAAAAAGACGCTACGCCCGAAGAGGCTGCGGTCAACGAGTGCAACTCCGGTTTCTATTGCTTTGACGCGCGCGCTTTGTTCGACGCGCTTTCTCAGGTGAGCAACAACAACGCGCAGGGCGAGTTCTACCTTACCGATGTGCTTGAGATTTGCCGCAACGCCGGCCGGCCCGTGCTGGCGCTTGCCACCGATGATGCTACGGAATGCCTGGGCGTGAACTCGCGCATTCAGCTGGCGCAGGTTACCAAGGTTATGCAGCGCCGCATCAACCAGGCGCATATGGCCGCCGGTGTTACCATGACCGATCCCGATCAGGTATGGATCGGCCCTGACGTGCGCATTGGCCAGGACGTTGTACTGCTGCCACAGGTTATGCTTATGGGTAAGACGTCGGTGGGCGAGGACAGCGCTATCGGCCCGAACACGCGCTTGACCGACACCACTGTGGGATGTGGCTGCACCATTGAGGAAACGGTTGCCATCGAGACGCAGATCGATGATAAGGCAACGGCCGGCCCACGCGCATACCTGCGCCCTGGCACGCATTTGTGCGAAGGCGCGAAGGCCGGTACGCACGTGGAAATCAAGAAGTCCACCATCGGCCGCGGCAGCAAGGTTCCGCATTTAAGCTACATCGGCGACACCACCATGGGCGAAGGCGTGAACATTGGCGCAGGCTCCATCACCTGCAACTATGATGGCAAGAAGAAGTGGCCCACCACCATCGGCGACAATGCGTTCATTGGCAGCGACACCATGATGGTTGCGCCTGTTACCATTGGCGCGGGCTCTATTATCGGTGCGGGTTCGTGCATTACGAAAGAAGTGCATGCCGACTCCTTGGCGCTTACGCGCCCTGATCAGCAGGAAATTCCCGGCTGGGCAGCGAAAAAGCGCGCCCGTCAAGCTGCAGAGGAACAGGTGCGTTAAGACGATATAGGCGTGCAACCCTGAAATTTCATTGAGAAGAAACCCTTCCCGATAGTTTTCGGGGAGGGTTTCTTGCTGCTCCTGCCAAAAATTGCGGTGATGTTGCGTTTTCTGCGCGTGCATAGCTTGCTGGGTTCCAGCGCTACGGCCGTGCGCTGCGAATATGTATGAATTTGCATCGTTTGTTACAACGCGCATATCAATTCGCACCAAGGCTTGCTTGAAGAGTACACATTGTCGTAATTTTTGGCAGGAGCAGCTTTGACGGTAGCGAAAAGGGGGCTTATTCGTTGCGGCGTCCCACTATTTGCGGGGTTTTCCGCTTTGCCGAGCGTGAAGTCCTCATAGAGGGTTCGCGCTTCAGCTGGCCTTTTCTTTTACCTGCAAGTAGAATGGATTTCATCTGACAACTGCGAAGCGATTGCAAGGAGCACGCATGACTGCGGAAATGGAAAAGCGTAAAAGGATGGCAGTGTTTTCGGGTTCTTCCAACCCGAAGCTGGCCGACGAGATTGCACAGGAGCTGGGCATCTCCCTGGGCAATGTGAAGCTGGAGAAGTTCGCCAACGGCGAAATCTACGCTCGCTACCTGGAAAGCGTCCGCGGCGCCGACGTGTTCATCGTGCAGTCTGTGTGCTCGAGCCCTAACGGCTTTGACGTGAACGACAACCTCATGGAGCTGCTTATCATGATTGATGCAGCTAAGCGTGCAAGCGCCCATAGCGTCAGCGCCGTCATCACACATTACGGCTATGCGCGCCAGGACCGCAAGGCTGCCCCGCGTGAGCCTATCACGGCGAAGTTGGTTGCCGACCTGCTTACCGCTGCCGGTGCCGACAACCTTATTGCCATCGACTTGCATCAGGATGCCATCCAGGGCTTCTTCGACAAGCCGGTAAATCACATGACCGCCATGCCGCTGTTCGTTACCTACTTCAAGCAGATGGGATTCAAGTCAGAAGAGCTGTGCGTGGTGTCGCCCGACGTGGGTCGCGCGAAGGCTGCCAAGAAGTTCTCCACGCTGCTTGATTGCGACATCGCCATCATGCACAAGGATCGTCCGAAGCACAACCAGGCCGAAATCACGGCGCTTATCGGCGACGTGAAGGACAAGATTTGCATCCTGAACGACGACATGATCGATACGGCCGGCAGCCTGGTTGCCGCCGCCACCACGCTGAAGGCTAAGGGCGCGAAGAAGATTTACGCCTGCGCTACGCACGGCCTGTTCAGCGGCCCGGCCTACGAGCGCATCGAGAACTCCTGCATCGAGGAAGTTGTGGTCACCAACGCCGTGCCTGTGCCGCTTGACCGTCAAACCGGCAAGATCAAGGTGGTTACGCTGGCGCCGCTGTTCGCGCAAACCATCAAGAACGTGTACAACAACGGCTCTGTTGCCAGCTTGTTCGAATAGGGTGCGGGCTGCATGTTTTTAATTGTTGGGCTGGGCAATCCAGGCGAGGAGTATGAGCACACGCGGCACAATGCCGGGTTTGACTCGCTTGACCTGGTAGCTGAAGAAGTGGGCGCACGCTATTGGAAAACCGAATGCGGTGCACTTACGGCTAAGGGCGTGTGGCGCGACAACGACGTGGTGCTGGCCAAGCCGCAAAGCTATATGAACACGTCGGGTGGCCCGGTAAAGCAGCTTATGAACGCGTACGGCGTTAAACCCGACCACCTGATTGTCATTCATGACGAGCTGGACATCGACCAGGGTACCATCCGCGTGAAGTTCGGTGGCGGCCATGCCGGCCACAACGGTTTGCGCAGCATTTGCGACAAGCTGGGCACGCGCGACTGGTTCCGCGTGCGCTGCGGCATCGGGCGCCCGCCGGGACGCATGCCCGTGGTGGATTGGGTGCTTGGCCGGCCAAAGAAGGAACAGGCCGACGACTTCTCCCAGGCAACGCATTTGGCAAGCCAGGCGGCGCTTTCCCTCATAACGGAAGGTTTGGAGAAGACGCAGCAGCGCTTCAACTAGTACAATTACATACTGACGCAACGTATTGGGGGCGCCTAGCCGGGCGCCCCCTTATTTGTTTCACAGAAGCGTGGATGTTGGCTTTTCGGCAAGCTGGGTTTGAGCAAAGACGGGGAGGGCTTGATGGACAACGTTGCAAAGCGCGAAGCGTACGTGTTGTTCGCGCTGGTGGTGTTGTCGGCGGCATGCGGTAACTTGTCGCAGACAGCGGTGAACGCTATGATGACCGACATTGTTGCCGATTTTGGCGTTGACGTTGAGCTGGGGCAGTGGCTTACCACCAGCTACATGTTGATGCTGGGCATCACGGTGCCCGCCGTCACTTGGATGACGCAACGGTTTTCCGCGCGCCAACATGTGTTGATTGGTCTGGGATTTTTCTTCGTCGGTGCTGTGGCGTGCATGCTTGCACCGAATTTTTGGGTGCTGTTGGCCGGCCGAATTTTACAGGCGGTTTCCACGGGCATCCTTATGCCGTTCATGACCACTATCGCTATGATAAGTTTTCCGCCGGGGCGGCAGGCAACGGCCATGGGCATTGCCGGCGTTGCCATGGGGTTTGCGCCGAACATTGGGCCTACAGTGGGCGGTGCGATGGTGTATGCGTGGGGCTGGCGCAGCTTTTTCGTGTTGCTTGTGGGGCTTACCGTTGTGCTCGGCGTGTGCGCGCTGGCGTTTATCAAGCCCTCCGATGCCCGCAACGCGTCTGCGCGCTTGGATACGGTGTCGCTTGCGCTTTCAACGCTTGGGTTCGGCGGCGTGCTGTTGGGTTTCAGCAATGCAAGCAGCTTCGCGTTGCAAAGCCCCTTCGTGTGGCTGCCGCTGCTGGCGGGCACGGTGTTTTGCGTGCTGTTCGTGCGGCGCCAAAAGCGCATTGCCGAGCCGCTTATCGATTTAGGAATATTCTCATCGTCCCAGTTCAATAGTGGCCTTTTGGTACAGAATCTGCTGTTCGCGTCGTTTATGGGCATCACGCTGGTAATCCCGCTGTACATCGAAGGTGCTTGCGGCGGCACAGCATTGGAAGCGGGCATGGTGCTTTTGCCCGGCACGGCGGCGGCGCTGGTGCTCAACCCGCTTGCCGGCGTGATGACCGACCGCATGGGTGCGCGGCGGGTATGTCTTATCGGTGGCGCGTGCTTGGTTGTGGGCGCGGTGTCTATGTGCGCGCTAAACGCTAATTCGCCCTTGTGGCTGGCCATGCTGTTGCAGGGGATACGTGCGTGCGGCGTGTCTACGCTTATCGGGCCCTTGACGCAGTGGAGCCTGGC
>ERZ808240.5496-NODE-5496-length-10271-cov-4.490701_pt1 | contig 10271 bp, 7 predicted proteins | sample MGYA00521084_ERZ808240 | MGnify/ENA primary metagenome ERZ808240 (study PRJEB31516, sample SAMN03275571) | gut metagenome | biome: mammalia-associated habitat; material: feces | host: Papio cynocephalus | place: Kenya | collected 2012-08-06 ... | reverse complement strand
GGGCGTCGACGGTGTCGTCGAACTCGACGGCGCGCATAAGGCCTAGGCCGCGCACTTCTTTGACGTGCGGCAAGGCCGTCAGGCGCTCGGCCAAATGCTCGCCGGCGGCCTCGATGCGCTCAACTTCGCCGGGCTTGCCCAGTTGGTCGAGCACGCAGTTCGCCGCGGCAATGGCCAGGCAGCTTCCGCCGAACGTGGTGCCGTGGTCGCCCGGGCCGAATGCGTCGGCCACCTCGGCGCGCGCGGCGCAGGCGCCCATGGGCACGCCGCCGGCGATGCCCTTCGCCATGGCGACGATGTCGGGGGTGACTCCGTAGTGCTGGAACGCGAACGGCACGCCGCAGCGATACATGCCGCACTGCACTTCGTCGCAAATCATGAGCGCCTTGTGCTCGCTGGTCAGGCGGCGCACCGCTTCCATATACTCCTGCGAGCAGGGGTGCACGCCGCTTTCTCCCTGCACCACTTCCAGAATCACGGCGCACACGTCGTGGCTGGCGAATGCCTGCTCGAGCGCGGCCACGTCGTTTTGCGGCACGTCGACGAAACCGCCCGGCAGCGGCTTGAAGGCCTCTTGCTTCAGTGGCTGAGCCGTGGCGGCGAGCGTCGCCAGCGTGCGGCCGTGGAAGCTATTCGTGATGGTGACGATGGTGGAACCGCCGTTGCCGAATCTCTTGGCGTACAGGCGTGCCAGCTTGATGGCGCACTCGTTGCTTTCAGCGCCCGAATTCGAGAAGAACGTCTTCCAGGTGATGGCCTCGCCGGCCGCGTCGGTGCCGCCCAAAATACCCGAAAGCTTCTGGGCCACCTCGCCGCGGTGCTCGATGTAGTAGTAGTTGCTCACGTGCATCAGCTTCGCGGTTTGCTGCTGCAGGGTTTCCACCAGCGCGGGCGCGCAGTGACCCAAGCTAATAACGCCGATGCCGCCGATAAAATCCAGGTATTGCTTGCCTTTGTCGTCGACGAGCGTCATGCCGCTGCCGCTGACGAATTCGACGGGCTTGCGGGCGAAGGTGCCCATTACGTATTTCGATTCGAGTTTCTGCTGCGTCTCGAGGCTCATGGGTGTGCTCCTAACATATATGGTGCGCGGTGCGCAAAGGTTTCGTTATTCTTGTTCGTCTTCGACGTTGGCGTCCAGTCGGCTGGCCAACGCGTCGAGCGGCTGTGCCTGATAGGTTTCGTCGGGCGTGGAGGGCTTCATCATGGTGCCCACGCCGTGGTCGGTGAGCAGTTCAAGCAAAAGCGCGTGCGGCATGGTGCCGTTGATGATATGCGCGGCGGGAATGCCCGCGTCGAGCGCCGACAGGCAGGCCTCGATTTTGGGAATCATGCCGCTGGAAAGCGAGCCCGACTCGATCATTTCGCGCGCCTCGTCGGTGGTCAGCGAGCTGATGAGCGTGTCCTTGTCGTCGAAATCCTTGTACAGGCCGTCGACGTCGGACAGGAAGATGATCTTGTGCGCGTGCAGGGCGGCGGCCAGCTGGCCTGCGGCGATGTCGGCGTTGATGTTGAACGGCTTGCCGTCGTCGCCGGCGGCCACCGTGGCCACGATGGGGATGTAGTCGTCGTCGACAATGTGCTCGAGGTACGTGGGGTCGATGTTGGTGATCTTGCCCACGCGGCCGAGCTCGGGGTCGAGCTGCGTGGCGCGAATCGTGCAGCCGTCGCCGCCGCTCACGCCCACGGCCAAGTGGCCATGTTCGTTCAGCGCGTCGACCAGACGTCGGTTCACGTTGCCCACCAGCACCATGCGCACCAGCTCCATGGCGTCGTCGGGGGTTACGCGCAGGCCGTCTTTGAATTTCACGGGCATGCCGCTTTTCTCGAATGCGGCCGAGATGTCTTTGCCGCCGCCGTGTACGATGATGGGCTTCAGGCCAATAATCTTCAAAAGCACGATGTCGGTCATCACCTGGCGCATGAGCTCGGGGTTTTCCATGGCCGACCCGCCGTATTTGATGAGCACGGTTTTGCCGGTGGTGTTTTTGATCCACGGCAGGGCTTCCACCAGCAGGTTTACCTTTGTCGCATAGCTCGAGCTGCGCAGGCCGGTTTTCGTGAATTTCATGGGTGGCTCCTTGGAAGGCGAGACGCGTTAAGCGCTCGGAGCGTTTAACGCGTCTAACGCGCTTGGGGTTGAAACGGTTGGAAACGTGAGGCAGGGCGTATGGTGCCGGGCCCGGTTCGAATTCGCTCGCATGGGCGTATTCGAATATAGCAACGGGCCGGGCCAACGCCTAGCTTCGTCGCTCGTTTCTCCCCAGGGAGCGCATATGTTTCACGAAAGCTACGACGCGCATGCCACGCCGCCCAATCCAGCGTCTTCGGCCAGGCCGAACACGATGTTGGCGCACTGCACGGCTTGCCCGGCGGCGCCCTTGCCCAGGTTGTCGATGGCCGCCATGGCCACAATCATGCGCTCGTCGACGTTGTACGATGCGTTCACATGGGCACGCGCGGTGCCGGCCACCGAACCGGTTTTGGGCCATACACCTTGCGGCAAGGTGGCAACCAGGCTCGATTTGCCGTAGGCGGACGCATAGGCTGCATGCAAAGCGGCGTCGTCGATTTCGACGCCTGCTGCTACGGGCAAATACGCCGTTGCCAGAATGCCGCGCTTCAATGGGGCGAGGTGCGGCGTGAACACGACATGCGCGGGAGCGGGGCGCAGGGCGGCGTCGCCTGCCACGGGCATGCCGGCGGCGGAAAGGGTGCGGCCATAGGAAAGCGCGATTTCGGGCTGGTGGCGATGAAGCGGCAGGCCGTAGGCCTCGAGCGATTCGTCGGCCGAGCAATAATGCGTGCGCGCGTTGGCCTTGCGGCCGGCGCCCGTCACGCCCGAAATGGCGTCAATCACGATGGTTGCTTCGGGATTGACGAAGCCGGCGGCAAGCGCTGGAGTCGCCGCCAAAATGGAGGCGGTCACGTAGCAGCCGGCGCAGCCCACGATGACGGCTTCGCCCGCGGCGCGGCGGGCGGCCAATGCTTCAAGCGCGGCGCGGTTGGTTTCGGGCTGACCGAAGGCCGAGCGGGGTAGCAGCTCGGGAGCGGCATGCTGCACATGGTAGGCGGCCTCATAGTCGGCGGCCACGCCAAAGCGGAAATCGGCCGAAAGGTCGATGCAGGTCACGCCCGCGTCGATGAGGCGCGGCGCGTGCAGCATGCCGGCCTTGTGGGGCACGCCCATGAACACCACGTCGCAGGAAAGCAGGTTATCGGTGGCATGGGGTTCGAGCACCAGCTCGTCGTACACGCCGCGAAACGCCGGGTAGATGTCGGCGATGTGCTGGCCGGCCTCAGAATCGGATGTGATGACGGCGACCTCGAATTCGGGGTGGTTCGCGCACAGTCGCAGCACTTCGGCTCCGGCATAGCCCGTGGCCCCCATGATACCCGCCTTAATCATGCGCGCTCCCTTCGACAAATGCATAAAAAATCAGATTTATGCATATTAGTACGCTTCTAAACACGTTTCATGTATATCTATTAAATTTCCTGGAACGTACATATATGTATGCCCTGCTGGTTGTCTTGCAAGCGCGAAACGCGGTTGGCTCTGGGGAAAGGCCATGTTCGTCTTCTCGAGAAGGGTAGCAGTGCCTTCGACGCAATTTGTCGCGATTTCGTGAAGACATAGGGTCTTGCCTGGGAAAACGTCGAATCTTCCGTTGACGCGCGCCGCTGTGGTTCGTATACTGCAAAAGTTCGCTTTCAAAAGCCCCGCTAAACGCTGCTTAAAACGGGACACAACGCGAAAGAATGTCCAGATTCTGGACCGTTGGTTTGGCGTAGGAAACCGAACAGTTTCGTAGAGCAGCACTTTTGAACCAGAACAAACGTATTTGGAGGAAATCGTGAAGACGTATTACGCAAAGCCTCAAGAGGTTGAGCGCGAGTGGGTCGTTATCGACGCCGCCGACCAGGTGCTGGGCAAGGTTGCCGCCAAGGCTGCCCACATTCTCCGTGGCAAGAACAAGCCGCAGTACACTCCGCATGTTGACACGGGCGACTTCGTCATCGTGATCAATGCCGAGAAAGTGCGCGTCACGGGCAACAAGGCTCTCGACAAGAAGTACTACCGTCACTCTGGCTACCCCGGAGGACAGAAGTGCGAGACCTTCACCGAGGCCATCGAGAAGCATCCTGAGCGCGTCATCGAGCACGCGGTTAAGGGCATGCTGCCGAAGAACACTCTCGGCCGCAAGCAGCTCACCAAGCTCAAGGTCTACGCTGGCCCCGAGCATCCGCATGCCGCTCAGAAGCCCGTCGAGATCAAGCTGGAGGAGAACTAACAATGGCAAACGAAGCTGTCTATTACGGCACTGGCCGTCGCAAGAACGCCGTTGCTCGCGTCCGCTTGGTTCCCGGCACCGGCAAGGTCACCATCAATGGTCGTGACGCTATGAATTACTTCGGCCGCGAGGCCCTGGTGAACTACGCCACCACGCCGTTCAAGGTCACCGATACCCAGGGTCACTTTGACGTCATCGCCCGCTGCAATGGCGGCGGCATCTCTGGCCAGGCTGGCGCTCTGCGCCACGGCATCAGCCGCGCGCTGCTGCAGGCTGGCGAGTATCGTCCCGAGCTGAAGAAGGCTGGCTTCCTCACTCGTGACCCTCGTATGGTCGAGCGCAAGAAGTACGGCCTGAAGAAGGCCCGCAAGCGCCCGCAGTTCAGCAAGCGCTAATCTGCTCGCATACTTCACGCGAAATGGAAAGGCTCGTCGCTTATGCGGCGGGCCTTTCTTTATGTTCGGGGGCGTTGGATCAAGAAGATTGCGCCTCGAATGGGACACCTTCCTCAGGGGCAGCTGTCCCATCTGGGCGTATACTAGATAGACTCTGTCAGGCTGAGGGGGCCGGGCATCGAGGCAGGGAACCAATAGGGGGACAATTGGATACTGCGCAGCAAAGGCGGCGCGTGAAGCAATGGGGAATTCGTCGCGCCGATAGGCTGACGAACGCCGCGTTTTGCTTGCTCGCGTGCGAGATCTTCTTTATCTATCGCAATTTCAGAATGCCCGAGATGGGTTTGGGGCGCTATGGCATTCCCATGCTGGGCAGCTTGGTGGCGGCCAGTTTCGCGCTGGTGGTGTGCTGCGGAATGCTTGCGGCGTATATGGGAGCCGGGAAGCGCGTGTCGAAGCGTTCGTGGCTTGTGGCGGCTGCGCTGTGCATGTCTTTGTCGTCGCTTGCGCAGCTGTTCTTCGGCCATGGCTTCAGCCAGGGTTGGACGTCGCTGCCGTGCGTGGCGCTTTCCTCGTTCGGCTGCGCATGCTTCGTGCCCGAGTTGGTGCGACGTATGGCAGAGCTGGGCGTTACCAACATGGTGCGCAGTTGCATCGCCAGCTGCGCGGTGCTGCTGTTTGCGGCGCCGCTGTCGAACGTGTTGCCGTTTTCGGCCTTCGCGGCCCTCATGTGCTTGGTGCCGCTCTGCATGCTTGCATGCTTCATTTTGGCCGAACCCGCCCAACCCGCTTTGCCCCGCGTCGATGGCGCGCATGTGCAAAAGCTGCCGCGCATTTTGTTGCTCACCATCATGCTGGGCAGCTTGATGGAAGGCGTGGTGGCCGGACTGGACGAGATGGCCATGAATTGGCAGGGCAAGCTGCTGGTGTTCTCGAGCGCGTTCGTGGTGTCGCCTATGGTGATTTACGCTACGTTGCTGAAATGGCGCGGCAGCTACAACAGCGCCATCTTCCGACAATGCATTCCCATTATGGCGGCGGGCATAGCCGTGATGGTCGTGGGCGGCACGCCGGCGTTGAACGTGGGCAGTTTCATTTTGCTCGTGGGGCGTCAGATGTTCATATCGGTCGTCATGGCGCTTACCGTATACCTCATTCGCTACCACGAATCCGATTACTATTTGTTGAGCCTGGGCGTTATGCTGGGCGCAATTTTGGGCAGCTTGGCGGGCCAGCTGCTGTTCCGCACGCTTTCGCCGACTTTCGGCGAGGGGCAACTTCTGTCGCCCACGTTCATCGTGATGCTCTTGTTTTTCATATTCGTGGCGGCCATGTATTTGAGTGACGCCACCAACACAAAAACGCATTGGGGCATGATTGCCATCGACGATTCGAACGACAATGTGGGCATGACGGTCGAACAGGGCTGCCGCGTTCTTGCCCACGCGCATCGCGTGACGCCTCGCGAGCAGGAAATCATGGTGGAGCTCGCCAAAGGCAAAGATCGCCAATCCATCGCGGCCAAGCTTTTCATTTCGGAAGGCACGGTGAAGGTGCATACGCGCAACCTGTACCAGAAGCTGGGCGTGCATTCCAAGCAGGAACTTATATCCCTGGTTGAGGAAACCGAAGAGAAATCGAAGCAGGAATAGCCCCGTTTTCGTTGGAGTATCTTTTATTCAGAATAGATTCAAAATGAAATAATACAGCACAAATTTCCATTGTTTTACCTGGTCAGACATATATACCACCTGAGGGGGTATTTTATCTGGCAGAAGGAAATATGCTTGCAAGGGGTAGGACATACCACTCGTCCCGAAGTCATACTTCAAGCTCAAGCGCATGCCGTGGGGGAGCTCCACTGAAGCGACGGCATGCGGAGCGAGCCGCTTTTGGCCAAAGGTGGCTTTCGAAGAAAGACAGAAGGAGGAGGACATGGCACTGAAAATGAGCCGCAGAAACTTCGTGAAGGCATCGGCCCTCGCGGGAGTTTCGACGCTGCTTGTTGGCGCATCCGCGGTGCCCGCGGCCGCCGACGAGGTTCACGAGAGCTCGTCGGTGAGCGACGGCGACACCAAGAAGATTCCCAGCGCATGCCGCCAATGCTATGGTCGCTGCGCGCTGTACGGCTACGTGAAAGACGGGCGTCTGCTGAAGGTAGAGGGCAATCCCGATCTGTTCAACGAGGGCACCTTGTGCTCGCGCGCATTCGCCATTCCGCAGGAGCTGTACAATCCCACCCGCATCCGCTACCCGCAGAAGCGCGTAGGCGAACGCGGCGAGGGCAAGTGGAAGCGCATCACCTGGGAAGAGGCGTTCACCGAGGCGCGCGACCGCTATACCGAAATCGGCGAGAAGTACGGCTGGCACACCATTGCCCACCAATACGGCACCGGCCGCGACAACCATCAATTCCAGGCCATCAACCGCATGTGGCTCGAGCTGGGCTCTACTTCGACGTTCGGTGTGGGCAACCTGTGCTGGCTGGGCTCGTATTTTACGAGCCAGCGTTTGTACGGCGATGAAACGCAGTACACCGGCTGGGACGGCAACAACGCCGATTGCATTCTGCAGTGGTGTCGCCAAGAACGCAGCCGCGGCTATTACGACTGGCTTGTTGTGAAGCGCGCGCAAGAACGCGGCGCGAAGGTCATCTGCGTCGATCCACGCTATACCTGCACCGCGTCGAAGGCCGATTTGTGGCTGCCCATTCGCCCGGGTTCCGATATGGCGCTTGCGTTGGCATTCATCAATGAAATCGTGCATTCCGAGAAGTGCGCGACCGATTTCGCGCGCTACTACACCAATGCGCCGTTCTTCATCGACGAAGAGGGCACGGGCTATCAGCTGCGCCAATCCATGATTCAAGAGGGAGGCTCCGACGAGCTGTACCCGGTGTGGGACGAAGCCCACGACAAGCTGATCTATTGGAACGGCGACTGGCAGAACTCTAAAGGCCTGGGCAAAGACAAGGCGTTGCAGTGGCTCGACGCCGACGGCAACATCGTGGAAGACGCCAAGCCCGCGCTTTCCGGCACGCGCGAGATCAACGGCAAGAAATACCGCACGTCGTGGGACATTCTGGTCGAGCACGTAACCCCGTGGACCATCGAGCGCGCGGCCGACTTCTGCGAGCTGGATGCCGACAAGATTCGCACCGCCATCGGCTGGTATATCGACGCCAGCCCGCATGCGTGCTTCTGCCGCGGCCAGAAGGTCGAATTCTCCATCAATACGTCGGGCATCTCGCAGGCATTCACCATCATGATGGCTTTGGCCGGCAACTTCGACACCAAGGGCGGCCAGAACATCGGTCGCGAGCCCGCCACCGGCTATGAGAACTCCATGTTCGACGTGCGTCCGCAGATGCAGGGTCGCATGAGCGATTTGCGCAAGCAGACCGCGCGCAACATCAAGAATCTCTCGGTGTGCCAAAACACCGGCCACCAGACCATTCTGGTCGCCGACGATAAGACCGGCGAGCTTATTCCCACCGAGCAGAAAAACGGCGGCCAGGTGATTTTGGGCCAGCAGGGCGGCTTCGGCGCAGCGCTTACCAAGGCCATGCTGAACGGCGACCCGTTCCAAATCCATGGCTACTGGCAACAGACTTCCGAGCCCATCCTGTCCATCGAGGCGGGCCGGGAAATCGCCGCCGGCATGAAGAACCTCGATTTCTTCGTGAACGTCGACATGTACATGACGCCCTCGGGCGAGCTGGCCGACATCTTGCTGCCGCCGGCGCATCCCAGCGAGGTCGACCGCGTCGAGTGGCCGCACTCGGGCCACGGCTACCCGACCAGCAACACGCTGCTCATTCGCCAGCCGTTCCACAAGCCGCTCGGCGAATGCAAAGACGACATGGACATCATCTTCGAGTTCGCGAAATACATGAACGTCGACATGTTCTGGAAAGACAAGTACGAGTGGTTCGATTTCATGCTCACCGGTCCCAAAACCCTGCCGGCGAACCTGTCATGCACGTTCGAGGAATTCCGTGAGCGCATTTCGCTCACCGGCCCGCTGATGTCGGAAGTGAAGGGCGCGCCCAAGTACGAGACCGGCTTCATGCGCAAGAGCGGCGACATGAAACCCGGCTTCACCACGATGTATCGCGGCAACAAGCAGGGCGCGGTCTACCGCACGCCGGGCTACACGCTGCCCGATGGCACCGAGGTTCCGGGCGACCCGCAGTCTGACAACGGCAAGATGGAGCTGTGGAGCGAGGACTTGTTCCTGTATGGCAACGGTCCGTTGCCGCTCTACATAGAGCCGCCCATCACGAAGCGCTCGCGCCCCGATCTGCTCGACGAGTACCCGTATACGCTGATCACCGGCGGCCGCAGCCATGCGTTCTTCCACACGGAATATCGCAACAGCCCGTGGATGCGCGAGGTGCACATGTTCCCCACGGTGGATATCAACCCGCAAACCGCGGCCGAGCACGGCATACAGCAGGACGATTGGGTCTACATCGAGACGTACGTCGACCGCATCAAGCAGCGCGCGAACCTGACGGCGGCCATCAAGCCCGACATGATTCACGTCGAGCACGACTGGTGGTTCCCCGAGCGCGAGGCCACCGACGATCTGCACGGCGCGTTCGACTGCAACTGCAACGTGCTGTTCGAGAACAACGGCCCATACGATCCCGCGGTTGGCACCGACAACTACGGCGGCCTGTGCAAGATCTACAAGGCGGAAGACGGCGCGCCGAAAAACATCTGCATGACCGAGAAAGACTTGGAGATTTTCCTGCCGCTTTCGGCCGAACAGCTGGCCGCCGATGGCCAGAACGACGGCGTGGTTATGCCGACCTTGAACGGAGGTGCGAAGTAAATGACGCGTTATGTGATCGACGTCGACCTTGACAGCTGCGTTGGCTGCCATTCTTGCGCGGTTGTGTGCAAGCAAGAGAACAACGTCGGCCTGGGCACGTATTACAACAAGGTGAGGACGGTGGGTCCTACCGGAACCTACCCCGACCTGGAAATGTACTACCTGCCGGTGGCGTGCCAGCATTGCGACAACCCCGAGTGCGTGAACGTGTGCCCCACGGGCGCGAGCTATAAGCGCGAAGACGGCATTGTGCTGGTTGACCACAGCAAGTGCATCGGGTGCCAGTACTGCGTTATGGCCTGCCCGTACGGCGTGCGCACGTATGACGAGTCGCGCGACAAGGGCGTCATCGAGAAATGCACCATGTGCGCGCACCGCGTCGATGCCGGCGAAGTGCCCGCGTGCGTGTACCACTGCCCGGGGCAGGCGCGCATCTTCGGCGATTTGGACGATCCCGAGTCTGATGTGTCGAAGCTGCGCAAGAAGAAGTCGATGCATCAGCTTGTGGACGTGGGCAACCATCCCGGCACGATGTACGGCTTGGATAAATTCACGTGGCAGGGAGGTGAGCAGTAATGGCGGTTCAGTGGCCTTTGCTGATCTTCAGCGTGTTGCTCGGCGTGGCATCTGGCGCGTTCGTGTTCTTGGGAATTGGCGAGCTTACCGGCAAGTTTCGCAAGGTTCGTTTCCTGGGCTCCGTGATTATTCTGGCGTGTCTTGCCGTGGGCGGAATCGCCTCGGT
>ERZ808240.5495-NODE-5495-length-10271-cov-12.904268_pt1 | contig 10271 bp, 9 predicted proteins | sample MGYA00521084_ERZ808240 | MGnify/ENA primary metagenome ERZ808240 (study PRJEB31516, sample SAMN03275571) | gut metagenome | biome: mammalia-associated habitat; material: feces | host: Papio cynocephalus | place: Kenya | collected 2012-08-06 ... | reverse complement strand
TGCCACGTACGTGGCAAAACGGCCTCGCCGCCCGGGGGCATCCATGTGCCATAGGCACATGGATCAGCTTCAAGTGCTTCTAGGAGGTCCGATTCTGATTTTTGCACGATCTCTACGTATGGTTTCGGGCAATCCCTCTCCGGGCCCCGGCCACTTGATCTTCAGCTTCCGCTGCGCTCCACCAGCCAGTAATCGAGCACCTGCCGGGCGATCGGCGCGGCGGTGCGCCCGCCGGTCTCGCCGTCCTCCACGACGACGCAGATCGCGATCTCCGGATTCTCATAGGGTGCAAAGCCGGTGAACCATGCGGTCGTGCTCTTCTTTCCGTCCTTCACAGCCTCTGCGGAGCCGGTTTTTCCGGCCGCCTCATACTCAGCCTTTCGAAGTGCCGAGGCGGTGCCTTCTGTGACGACGCGCCGCATGAAGCCACCGAGCGTTTCGGCCTCCTCGGTCGTCATAAGCGTGCGCTTCGCACCGCTGTCGAAGGTTTTCACGACCTTTCCATCTGCGGACTGTACCTGCTCGAGCAGCTTCGGCTCCACGAGCGTGCCTCCATTTGCAATGGTCGCACTCAGCAGTACCTCATGCAGCGGGCTCATCATCGTATCCCCCTGTCCGATGGCCGTCTGCATCATCGTCCAGGCATCCGCATCCTCTGTCAGACTGAGGCGGCTCTTACTGGACGCAATCGCGATCGGAAGGTCCTGATTAAACAGAAGCGAATTCGCGGTTTCCGCCAGCTTCTTCGGATCCGTCAGAGTGCCGATTTTCGCAAAGGCTGCATTGCAGGAATTTGCGAAGGCCTTCGAAAGATCCTCCTCGCCATGCACCTCGCCATCGTAGCAATGCACGACATACCGCTCGTCGGCCGGATCCTGGTACTCTCCCTCACAGTCAAACTGGAAGCTCTGCCAGTCCTTCGGATGCTCCCGCATGTACTCGAGTGCCATCACAATTTTAAAGGTCGAGCCCGGGGCATAGAGGCCCTGGGTACAGCGATTGAGGAGCGGCGCGGCCGCCGACTGATTGTTCACAATATCATCCCAGTTCTGTACAATGGTATTCGGATCGAAGCTTGGCTTCGAAACCATCGCCAGAACCGCACCTGTTGTCGGGTTCAGAGCGATCACCGCACCACGCTGGTCTCCGAGGGCATCATAGGCCACCTTCTGAAGACCCGCATCGAGGGTCGTCACTACATTATCCCCGAGGCTTTTCGTTTCGGTGATTTCATTGACCACCTGCGTCACGGGGCTTGCATTGGACTCCATCAGATAGAAGTTCGCGAGCGCCTCGAGGCCGGTCTTTCCCTTCGTGGAATACCCGACGGCATGTGCAAACATCTCGCCAAATGGATACTGCCGAGTCTCGGTATAGCTGCCCTCCGGATTCACAGAGCCATCCGCATTCGTTCGGGTATCCGTTACCGCCGTCTGCGCCAGTACCTGTCCATCGGAGGACAGAATCGCGCCACGCACGAAGCGGTCATTGAAGACCTCCATCCGGGGATTATAGGAATTTCCCATGAGATCCTCCGCCTGCCAGCCAATGAAATAGATCATATAGCCGATCATTCCAAAGAACAGAAGGGAGAAGAAATAAACAAAGCGGATGATATTTCGATTTGATTTCTGTTTCCCGGAACGGGATTTCTGTTTCGCCATAGTCCTCCTTTCCGACGCTTTACAGGTCGAGGTCCTCCGCGGATACCTTTTCGGAGGCATACGCGTTCTCCTCATCAGTCTTCAATGCGGACGGATGCGCGCTGACTTCCGTGGTCTTCCTGCTGTAACGGGTCCGATACGGAGCGCGTTCTTCCATCTCCTCCTCGTCTGTATCATCGAGGACGTCATCGGCCTCGTCGACCGGCTCTTCCTCTTCCACGTCCTCGAGTGCATCCATTTCGTCGGCCTCGTCTTCATTGCCCTGAATGATGTAGAGGGCCTGAATGATCGCGAACACGATAAAGGCCGAAACAAGCGAGGAGCCGCCGTAGCTCACAAAGGGAAGGGTTACGCCGGTCGACGGAATGAACTTGATGGCACCGCCGATCGTCAGGAAGGACTGCACGATGTACTCGATGGCGAGGCCAACGGATACCAGCTTGTAGAAATTATCCTCCATATAGGTGGCAATGACCATCATCTGCATGAAGCAGCCAAGGCATACCAGAATAATGCAGATGGCCGTCACGGCGCCCATTTCCTCCGAAATGGCGGAAATAATGAAGTCCTTCTCCACGATCGGAATGCGCTTCGGCATACCCTGGTAGAGGCCGAGGCCCGCGAAGCCGCCGGTACCGATGGCAAAGAGCGACTGGGTAATCTGATACCCTCGATCCGCCATGTCAGACCAGGGATTGAGCCACGCAAAGACTCTCTTTCGTACATGGGAAAAGGCGTAGTAGCTGAAAACCGACGCGCCGCCCATGGCTGCCGTACCCAGCATAAGGTAAAAGGCGCGGTTCGTGGCAATGAACAGCATCACGAGGTAGGCAATGCAGAAGATCAGCGCGGAGCCGAGGTCCTTGCAGGCGACAAGCACCAGCACATGAAGCGCAGCCACCACCGAGGTTTTCACAATATCCCGAAATTCCGTAGCACGACTCAGCATGCCGGCCATGGCCAGCACAAAGGTGATTTTTACGATCTCGGAGGCCTGGAAGGTGAAGCCGCCAATGGAGATGGACATCTTCGCGCCGTAGCTGGTCGCACCGATGAGGAGCACGATGCCCTGCAGAAGAAGTCCGAAGACGGCGAAGACGGAACGCCAGCGTACGAGATCCCAGATTTTATCAATGAGGTACGGAATCACCAGCGTAAGAATTGCGGAACCGACGATGATGACAAACTGCTTGAATGCCTTCGTCGGGTCCAGACGTTCCAGAATGATGAGCCCATAGGTCAGGAAAAAGACCGTATTGTTGAGCAGCAGCCGGTTGATGTTTCGATAAATGCGCTGTGCGCCAAAGGTATACAGCAGAAAAAAGGCGAGTTGCATCAGGTAAAACCATACCGTGCTCATCTCCTCCGTCTTCAGATAGATGATGCAGTTCATCAGAAAATGCACCAGCAGGATGATGCGAAGCTGCCAGTCACAAAGAGGATCCGCATCCTCCTGGTCTGGAATGGACAGGTAGCGGAAATTACAGTAGGTATAAAGTACAATCAGCAAAAGCTGGATGTACTTCGATGCCGTGATAAAAAGCGTAATCATCGTTGCTCCTTATTCAATGCCATGACGAAAATGCCCACGTGTTCGATGCACCGGCACGCAGCCCTCAAGCACCTGCCGCACGACGGCCGGAGTCTCCACGGAGAAGTCATAGCGTACGCACTGTGGCTGCAGTGCCTTGACCTCCTCCGGGAGGTCATACAGGACGAGCGGGTCGGCATTGAAGATCTGATTATAGCAGTAGCTGCAGTAGCAGCGGACCGGCATATCCTTTCCCATGCGGTCACGAAGCTGCAGAATACGATTTCCATGATCGCAGTGCGCGCTCGTACGCTGGATACAGTTCGCACTCACCATCATCGGGAGGTGTCCATAGATCAGAAGCTCCATCGGCAGGAGCTTCGGGAGTCGACGGCACTCTGGGCCGGTGAGCTCGATCGGATAGGTCAGCTTCATGGCGCCGAGGGACTCCAGTGCACGCATGGCTTCTTCATTGTAGCCATAAACCGTGTAATCAAACACGCGGCAGATCCGCGCCCTCCACGCAGGCTCCTCCGTGAAGAAATCCTCCAGCAGCATGGCCTCATCGAGATTTCGCACCAGTACGGCATCCGGAATCGTATCTTCACAAAGCAGCTTCCGAAGAATATCCACACTGTTCTCCGCTCTCCGGCCACTCGCATCGAGATCCCTCTGGATTCGGCGAAGGCGAAGTCCCGCCTGCCGCCCCGCTGCGTGGATCTGCTGGATTGCCTCCGCGAGGTTCGGGAAGCCAGCCTCATCCACATAGATGCACTGCACAGCCGCCTGCTGCAGAACCGCTCCGAGCTGTTCTTCCGTTTCCACGGAAGCCACGACCGGCATCGTCCAGTCCGATGCACGGAAGCCCGTTTCCTTTTCCATTTCCAGCTGTGCTGTACGTGTCGGCTTCGTTGCAGCGTGTACACGCTTTTCCTGCACAGCGGAAGACTTCCGCAAGGCGCCGCGAGGCTGCACGTTCGAAGAACGCACGCTCGTCATCGGAGCCCGGGATTTCTGCGCCCTCTGCAGCGACTCTCCGCCTCGTTTTCTTTTCTTCTGTTGCCTATCTTCTTTCCGCGCCACGTAAAATCTCCTCTTCATACATTGAAAGGGCCTGCCGCCGAAGCTCATTCAGCTTTCCAACTGGATAAAAGGCGTCCTTCTGTACCGACAGCTGCACGTCTCGAAGTGTAAATGCCGTGCCGCCCGTTTTTCGAAGCCGTGCTTCGATTTCTTCTGCAGTCATAGGTCGTTTTTCTGCTGAAAGCACAGGGTCCTCTGATACTGCCGTCACCCTGCGGCCTGCGTCATCGTACAGGGTCAGAACGACCGGCGCGCCCACCGTCATCTCCACGCTCGCATCCACTGAAAGCGTACGTGCCTTGTCAATGTAGGTTTTCTGAATATACTCCGTCACGTGCGGGTCCACGGCACGGAATTTTTTCTCTGAAAGGGCCATCATATCCGCCCCGTTATGCTTTCGCAGGTAGCTGGTCGTACCGCCTCGATCAAAGATTTCCTGCAGCGTCTGCAGATCCTCCTTCTCCACCTGGTAGCGGCCTTCCTTTCCGGCATCCAGGAAGCGCAACGCGCGGTCCAGGTACTTTCGATACACGCTGACCACACCAGCCGTATAAATCGGCGACTTCATGCGGCCTTCAATTTTAAAGCTATAGGCGCCCGCTTCGATCAGCTCTGGCAGCAGCTCAATGGTCTGCATATCCTTCATGCTTAAGTAGTAGCCCTTCTGTCCAGCCACCTCATAGCAGAGGCGACAGGTTCCCGCACAGCGCCCACGATTGCCGGAACGTCCACCGAGAAGTGAGGACATGAAGCAGGCGCCTGAATAGCTGTAGCACATGGCGCCATGGCAGAACACCTCGAGCTCCATCCCGCTTTCCTCATGGATTTTCCGAATTTCCGGAAGGCTCAGCTCCCGTGACAGCACGGCGCGCGTCATGCCGAAGTGCTTCGCCATCCGTGCGCCCGCGACGCTCGTAATGGTTTCCTGCGTACTGGCATGGACCTCGAGATCTGGAAAATGTGTCCGAATCATGCGTACGGCACCGAGGTCCTGCATGATGAGCCCATCCACACCGGCTTCATAATAGGGCCGAATGTAGGATACAAGTTCCTTCAGCTCTGCTTCCTTAAAAAGGATATTGACCGTCATATACAGTTTTACCGAGAAGAGATGACAGTAACGGATGGCCTCCATCACCATATCTTCCTCCTCGGCAGTTGCAGAATCGGCATATGCACGGGCGCCGAACCTGCGTCCGCCCATATAAACCGCATCGGCACCCGCATGCACGGCCGCCTTCACGGACTGGAACGAACCGGCCGGCGCCAGCAGCTCTACGCGTTTATCTCGTTGTATTTTCATCCTATCCTATTCGTGTCGCATATCGACAGCTTCTACATTTCAGAGAGCGGCCTGCTGCCGCTCCGCGGACTTCTTACGCTTCATTTTTTGCCGAGGCCAGTGCACGGTCCCGTGCCTCTCGGGCCGCCTGCTTCGCTTCCAGCTCTGCCAGCTTCTTCTGGGTATTCTCCAGCTCTCGAAGAGTCGTCTCGAGCTTCATCTGCATGTTCACAAGGTCATGCTTCGCGCCATAGCTCTCCCGCTCTGCGTCATCCTTTGCCTGCTGAATCGCACGGCATCTCTGGCGCTCCTTAAACAGGTCGTCACAGATATTCACCTCGAGAAGAAGGGCCTTAATGCCATCATCAAGCTTGTTATAGCCGATGGTTTCCTTCTGAAAATCGAGAATTTTCTGATTTAAATAGCCTGCGACCTCATGCATATAGCTCTCGGATTCACTTCCTGCCAGCTGATAGATCTTGCCATTGATTACGACCTCTACGGAATTTTTGCCTGCCATTCTTCTGGTACCCCTTTATTTCTCTGGCGCCCCCACCGGCAGATGCACTGCCTGTACGACGCGGATGTTCATGTTTTCGACCTCTGATTATATCATAGCAGCTTCCTAGATGTCCATCGTCGCCTGATATGGCAGGCCAAAATGCTGGTAGGCATGCGGCGTCGCCACGCGACCGCGCGGCGTACGATTAATGAGGCCATTCATGAGAAGATAGGGCTCATAGACATCCTCCAGTGTTCCGCTGTCCTCTCCGAGTGCAGCGGCCAGCGTCTCCACGCCCACGGGGCCACCCGAAAACTTGTCAATGATGGTCATAAGATAGTTCCGGTCATTCTGATCGAGTCCAAGCTTATCCACGTCCAGAATGTCGAGCGCCATATCCGCGACCTCCTCGGTAATCCGCCCATCGAAGCGCACATCCGCGAAATCCCGTACGCGCTTTAACAGGCGGTTTGCGAGTCGTGGCGTCCCGCGGGAACGAAGGGCAATGCGTTCGGCCCCTTCGTCATCGATCGTCACATTCAGTACCTTCGCCGATCGAAGCACGATCTGCTTCAGCTCCTCCGTCGTATAGAACTCGAGCTTCGTGATGATGCCGAATCGGTCCCGCAGCGGCGCAGACAGGAGGCCCGCCCGGGTCGTCGCGCCAATCAGCGTAAAGTGCGGAAGATCCAGTCGAATCGAGCGTGCGCTGGAATCCTTTCCCAGCATGATATCAATCGCGAAATCCTCCATCGCCGGGTACAGCACCTCCTCCACCTGACGATTTAAGCGATGAATCTCATCCACAAACAGCACATCGCCCTCGGAAAGGCCATTGAGAATCGCGGCGATCTCTCCCGGCTTTTCGATGGCCGGACCCGAGGTCACCTTGATATTCACGCCCAGCTCGTTCGCAATGATGTTACTGATCGTCGTCTTTCCAAGTCCTGGCGGGCCGTAAAAAAGGCAGTGATCCAGGGACTCGCCGCGCTGCTTCGCAGCCTGAATGTAGACCTTCAGCATTTCCTTCAATTTGCTCTGGCCAATGTAATCGTCGAGCGTCTGTGGCCGGATCTTCGGCTCGAGCTGACGGTCCTCGACGGTTTCATCTGTATTGATTACTCTACGTTCCACGTTCCTACCTCATGCATTCCATGCAAAAATGATGTGTACCTGTCCTACGGTATGTGCGTGAAGAAGTATGCCTTCACCGTATGTGCCTGCAGAAGCACGCATTATAAGAAATTCAGATTTTTCAGGCTTGCCTTCAGAATCTGATCGACGGTCATATCCTCCCGAAGCTCAACCTTCTTCACGGCACGGCTTGCCTCCACATTCGAATAGCCGAGCGCCACAAGCGCTTCCACTGCTTCCTTCTGTGCGCCATACACACCCGCAAGTGCGCCAGCGTCTCCGGCTGCCGCGCTGCTCTGTCCATGATCCAGCGCCGTACTGAAGACCTCGGTCGCATCCAGCTTATCCTTGAGCTCTAGCACCACACGCTGTGCCGTCTTCGCTCCGACACCTGGTGCACGCGAAATGGCCTTACTGTCCCCTGTCACAATGGCCATACGGAGGTCGTCCGGCGTCAGCGCGCCCAGAATCCCAAGTGCCCCCTTCGGCCCGATGCCGCTGACGGTAAGAAGCATCGTGAACATCTCCCGATCCTGCCGTGTCAAAAAGCCATACAGCTCCACGCCATTCTGCGTCAGCGAAAAATAGGTATAGATTTTCAGATCCTCACCAATCGGTGGCAGCGCGCCAATCACCGTCGCTGGTACACGAATGCCATATCCTACGCCAGCGGCCTCCACGACGATGAGACCCTCTTCAACTTCACTGAGTGTTCCATGGATAAAATGAATCATACTGTTCTCCTGCAAGGCACAGACCGGCAAGCGCTGTCATCCTCGTCGTATCTGTGCGGACGATGTCTGCACCTGGCATCATCTCTTTTTAAAGTATCTCTATGTTATACTAAAAACATTTGTTCGTCAATTCGATTGCATTGATTTTACACTTTTCTGTCGCTACACTTATAGCATAAAATCGTTTCTAAGTTTATCAAGTACCACAAGAAAGGTCCATATGATTCGTATCGCGAAAGCACTGACACTGCCTCTTCCTCCGGATATCTATGATTTCGGGGCTCCGGAAGACATTCTCTTTTTTGACATTGAAACGACGGGACTCTCCGCCCGAAGCGCCGGTCTCTACCTGATTGGCATGCTGCACTACGTCCTAGGCACAGGCTCTCCGAAGAGCCTCGCGGTTCCATCTTTGGAGCCTCTCTCATCCAGTACCGAAGGCCGGAAATGCATCGACACTTCCAGCGAGACCGCAGCCGATGAAGGTCACTGGGAGCTTCTCCAGCTTTTCTGTGAGGATGTGGCGGATGAGCCAGGCGTTCTCCAGGCCTTCTTCTCTCTTCTTTCTACAAAGAAGGTGCTTCTTTCCTATAATGGAGACGGCTTCGACCTCCCCTTCCTTCGGCATATGGTCGAACAGTATGACCTTCCGTATTCCTTCGATGACGTAGAAAGTGTCGATCTTTTTAAGAAATTCCGGCCATTAAAGCGTCTTCTGGGTCTTGAAAATCTGAAGTTGAAAACCTGCGAGCGTTTTCTCGGCATCGATCGTGAGGATCGTTTCTCTGGTGGCGAGCTCATCGAGGTCTACTTTGAATGGCAGAAAACGAAGGATCCGGCGCTTCTCCATATGCTCCTCCTTCATAATGCGGAGGACATTGAAAATCTTCCGAACGTGCTGCCGCTCCTCCGTTATGAGACGCTGCTTCACAGCGAATTGGAGCTTGCGTCACATGCGCTTCTCCCGGAGGACACGACGTCGGCGGGCACGGCCCCCGTGCTCCGACTCTCCTTCCTCGCCCTTCCTCCACGGCTTTCCTGCCGATCCATGGCGGCTGCCGAAGCGCCGCACACGCGCGAAGTGACAATGTCCTGTCGTTCACATTGTCCGACCCCGGCGCCCATAGCGATTCCGAAGCCCTTTGATGCACAGGGCGATTTCTGGGCACTTCATGCAGAGGGCTGTCATATGGAGCTCTATGTCCAGCTCTTCGAGGGGGAACGAAAGCTCTTCTTTCCGGATGTTGAGAACTACTACTATCTTCCGGCGGAGGATCAGGTCGTCCACAAGTCGCTCGCGGAATTTGTGGATCGAAATGCGCGAAAAAAGGCGTGTGCAAAAAACTGCTATCAGCGGGTCTCGGGCTGTTTTCTCCCAGAATACAGGGAGGTATTTACACCGGCGCTCCAGGAAGACTACCGCGGGAAGCTGCTCTATGTGCCGTACCATGATGCGCTCTGGGAGGATGCAGCGAAAGCCTCTGCTTACGGAAGGTCCTTTCTGGAAATACTCTAAGCTCTGCTTTGTATTTCATATTTCGAGGATGGATCCGATGATAAATCGTACTGCAAAAAGAGGCCGCTACATCCCTGCAGCGTCCTCTCGTTTATTCTTCGCTTTTTTCTGTTTTAAATTTTCCCACCGTTCTGATTGACGTATGCCATCAGTCCACCAGCGGCGATCATTTTCTGCAGGAACTCCGGGAACGGCTGTCCCTGGAAGCTCTTCCCCGTCGTCTCATCGGTGATGACGCCGGAGTCAAAATCCACCTTCACCTCATCGCCCTCCGCGATGGCCTGCGCAGCTTCTGGGCACTCAATGATCGGGAGGCCAATGTTTAAGGCGTTCCGATAGAAGATGCGCGCGAAGCTCTCGGCAATCACGCAGCCGACGCCGCTCGTCTGCAGCACCTGCGGTGCATGCTCACGGGAGGAGCCACAGCCGAAATTTTTACCCGCGACGACGATGCCGCCAGGTGTCAGCTTCTTTAAGAAATCTGCGTCAATGTCCTCCATTGCGTGGCTTGCGAGCTCCTGCTTATCCTGAATGGCGAGATAACGTGCCGGGATGATCACGTCGGTGTCGACATTGTCGCCGTATTTTAATACCTTACCTTCTGCGTTCATATAGATTCCTTTCTGGTTTTTGTGATGCAAACGGCCCTAAAGTCGGGCTAAGGATGCCCGACTTCAGCCCTTCGGGCACAGAACAAGTTCTGTGGGATGTCGTTTCGGAGTTTGCCTTATGCAAACGGCCCTAAAGTCGGGCTAAGGATGCCCGACTTTAGCCCTTCGGGCACAGAACAAGTTCTGTGGGATGTCGTTTCGGAGTTTGCCTTAT
>ERZ808240.5494-NODE-5494-length-10272-cov-13.241460_pt1 | contig 10272 bp, 10 predicted proteins | sample MGYA00521084_ERZ808240 | MGnify/ENA primary metagenome ERZ808240 (study PRJEB31516, sample SAMN03275571) | gut metagenome | biome: mammalia-associated habitat; material: feces | host: Papio cynocephalus | place: Kenya | collected 2012-08-06 ... | reverse complement strand
CCCTCGTTGCGGAAGATGCGCCCGATCTCGAACACGCGCTCGAAGCCGCCGACGATGCAGCGCTTGAGGTGCAGCTCGGTGGCGATACGCAGGTAGCACTCCTGATCGAGCGCATTGAAGTGCGTGATGAAGGGCTTGGCCGTGGCGCCGCCCTGGATGGTCTGGAGAATCGGGGTCTCGACCTCCATGAAGCCGTCCGCCTCCATGTAACGGCGGAACGTGGAGACGATCTGGGAGCGCTTGCGGAACGTGTCGCGCACGTCCTCGTTAGCGATGAGGTCGACGTAGCGCTGGCGATAGCGGGTCTCCTTGTCGGAGAGGCCGTGGAACTTCTCGGGCAGCGGGCGCACGGCCTTGGAGAGCAGCGTGGCCTTCTGGGGGGCGACGGAGAGCTGACCGCGCTTGGTGCGCACGACCACGCCGGTGACACCCAGGATATCGCCGAGATCGAGGGCCTTGAGGGTCTGCCAGGCGGTCTCGTCCATGTCGTTGATGCGGCAGAAGAGCTGGATCTCACCCGTGGCGTCGCGCACGACGATGAACATGATCTTGCCCTGGCCGCGCTTGGCGACCACGCGGCCGGCGATCTTCACGACGTCCTCGGTATCCTCGCCGTCGGCGAGCCCGACGTACTTGGACTCGATGTCGGCGACGTAATCCTCGAGCTCGGAGTGCTCGGGATAGGGGTTGCGGCCCGCCTCGAAGAGGGCGGCGCGCTTGGCCAGACGCGTGGCACGCTCGTCGTTGAGCATGGATGCCTGCTCGGCCGGGGTGTTCTCTGCCATATAACTGCTCCTCAAATAAAACGCTCCCCAGGATCCGGTCCCAGGGAGCGAACAAAAACCTTGACGCGGGACCGTGGTCTAGCGCGTGATCTGGGCGATGGTGTAGACGCGGGTCTTGCCGGAGGGAAGGACGACCTCGACGGAATCGCCCTCGCCGTGACCGATGATGGCGTGGCCCACAGGGGACTCGTTCGAGATCTTGTGCTCGAGCGAGTTGGTCTCGGTGGTACCCACGAGCGTGAAGTCCATGAGCTCGCCGTTGGGGTCGACGAGCGTGACGGTGCTGCCGATGGAGACGGTGAGGTCGCCGGTGTTGGCGGCGATCTGCGCGTTGGCGAGGATGGCCTGGATCTCGGCGATGCGGGCGGCGTTCTGCGCCTGCTTATCCTTGGCGGCATCGTACTCGGAGTTCTCCGAAAGGTCGCCGAACGCGCGGGCTTCCTTGATGTCCTCGACGATCTCCTTGGCGTAGTCGCCCTCGCGCCATGCGAGCTCGTCGACGAGCTTCTGGCGGCCCTCAGCGGTAAGTACGATCTGGCTTGCGTCCATACGGATAACTCCCAAACTTACAATCCGACACGGTTTAACAATCTAAAACAAGAAAAAGACCGGCGCGCCTGGTGGGCAAGCCGGTCTGTGCTCACCCCTTGGGGGATGGGACTACTCTGCGTCCTCGTCGCCGTCCTCAGCCTTTTTCTTCTTGGCTGCGGCGAGCTTGGCCTCGAGCTCGGCGATCTCCTTGTCCTCATCGGACTCCTCGACCACGATCTCGTCCTCGCTCTTCTTCTTATCGTCGTCGTCGCCCTCCATACCCTCGCGGATATTCTTGACGGTGGAGCCGAGCGACTTGCCGAGCTTCGGCAGGTTCTTCGGCCCGAAGATAATCAAAACGACGACCAAGATGATAATGAGCTCAGGAGCCCTCAGTCCCATAACAGACCTCCACAATACAGCGAGACAAGCTCGAACGAGTATACAACGGTGACGGCACCGGAGCGGGCGGCATCACACAATAGCTAACAAATACGACGCATGAAAAAAGGGGCCGCAAGAAGCAGCCCCTTCTCAATGCCGTGGTCGGGTTGACTGGATTTGAACCAGCGACCCCTGCGTCCCGAACGCAGTGCTCTACCAAACTGAGCCACAACCCGTTAGCTCGATTAGAATAACAAAGATTCGCGCGCTATGCCAGAGAAATTTTCAGAAAGTTGGGTTTCACTCGACATGGCACGTGTGGGCGACGAGTTTGGTCGCGCAGGACCACCAAGCGCGACGCTCGCGCGCATCGGCGGCGATACGCTCGGCTGCGGCCTCATCTTCGCAGATCGCGAAGGAGCAGGCGCCCGAACCGCACACGTCGGCCGCAAGGACACCGGCACGCGCATGCAGCCACGCGAGCACGCTGGCGATGCGAGGCTCGATAGCCTTGGCCACGGGGGCGAGGTTGTTGGAGATGTTCTCAACCAGACCTGGGGTATCGCCGCGCTCGAGGGCATGCTGCAAGCTCGCGAGGTCGCCCGTGGGCACCGGATCCGCATCGAACGTCTTATAGGCCTCGACGGTCGAGACACGGGCATCCCGGGGTTTGACGAGCGCGACGGGCAGTTTGGGCAACGCCGGGTATTCCCGGGCCAGCACATCTCCCCCGCCCACATAGAACGAGGGGCTCGCATGGAGGAAGAATGGGACATCGGCCCCGATACCGCGGGCGACGTCATCGAGTGCGGGATCGGTGCGCTCGATACCCCAAAGCTCGGCAAGCGCGGCGATCGTTGCGGCGGCATCCGTCGAGGGGCCGCCGAGCCCCGCACAGAGCGGGATATGCTTCTCGATGCCGATATGGACACGGGGCTCCCGTCCATAGCGCTCCCCCATGGCGACCGCCGCGCGATACGCCGTGTTCTTTTGCATGGGGACATCCGCCGCGGGCACCGTCTCGACGGAGAGGGTATCCGCCGGCTCGACAGTCACACGGTCACACAGGTCGACCGCCGCCATGACGGAATCGACTTTATGGTAGCCGCGCCCGTCCCGCTCATCGTGAACCCCCAGATAGAGGTTGATCTTGGCCGGCGCGGTGACGGTCAGCGACCGTCCGGTCACGCCTAGTGCTCCTCGAGCTGGTTGCCGAGCGGCGTGAAGATATGCTCGCCGGTCTCCGGGTCGAAGAGCTCGACCTGGCCGGTGAGGACGTCGATGTACTGGTAGGACTGGCGGGACTTACGGCCGCGGCGCTCCTCCACCTCGACGATGAAGACGGCCGGGTGGACGCTCTTGATGGTGCCCATGCGCTCGACGACGCGGGTGCGGCCCATGTTGGCCTTGACCTTGACGCGATCGCCGACCATCTCGGTCAGCTTCTCGTGGATGTCGTCGACGTGATTGACTTCCATCTCTTCCATGAACAGGGCCTCCAGAGGGTGCAACGGTAAAAGGGCAGAATAACCCTAACTTAGACAAAACTCCGATACTATAGCACCCTTTGGCGTTCATTGGTAGGAAGGCACAAAAGCACCCACATTTTTGGCAAAACCGCGAAACTAGAGATTGTCCGTATCCAGGACGATGGTGAACGGCCCGTCGTTGATGAGGTCGACCTTCATATCCGCCCCGAAGACGCCATGGGCCACATGCTCGACATCCTCCTCGACGAGCGAGATGAAGTACTCATAGAGCTCGCGGGCGACATCGGGCGCACCGGCGTCGGTGAAGGACGGACGGCGCCCGTGGCGGCAGTCGGCGTAGAGCGTGAACTGCGAGACCACGAGGACCTCGCCCGCCACATCGGCGAGCGCAAGGTTCGTCTTGCCGTTCGCATCCTCGTTGATGCGAAGGCCTCGGAGCTTGGCCCAGAGTTTCTCCGCCTCGGCACGGGTGTCACCGTGCCCTACGCCCAAAAGAACCAGGTAACCTCGGCCGATCCGGCCCACGTCCTCGCCCTCGACCGTGACGCCGGCCTTAAGGACGCGCTGTACGACGGCGCGCACGGCCTACTCCTCGCCCGTCAGTTTGGCGGACAGATGCTCGAGCGCGTGGAAGCGGTGGCTGATGGCGTTCTTCTCGTCCGCCGTGAGCTCGGCCATGGTCTTGCCCGGCGTGTCCGCCGGCAGGAACAGCGGATCGTACCCAAAGCCGTTCTCGCCGCGCCCCTCGCGCGCGATCATGCCCTCGCAGGCGCCCTCGCCGTAGGTCACCATGCCGTCCGTGTCGATGAGGGCGACGACGCTCTTGAAGCGCGCCGTACGGTCTTCGTCCGCAATGCTCTCGAGGTTGGCGAGCAGCTTGGCGTTGTTCGCGGCGTCGTCGCCGTGCACGCCGGCGTAGCGGGCGCTGTAGACGCCCGGCTCACCGTCGAGCGCGTCGACCACGAGGCCGGAGTCATCGGCGATGGCCATGAAGCCCGTCTCCTCGACGGCGGCCTCGGCCTTGATGATGGCGTTCTCGAGGAACGTGGTGCCGTTCTCCTCCGGATCCTCGAACTCGCCGAGCTGGCCCAGCGCGACAAAGCGCACGTCGGGCATGACCTTGCCGAGGATAGCCTCGATCTCGGTGAGCTTGTGGGCGTTGCCCGTGGCCACGACGATGGTCGCCGCGGGGTCGAGCGTGTCGATGTCGATCTTCTCAAGTGCCATGGTTGACCTCCTGTTCGGCCGGATCCGCGGCCGCTTGGATTTCTCAGATATGTGAGCGAGGCGTCGCCGCCCGGGAGCGGGCGCAGTGACACCCGCCTCGCGCTCGCGCCGCCTAGGCGAGCTCGTCGAGGTCGACGTGCTCGATGCTCTTGAGCGGCTGGCCGAAGATGAAGCTGCCAGCCGCCGCGAACGAGGCGATGTTGTCGGACGTGGTGGCGAAGCGATGCTGCGGCTCGGCCGATGCGGACGCCAGCTGCTCGCGGCGCGTGAGGATGTCCTCGAGCTCGCGGCAGGTCTCCTCCGCCGAGCTCACCACGCGCACGCCGGGGCCCAGCGCATGGCGGATGGGCCCGGCAAGCAGCGGAAAGTGAGTGCAACCGAGGACCACGGTGTCGACCCCGTGCCCGCGCAGGGGCGCCACCGTGGCGTCGACGAGCCCGCGCACGGCCGGCGTGTCGAAGATGTCCTCGTTCTCGAGCCACTGCTCCTGCAGGTGCGCACCCGTCGCGAGCTCCTGCTCGACGACCTCGACAAAGCTCGACGCCGGGCAGCCGTACACGTCGACGCCGGCATCCAGATCCTGGATGGCGCGCGTGTAGGCGCCGCTGCGGATGGTGAGGTTCGTGGCGAGCACGCCCACGCGGCGCGTGCGGGTGCTGTTGATGGCGGCACGGGCGCCCGGCGCGATAACGCCGATCACGGGCACGTCGAGCACCTGCTGGGCAAGACGCAAGGCCGCAGCCGTCGCCGTGTTGCAAGCGATGACCATGATCTTGACGTCGTGGCGCGAGAGCCACCGACCCGCCTGGAGCGCAAAGGCGCGCACCTCGTCCTCCGTGCGTGTGCCGTAAGGGCAGCGCTTGGTATCGCCGAAATAGTAAACCGACTCGTGCGGCAGGCCGCAGGCGATGGCGCGCGCCACCGTGAGACCGCCGAGGCCGGAGTCGAACACGCCGATCGGGCGCGGATCGCCGGCGATGGATTCGATATCGGACATCATCCCACCTGTTCTCAAAGACTCGATACGGGCAACGTCACCGGGCGCGGACGGGCCGCCACCCAGCAGGCAGTCGCCCTCCTAGGAACGCGCGGCGACGAGCAACTCGGCCGTCGCGGCCCAGCCGTCGACGATCTTGCCCCGCGTGACGAAGGCGTTGTCATGGGAGTCGAGGAACTCCGTGGCGCCGGCACTCGTGAGACCGTTCTCCACCAAGCAGAACGTGCCCACGTGCTCGGCCATGAAGAAATCGGACTCCGAGTCGCCGAGCGCGAGCGTCTCCTCGCGCGCGATCCCCAGATGCTCGCAATATTTCTTGATGGCAACACCCTTGTCGAGACCCGCCGGGTTGATGTTGAACGCGCGCCCGTCCTCGACGCGATCGAGCTCGAGGGTCGTCGGCTTGGAGAGATGGGTGAGATGCCCGTTGCACGCCCAGACGAGCCCGCAGCCGGCCTCGTCGAGGATGGCCTGGACCTCGTCATCGGGCACGTCGCCGCGCATGCCCACCGTGACCTCGCGGTACTTGTAGCCGGTGGACATGTCGTTGTGATACTCGATCTTGTGCGGCCAGCGTGCGAGGATCTTCTCGCACACGCCCGTCTGCTCGATCACCTGGTGCGGCGTGAGGCCGTACGCCGGGTCGTAGGGCATGTCGCCGGTGAGGTACTCCCAATCGTTGGCCTTGAGATCGTACATGACGAGACCGCCCATCTCGCCGATATAGGAGTTGAGCCCGAGCACACGCGCGTCCTCGTGGATCATGGTTCGGTTGCGGCCTGACGTGGGGATAACCTGGATGCCGGCGCGGGCGAGCGCCACGACGGCCTCGACGAGCTTGGTCGAGGGATTGCCGTCGTTGTCGCGCAGCACGCAGGAGCCAGGCGCGAGCATGGTGGCGTCGAGGTCGGTGAAGACGTATTTGACGCGGGCGAGACGCTCACGCATCTCACCGTCAAGGTCGGCCGTGGCGGGCAGGGTCTTATAGGACATGGTTCCTCCAGATGGTTAGTTGACGCCGACGGTGTCGACCATACGATGCGCAAGCGAGAGATCGCTCTCGATGGGCACGAACGCATCGCCCACGTGCATGAGCTCCTCGTCGCCCTTGGCGAGCAGCAGCACGATCGCGGGCGCATCGTCGCGGGCGAATTCGCCGCGCGCCGCCTCGAACGCGGCATGGACGGCCTCGGCACGGTCGACGATCACGCGATGGGGCGTGTTGTCGGGCACGTTGGCGGCGAGCTCGCGGCAGATCTTCTCGGGGTCCTCGCGGCCGGGATCCTCGTTGGTGAAGATCAGCAGATCCGCGTACGGCGCCGCCGCGCGCGGCAGCTGCTCGCGTCGCTCCTGGGCCTTTCCGCCCGCCGCGCCGAAGAGCGCGATGACGGGGCTCGCAGGAAACGCACGCTTCACGGACGAGAAGAGCGATCGGAACGACAGCTGGTTGTGGGCGTAGTCGACGACGGCGATGACGCGCCCGTCCTTCGACTCGACGACCTCCATCCGCCCTGGGACGCGGAGCTTCGCGAGTCCGGCCTTGACGGCGTCGATGCCGATGCCGATCTCACGCGCGGCCGCGATGGCGACGAGCGCGTTCTCGACGTTGAAGTCGCCGGCGATGCCGAGGAGGATGTGCTCCCCTTCCTCGGGCTCGTCCGCGGCAAAGCCATGCAGGTCGAACTCGATGTTGAAGCCGGCCAGTGTCACGTCGCTCGCCCAGAGATCGGCCTCGGGATGCTCGACACCCACGGTCACGAGCTTCTTCGCCGCACCTGCCGCCGCAAGCACGCGCTCGACCTCGTCCGTGCCCAGGTTGACCACGGCGGTCTTCGCCTGGCTGAAGATCTTGAGTTTGCTGGCGAAATAGTCCTCGAACGTGGGGTGCTCGACCGGCGAGATATGATCGCGCCCGATGTTGAGGAAACAGGCGACATCGAGCTCGAGGTTCTCGACACGCTGGTATTTGAGCGCCTGGCTCGAGATCTCCATCACGAGCGAGCGACGGCCGGAGGCACGGCAGTTGGCGATGTGGCGCCAGACCTCGGGGGCCTCGGGCGTGGTGTTGGTGCTCTCATAGCTCTCGACACCGTCGTCGGTGAGGACCGAGCCGATCATGCCGCAGGTCTCCCCCGCCGCCTTGATGATGGATTGCATCATGAACGACGCCGTGGTCTTGCCCTTGGTTCCCGTGATGCCGATGATGTCGACGTCCTTGTCGGGGCGACCGTAGACCGTCGGCGGCAGCAGGGCCATGGCGGTGCGAACGTGTCTCACGACGAGCATCGCCGCGCCCGCCCGCTCGCCGATCGGGGCGAGCTCGGCGGCGAGCGCCTCCTCGCAGACGAACGCGGAGGCCTGGGCATCAAGCGCCATCTGGAGAAACGTCGAGCGGAACGCGGCACCCTTGCAGAAGAAGACGTCGCCCGCCGCGACGGCACGCGAGTCAAACGAGCAACCGCTTACCGTCTGCTCGCCGGAGCCGCGCAGCTCGACGAGCTCGCCCGCCCGGGAGAGGATATCTGCCAGGGCCTGGACGTTCACCTTGGCGGCTTGTACAGATCGATCCATCTTGAACCTTTCTGCGCCGGTCGAACACCGGCGCGGGACAGTCGTTGGCAACATCATGGCACATCGGCGTAAAAACGGCTCCCGTGGGAGCCGTGAGCGCGATCATCTGGAGGGGTTCGCGCGCTATGCGACCTGCTCGGCAGGCTCTTTCTCGTCGATGAAGAAGCGCTTGTACCAGATCAGGAAGATCAGCGGCGTGTAGATCTTGCGCTGGACGTTCGCCTTGCCCGAGAAGTGCAGGTCGAGCAGGTGCATGAGCTCGTCGGTGTTGAAGAACTCGCTCGCCCAGGGCGCGGTGAAGTACTCCTTGACGTAGTCGTACCACTTCTGCTCGCGCAGCCAATAGATGATCGGCACGGGGAAGCCCACCTTGGGGCGCGTCGCCCACTCGTCGGGCAGGGACTTGTTGGCGGCATAGCGCAGGACCTGCTTGTTGCCGTTCTCGTTGATGCGGTAGCGGTCGGGGATGTGCTCGGCGAACTCCATGACCTTGCGGTCGAGGAACGGCACGCGCAGCTCGAGCGAATGCGCCATGCACATCTTGTCGGCCTTGAGCAGGATGTCGCCCGGGAGCCACATGTTCATGTCGAGGTACTGCTTCTTGACGAGGTCGGGCTGGCCCTTGACGCGCGCGTAGATGGGGGCCGCCAGCTCGAAGGCACCGTCGCCCTGGTTGTACTCGGGCTTGAGGACGCCGTCGACCTCGCGCTCCGGCCAGACGAGCGCCTGACCCACAAAGGACTTCTCGGGAATCTCGGCACCCTTGACCAGGAAGTTATGACCCTTGAAATAGGGCAGTTTGAGCGCGGCATGGCCGAGCGCGCGGCGGATGGGCAGCGGCACGTATTTCTTGTACTTGCGCACCGGGACCGTGTCCTCGTAGTAGGCGTAGCCGCCGAAGAGCTCGTCGGCGCCCTCGCCGGAGAGCACGACGGTGACGTCCTTGCGGGCCATCTCAGCCAGGAACCACAGCGGCACCGAGGAAAGGTTCGACTGCGGCTCGTCCATGTGGTACTGGATATCCTCGAGCGCGCCGAAGAACTCATCGGCGGTGATCATCTTGCGCACGTTCTCGACGCCGAGCTTGTCAGAGAGCTCCTTGGCGTAGTTGGTCTCGTTGAAGTTCTTATAGTCGAATCCGACGGAGAACGTTTTATCGGGCATAAGGCACGCGGCGATATAGCTGGAATCGACACCGCCCGAGAGGAACGACGCGACCTTGACGTCGGCGATGCGATGCGCCTCGACACTCTCGTGGACGACCTCGTCGAGCTCGTCGACGTACTCCTGGAAGGGCTTCTCCACGGCGGAGTAGTCGCAATCCCAGTAGCGCTCGATGTCCATCTTGCCCGTGGCGATGTCGACGGTGAAGTAATGCGCCGGCGGCAGCTTGTAGACACCCTCGAAGAACGTCTCCTCCGTGGCGGAATACTGGAGCGTCATGTACGGGCGCAGGGCCTTCTTGTTCACGGCCTTGTGGAAGTGCGGGTAGTCGAGGAAGCTCTTGATCTCGGAGCCGAAGAGCACACCGGGCGCGCCGTCGCCGGCATCGGTCATGGGATAGTAGTAGAGCGGCTTGATGCCGAAGATGTCGCGCGCGCCGAAGAGCTTGTTTTTCTTCTTGTCCCAGATCACGAAGGCGTACATGCCGCGCAGGCGGTCGAGCACCTTCTCGCCCCACTCCTCGTAGCCGTGGAGCAGGCTCTCGGTATCGGCACCGCAGTGGAACTTGTAGCCCTTGCCCTCGAGCTCGGAGCGGAGCTCGCGGAAGTTGTAGATCTCACCGTTGAACACGACGACGACGCTGCCGTCCTCGTTGGCCATGGGCTGGGCGCCGGCCTCGGTGAGGTCGAGGATCGACAGGCGGCGGAAGCCGAGGGCGACGCGGCCGTCGATGAACTGTCCTCCCATGTCGGGCCCGCGATGGATGATCCGATCCATCATCTTGGTGAGGACCTCGGACTGGTTACCCGTCCCACCGACAAAACCGACAAAACCGCACATACACAATCCCCTCTGCTGTTGCTGGGCAATGTTTTCATGTTTCAAGCAGGTTCTGAGTATACCCGAGGGCACCGCACCCGCCCGAAAGGTCGCGCAATCTCAACCGTTTCAACTCCCGGTGCACACGAGAGCGTAACAAACAGAGAGTCTTATGGATTACCGATGGGGAAACCGGGAGCACCGCTATACTGAAATCTCACGGGCGATTGGCGCAACGGTTAGCGCAGGTGCTTTACACGCACAAGGTTGGGGGTTCGAATCCCTCATCGCCCACCCCTTGAAT
>ERZ808240.5491-NODE-5491-length-10278-cov-4.341485_pt1 | contig 10278 bp, 17 predicted proteins | sample MGYA00521084_ERZ808240 | MGnify/ENA primary metagenome ERZ808240 (study PRJEB31516, sample SAMN03275571) | gut metagenome | biome: mammalia-associated habitat; material: feces | host: Papio cynocephalus | place: Kenya | collected 2012-08-06 ... | reverse complement strand
TTTATGGAAAGTATTAGAAGTAGCTGGACCAGCTTTCTGGTGTCCGAAGTATTACCGACGACAGCCTTTCAGTTCCTTATATCGTCCGTTCGCCAACTAACGTTGACATCACTAAACAGTAATATTTTATCGCAGCAGCCCCAGATTTCCTGTCAGCTTATTAACCGCCTTCTTAGGACCACATAGCGTAAGTCCAAGATAAGATATATCATCACCTGTAGTTTCCTTATAATTATTAAGATAATCTTCGTAAGTCATACTCTTTTGTGCGATATCGGTAAAATCAATAATATCTATGTCATCACCATAATTCTCAATAGCTTTCTTTCTTATGTCCTGTATGGTATCAGAGTCAGATTTTAATATAGGAACAGGAAACTGTATGAGTCCAGAGTGCTCGTTTCCATCCTTATCAACAGGGGTTATACCAACAACTTCAGGGTCAGCTTTTCCAAGTGAAGCTCCCATAATAGCAGCAGTATTGGCAATAACACCAACAGGAAGAGAATCATCGAATATCATAACGCATTTCATATTATTTATTTCCATAATTTAAGAACTCCTTTTTATAGTTTAACATGTATGCAATATATTGCATATGCGAAATGATAGCATATAATATAGAAAAATGCAATGTGAGTTGTAAAATATAGTTACAAAAGGTAGTAATTATCTATATTTCACGCACTTACAATTATTAATAATAATCTAAAACTGAATATTTTGTGTGGAAGATACTAGAGGTAATTAATGCCTTTAGTATCTTTTTTTATATTCAGAAGGAGAAATGGATATGACAACAAATGATGTAATTAAAGATATTTATAAGATTGAATAGTTATATAAGGAGCGTAATTAATGATAGAACGTAAAAAATATGTATGTCTTGATTTTGAAAAAAGATGTCTTTTAGAAAAATATCTTAAGGCTGGTTTCAATATTAGAGAAATTGCGGACAAGCTAGGTACTTCTGAATACACAATACATTACGAATTACGGAAAAACAATATGACAGCTGCAACATATGATGCAGCTATGGCTCAAAAATATAAGCTAAGAAAAAAGCAAGGAGCAGGGGATGTATAAGAATGTGTCAGAGGAGATTATTGTAAACGTAATTAAATCACAAAATGAAATGATTACTAAAATACATAAAGAACTTATAAAAATATTCAGTTCAAAAGATATAAATGATTTTATTGCTGCTGCAACTTTTCATTCTGAATTGAAAGAAGCAACCTCTAAGACAAATGCAAAACACGATCTGCATGATGTTTATGAGCAGTATTGCAAGATAAATCGTGAATGGGATATGAGCGTAAGGTCATATGCCAGGGATTTAGTAGAACGTTTGGAAACAATTAATAGGATAATTGCATGCTACAACAATCTGGTGCAGAAAGAGAAGCTTGTACTTGATATGTTGTATGTGCAGCATTCTTTTAAAGAAGGAAGAGTAATTTTGGATAAAGAATATGGTATTCCAGAACGAACAGCTTTGAGGATAAGGAAGACAGCAATAGATAACATATTGATCATGTATAACAGTTCATCAACAAACCTTGAATTATATAAGGTTGATGATAATAAAAAAGTTAAATACCGCTAAGGGGTTGGTGGTGTGACGGAATCCGTCACAGAAAGGAGTCAATGATGAAAATTATTACAGTATGGAATTTAAAGGGTGGAACAGGAAAGACCACGACAACATTTAATTTGGCAGCTAACCTTGCTCATGATAACAAGGTACTTTTATTAGACCTTGACATGCAGGCTAATTTAACATCATTTTTTGATGTTGATACAAAAAGATATAAGACAAGCAGACCAGATATTGCAGCATTACTTAATAGTACTGACTTGCTAATCAGTAAAAGTATATATCATTCAAGATTTGATAACATTGATTATATTAAAGGCTCTAATGATGTTATGAAAATACAGTTATCAGATATTAATGTATTAGGAAGTCATCTTGCAGAAATAGCATTTGAATATGATATCTGTCTTATAGATTGCCATCCGGATGCATCTATGTTGTCTGAAAATGCACTTGCAATAGCTGATTTAGTACTTATTCCCATAAATCTTGATGGTTTTTCAAGGGATAACCTTAATCTTGTTATTAAAGAAATAATTGATCTTGAATCAAGATGTGGAGAGATTAATTTTAAGATATTGGTAAATAAACTTAAAAATCTTAGGAGTCAAAGACTTGTATACAAAGATTTAATAGAAAACCATGATTATCCAGTATTAGCTACAAGTGTGTCTGATTACTCGGGGATACAAAGTGCTTTGCTTAGGCACAAGCCTCTTTATATGCATAGACGTAAATCAGCAGTTAATGAGGATTACATAGAACTTGCAAATGAAGTAACAGAGATACTTGATAGAATGGGGGATAGATAATATGCCAAAGTTAGATAACTTCTTTTCTAATAATAAATCAGAGAAAATTGAACAGATACTTACTAAAAAGATGCATCCACAGCTCATATCAATAAAGAAGCTAGAAGAGTCAAATCTGCAGTATAGGGATATTCCGCAGGAAGATACAGAAAGACTGGCTGATTTAATAGAACTTGATGGTGAGGTGCTACAGCCTTTGTTAGTAAGAAAAGCTGGTGCTGATACATATGAAATATTAGCAGGACATAAAAGATATAGAGCATGTAAGTTATTGTCAGAATCCAGGAGATTAGAGCAGTTTTCTATGATTCCTTGCTATGTAAAAGTCATGACAGATGCACAGGCAGAGTTTGCTGTATATAGTACAAATGGATATAACAGAAAGACTGATTATGAGATTATGCGAGAAGTCGAAGGCATGTCACGTCTTATTAAAGAAAATCCCGAATTGTTCCCAAAAGCTGCATCAGGGAGATTAGTTGAAAAATTAGCAAGAACAATGAATATGTCTAAGACAGTTGTGCAGGAATATAAGACGATAGCCAACAATCTTGGTGACGAGGCTATGCAGAAGTTTAAGAATAATGAGATTACAAAGGAATCAGCAAAGACACTTGCCTCTCTTTCAAATAATGAACAAAAAGAAGTATTAGCAACAGGTAAAACAGAAACTAAGGATATAAAAGAAGCTGTAAAGATAATAAGAAATCCTTCTATGTCAGAAATTAGATCAGCATTTAAGGCTATGTATGAGCATCCATTATATTGTAAAGATATTGTAAGAAAATATTCATCTTTAGAAGAATGCTTTAAGGAAAAAGAAGGACGTACACATAGCGGACATAGTGAATACAGACTTAATTATGAATGCTCGCTGCGTGGAATTAAGATTAATAACAGAAAAGAGATAACATGGCATGAGTTTGTGTCTGCAGCAACAGAAATGGGTTTATATAATCCAGATGATATATATAAGGATAATGAGGAAAATACAGTTATTAAGGAATGTATAAATGGTCTTAATCCTTATGGAAATTGCGTATGTTGTGGAAAAAATGATATTAAGTGTTGTGCAGAATGCAAAGAAGATTGTAATGGCAGGTGTGGTTGGTATACAGAAAAGAAAAAAGTCGAAGAGCAGATACTAGGACAAGATGATATATATAATCATCCAGAGTATTTTCCAGATGATAAAGCTGACAGCAATAGTTCTGATAAAGCATATAGTGAAGAAAATAATACTAACAATGAGAGTTTCTGTAGAAATGTGATGGATTTCGTTACAGAAAATGAAGAGGAAAGTAAAAAGGTATGTTATATACAGAATTCAGATCGAATTACAGGGATTAAAAAAATAGGAAATTGTCCATATTGCAACGCACCGCTTATATATATAAGTAACAAGAATTTCTGTGGCAAATGTGGAAAAAGGATTATCTGGTAGAATGAATTACAGCGATTCATAGATTTTTCTATATCACAATAATATCACGAAAATATTGAAACACAGGGCATATTGCCCTGTGGGAAAGGAGCCAGATGAACAAAGATAATCTTATAGTGCTTGATGTAGAAACAACAGGAACAGATATTTATTCTGATGAAATACTTCAGGTATCAATAATTAATGAACAAGGTGAAATATTATTGAATTCGTATGTTAAACCACAGAAACATAGTGAATGGAAAAAGGCAGAAGCTATACATGGTATAACACAAGCAATGGCAGCCAATTCTCCTAGTATTGAACAGTTAAAAGAGCAGATACAAAATATTATTGATGAAGCAGATATCATAGTTGGATATAACATAGATGCTTTTGATATCCCATTTTTAGAGGAATCCGCAGGAATAAATTTTAAGGATAAAGATACATATGATGTTATGCTGGCATTTGCACCTATATATGGAGATTACAATGAACGCTATGGAAATTATAAATGGCAGTCATTAAGTACATGTGCAAACTATTATAATTATGAATTCAATGCACATAACAGTCTAGAAGATACAAAAGCAACATTGTACTGCTATCAAAAGGTTAAAGATTATAAAGAAAGAATAGATATGATGGTAGATGAAATAATGGAAGGTATACATATGTAGCAAATATATGTGGCGGATTCCGTCACAGGAAAGAGAGGATATAAATATGTTATTAAAAATTATAATGGCACTTGCTGTAATACTTATTATTGCAGTTGTAATAATAGTAGTTATGTCATTAACAAAAACATCTTCATTAGCAGAATATCATGTAGCTGATATAAAAAGAAAAGAGGAAAGAAAATTAAATGATTTGTAATGCAATCCATAGAATCTTTTACGGTAATAAAATTAACATAAAAAACAACATTTAGGGAGGGAAATTATATTTATATGAAAGAGATGAATAATAATGATAAAAAAACAAACAAAAAGCAGATGATAAAAGCAATTATAACTATTATTCTCAGTATTCTTATGTACACATCATTTAAAAATAATATACATTCAGACATAATTAAGCATACATTGAGAATAGCCAGTACAGCAGGACTTTTATTTATAATTGCTTCGTTTTATGTGGATGATTAATAGTAACAAAGGCAAAAATATTACAGAATGGAGGCCAGCTATGAAAGCAAAAATTAAAAAAATTGAAAATTATACAAGATGCGCTTATTGTAAGAGAGTATTTTGTAATAAATACTATGACATGAGCAGATATGCATATACTACCTACGCATCTGGAAGAAAAATATATTTTTGCGGATTTAACTGTATGATTAAATTTGAAAGAGAGCATAAGCCACAGAAACTAAAGGGTGAAAATGTAAAATGTTAGAAAAAATAATATTTTTTATTAATTGAAATATGTTGTGACGGATTCCGTCACAATCCCTTCCCAGAAAAAATGATGTTTTAAGCAGCATTTTAGTCTGTAATCTCGACTTAAGGAATGGGAATCCAGGGAAACCTGGAGGTCATCATTGACGTTCCCGGATGTATCAACCCCACAACTAATACATCCGGGTATTTTTTTAAAGTGGGATTTAAAATATATGAGAGGAAGTGCAGGATATGAAGTTAATTGATGTAGAGAAAGTATATGGAACATTTGCACCAGGTATACGTTATACAGGTAATGAAATTATGGCATTACTTAACCAGCAGCCAGTAGCATATGATATTGAAAAAGTAGTTTCTGCATTAAAAGAAAGAAGTGAAGAATATAATTCACGAATAAGATTGCATGGAAAACCACAGGAAATGCTTACGGATGATGCAGTATATATAGTTGAAAATGGTTATGAATTATAGAAATCTTATTATATGAAAATAATGAAGTATGATAAAACGAGAGGAACATAGCTAATGAAATTTGATTTTTACTATGGAGATGAATCAGAGCGGTACAGTTTTTATAGTGTGCCTAAAATGTTTTTTACAAATGATGTGTTCAATGGGTTATCTGCAATGTCAAAGCTGCTATATAGTTTCCTGCTTGATAGAATGAGCCTGTCACGTAAAAGAAGCTGGATAGATGATAAGAACAGAGCTTACATAAAATATAGTCTGAAATCCATTAGTAAGGATATGGGAGTAAGCAAAAATTCTGTTATTAAATATATGAGAGAATTACAGGATTTTGGACTTATAATGAAATTTCCCAAAGAGGGAATGGAAGATATTATTTATGTAATGGATTTTTCCAAAGTAAAGCAGACAAACTTTAATGATAAAGAACATAAAAGCAATAATACAATAACAGCTCCTGATAATAATAAATCAGGTATGAAAGCTGATAATTCTGGCGTATGTGTATATGATTCATATGCACCGCCAGATTTTAATGTTATTAAAGAGTGCGATAATGTCATAAATGAAAAAAATGAAAATTATGATTGTATGGGAACTTCTACCCTGTTAGGTGGTGCAAATATTGAACCAGTTCAAAATCTGAACCAGTCTAAATTTTGCACCGGTCAAAAATCTGAACCGGTTCAAAATTTGCACCACCCTAATCAAAAATTAAATAATAATATATATAATATAAATAATAATATCCCTAAACCTTTAAGTAATACAGATAAGATTGATAATGATATATATAAATCTTATCCATCTATCAATTATAATAAAAATATTAACAATGGCATGAATGATAAGATGGATAAGGTAGATGACAAATATGACTATATCTGCCAGCATGTAAAGGACAACATAGATTATGACATTATGATCACAAGACCAGAATGCACATCCTGGTATGAAGATTATTACAACCTGATTGTTGAAATACTTATGCGAAATTCCAAGACAATGAGAATATCCGGTGAGGATTATTCTATGCAGCTTGTCAAGAAAAGATTTGAGATGCTTAATTCATCACATCTGCAGTATGTACATATGCAGATCAGCAAATCAACAAGTGATATTAAGAATATAAAAGCATATCTGATAAAAGCATTATTCAATGCTCCGGTAACAAGTAATTCGTTCTGGCAGACAAAAGTTAATCATGATATTGCTAATAACAGGCATATTGCAGAATCATAAATGTGACGGATTCCGTCACATTTGATTGAATGATAATTAAGATATTGTGATAGAAATAATAATCATTGGTGACTTGAATTTAATAAATATACATATGCAAAAAATAAAAAATATTGTAGAATGGAGATAGATATGATAGATGTTAATGATGTACCTGTATTTATTGGTATATTGATTACAGTGATACAATTATTATTGATTGTAGTAACATTTGTAAAAATATATATAATTATTAAAAAAAGGAATAAATTAGAAAAAAATAATGAAAAACTTCCAGGTATGTATACTTTTTCTGTATGGTTTGTAAGTTTTTTTTACAACAGTGGTGTAGTTTCAATCATACTGCTTATAGACATAGTTGCATTTGATATTGTAAATACCATGTATACATAAGGGGGGTACTTTATTATTATACAAATAATATGAATAAAATTAGTAAGATTTTAAAAAAGTTAAATGAAAGAAATTTTAATCAGGGTATCTTCATACTTCAACTACGATGCAAGAAAAAAGGTTTAACAATAATTAAAACAATAATAGTACTTTTGTTAGCGATAAGTACATATTTATTAGAAAATGTAACATCTAATGTAAAGTTAACAATTTGGATGACAGGAATATTAATTGTGTTTGCATTAAATATTATATATGATTCGGATAAATTGTTATTATCAGTTGTAAATTTTTTGTTATCAGGAATTAAATATTATTTAGCAATAATATGTGTTATGTTACTTCTAATAGGAAGTCTTATAAACAATGAAGTATATGACATATATATTGTATATATATGTGCATCATTATATTGGTGGAAATATAGTTTAATAGCAAATAACAAAGTAGCAACATTAGGAAATGAGGTAATTTCTTCCTTATTTGCAATTCTGTTATTAATTAAGGATGCATTGTTAACATTAATTTCAAGTGAAATACTTAATTCTACATATAAAGGGATAACGATTGGAGAATATATAAATGTTTTTTGGAATGTTACAATTTCACCCATACTTGCAATTAATATAATAGCATTAATGTTATGTTCAGTAAAAGGCTACTGGATAGAAAAGTATAATGATGGTAATGATATATCAGAAGATATGATACCAGAAAATGATATGAAAATGTGACGGATTCCGTCACATATGTATCAATAATTAGCAAATACAAATTGGCTGCGGTCACAAATAAATAATAAAATATATGAAGAAAGTGAGGATGTATGGGAAAAATAAAAGAATTTGTATTATCTTTTACTTATAAAGGGAAAAAAGATAAGGAATTCAAAGATTATATGGAGCTTCGTGCTCAATATATTAATATGGATAAGATACAACTTGACTTTGAATATGCAAGATTAAAATCAGAATATGAACATAAAAAGAATGCATTAACATTTTTTACTATTGCCATAGCTATTTCAATGATAATGGGTGTATGGAATGAATTTTTTGATTTTATGAAGAAAGTATTAACATATTCAACAGTTGATAGTCAGGTAAATAGTGATGTAGTAATAATAAGCTTTTTTATTTCAGTTACCATATTGTTGTTTACAATAACTATTATATTATATATAATATATTTAAATGGAAAACAAATAAAAATAATGAGGGGGAAAATTATTCTTATAGAGCAGATAAAAAATAGTAGAAGTAATAAGGAATATTAAATGGACTGGATATATTATTTAAAAAAGCTTTGGTATAAAATTATATATGTATTATTCGTTATAATATACATTATAAGGTTAGACAAATTAAATAAGCAATTATTGCAAAAGGATTTTGATTCATCTTTTTCATTGTTAAAATACAACACGATTATGAACCTGTTTCATATTTTGTTATTGCTATGTTTTTGATGTTATTAGCGATAATATTTATAATAAGAGATTTTAATTCAATAAGACATGAGGAAAATGATAAAAGAGACATTATAATTATTATTTGTTCAATAATAGCCATGTTTACAATTATTTTGTTAATTATAAAATGGATTTCGGTTCCAATATTAAAAGCAATACTTATATCATTGTGTTTAATATGCGGTATTGTATATGTAGAGACCAGCTAATATGTGATGGAATCCGTCACATTAGAAAGGAATGCTATGATTAGGTTAATATCCAAAAAAGATAAAAATATGTCTAATGGTATGAGGGATATGTCAAGAACACCATTAACAGAATCAGAAATAGAATATGTTAAATCAGAGATAGGAAGAATACAGGCAGACGAAAGTGTATTTATATTTAATGATCCAGAACACATACAAGGGAGTACGTGTTATAATTATGTTGAGGATAAGATATATGTTACAAGAAATGTATTCCCAGATTTAAAGTATGGTTCTGCTCATCCAAGAGATGTTATGAGTGTTGGAGCGGTTCTGGCTCATGAGTACTATGGGCATAGAGTTTATAGGGATGAATATATATCAGACAGAGAAAAAGGCGGGAATTATCATACAACGGAAGAATGGCAGGATGAATGTCGTGCAAGTATTACTGCAGCAAAGAGTGCACCAGGACTTACACAAAAAGATGAAGCAGATTTAGTTATGGATGCTGTTTATAGGGCGGACGAATATAATCATTACATAGAAATGGATGGTTTTATGAAGGAGGTATTATATGGATACACAGATGGAGAAAAAAATATCGCCTATGATATCGGAAGAATCAATTATGTTAGCAAGGCAGGCCAGGAGAGAAATGAGGTTGACAGGAACGATAACTGTAAGATGCCCGAAATGTGGGACAATACCGAAGATTATAACTTCACCAAGAGGTGAGAGGCTTACAGTAAGTTGTGATTGTGGATATGTATTTGATAGTGAGATGTATTAAAAATATATAAAGGGCAGTAGTATAATAAGATATTACTGTCCTTTATAAGTCGTGTCGGCTGATATTTATTTTTTCGATATCTTAAATATTGCCGTATTGATTACGTTATTAAATCTTAATTCAAAGATATTGGTTTAATCTCGTCTTTTTTAGGTTTGAATTTTAGTTCGATACTTTCTAAGGCATACTTTATGTATGATAACCACTTTTCACGTTTTGTATTTTTATTATAATTACAATAAATGGATGAAGTTAAAATAAATATTAATATAAGGAAAAATAAATTAACGAATATGGCTGCATTTCCTATATCATTAATCGAATTCTTACATTTTAGTATGCTCCAAATATTAAAAATATTCATTACTAATGTTGTAATTAGCGAAAAAAATGAAAAAATAAAAGCTAAATTAGTAAATGTGTTTTCATTAAATTTCAAATGTATGTCTAATTCTGCTTTTAATTGTAAATAATTA
>ERZ808240.5490-NODE-5490-length-10281-cov-3.761099_pt1 | contig 10281 bp, 12 predicted proteins | sample MGYA00521084_ERZ808240 | MGnify/ENA primary metagenome ERZ808240 (study PRJEB31516, sample SAMN03275571) | gut metagenome | biome: mammalia-associated habitat; material: feces | host: Papio cynocephalus | place: Kenya | collected 2012-08-06 ... | reverse complement strand
ATGCCCTTTTTCTCATTGGGGATACTTGACATAGAAAAAACCTCCTTGCGCGGCAGTCCGCGCTGATACACAATTATTTTCCGTTGATGATCTCCATCCGCTCAGCTGGCTTGCAGTGCTCCGCCGTCATGATGGCGTTCAGTTCCTCCACCGCTTCCTCCACGGTGTCGTTGATGACGAAATAATCATAGGTATGGGCCGTCTGGAACTCCACCTTCGCCCGGAGAAGCCGCTTCTGAATCTTTTCCGGACTGTCCGTGCCCCGGTCTGTCAGGCGGCGCTCCAACTCCGTCCAGGAAGGCGGCGCGATGAAAATCCGGACCGTATCCGGCCGCTTGCTGCACACCTGAATGGCGCCCTGAATCTCAATATCCAGAATCACGTCTCTTCCCTGATCCATGGCCTCGTCCACGAATTTCTTGGGCGTTCCGTAGAAATTGCCCACATACTCCGCGTATTCCAGAAACTCATCCCTGGCGATCCACTGACGGAAGGTATCGACATCCAGGAAGTGGTAGTGAACCCCGTCCGTTTCCCCGGGACGGGGCGTGCGGGTGGTGGCGGAAACGGAAAAATAGACGTTGCTCCGCTTTTCCAGAAGCGCCTTCAATACGGTGCTCTTCCCCACGCCGGAAGGGCCGGAGACAATAAAGGTTTTCCCTCTGCGCATGTTTTTTAGTCTTCCTCCTCTGCCGCGCCGTCTGTCCGGAAGCGCGCCGCCAGCTTTTCCGGCGGCAGCGCGGACAACACAACGTGGTCGCTGTCCATAATTAAAATTGACGCGGTCCTGCGTCCGTAGGTGGCGTCAATCAGCATCCCCCGTTCCCGGGATTCCTGCACCAGCCGCTTGATCGGAGCGGAGTCCGGGCTGACCACCGCCAGCAGACGATCCTCCGACACCAGATTTCCAAATCCAATCGAAACCAGCTTCATGGCGTCACTCGATATTCTGAACCTGCTCGCGGATCTTTTCCACTTCCGCCTTCAGGTTCACCACAACCTGCGCAATGGCCACGTCGCAGCACTTGGAGCCGATGGTGTTGGATTCCCGGTTGACTTCCTGAATCAGGAAGTCCATCTTCCGCCCCATGGGCCCGTCAGACTCCAGCATTCCCCTCAGCTGGGAAATGTGGCTGCGCAGACGAACCGTCTCCTCATCCACCGCCACCTTGTCGGCGTAGATGGCGGCCTCCGTCAAAATCCGCTGCTGGTCAATGGAGGCGGACTGCAAAACCTCCTCCATGCGGGCAGTCAGCTTTTTGCGGTACTCCGCCACAGTCTCCGGAGACCGCTTTTCCACCTGTCCGGTCAAAGTCTCAATGGCGGTCAGACGCCCCCCGATGTCCCGGGCCAGCTTCTCCCCCTCCACGGACCGCATCTGTCCGTACGCCTCCAGAGCTTTGTCCAGCACCTGGCACAGATCGGCGCTGATGCTCTCCAGATCCTCGTCTTCCTTTGTGACGGTCAGCACATCCGGAAACCGGGACAGAATCTCAGGCGTGACCTGATAGCCCGTGGGGCCGCAGATCTCCGCCAGTTCTCCCAGCGCGGCGGCGTACTGGGCCGCCAGCTCCCGGTTAACCGTCACCTTGGCCACATCCGCGGCGGAGGCGTCCACCGTGATGAACACATCCACCTTGCCGCGGGACACCGCCGCCTGAACATGGGACTTCACCGCGTCCTCCGCGAACGAATACATCCGGGGCATCTTGACGGCGCAGTCCAGATACCGGTTGTTGACGGACCGGACCTCCACCGTGATATCCCGCTTATTGAGCATTTCTCTCGCCCGGCCATAGCCGGTCATACTTTTAATCAAGCCGTTCTCCTCCCTTTGATCCCGGGGCCGCTGCTTTTCAGCGCCCTATTGTAAAGCCTCTCAGCAGCACAGCGGCACAGCGCAGCACCACAGAGGCAGGCACATGCTGTTGGCAGCGCAGATCTCCGTTCCGAACAGGCCGCCGCCCGGCTGATAGCCTCTGGCAGCGCCGTTTTCCATATAATCCAGCGCCTGCCGGTATTCCCCGTTTCCGGGATCCATCTGGCACGCCGTCTGATAGCAGCGCTTTGCCTCGTCCATCCAGCCCCGGCGGTAGCACACCGCTCCCCGCAGGAAATTCCACTCGGCGTTATGGTCGGAATAATTCGCCAGCAGGGCCTCCGCCCGGCTCAGATCGCCGGAATTGATGGCAAACCGCACCTGCTGCAAAACAGAGGAGGACCCGCTCCGGCCATAGCCCTGATAGCCATAGCCGCCGGACTGCGCTCCCCCATAGCTTCCCTGATAGGCGGAACCGCTTCCGTAGCCGCCGTAGGAACCGCCGGAGCCGCCCCGTCCGCTCCGCCGCTTGTTGATCTCCTCATAGGCGGCGTTGATTTCCTTCATCTTCTCCTGCGCCAGATCCGCCAGCGGATTGTCGTGATAATTGTCCGGATGGTACTTCCGGGCCAGGTTCAGATAGGCTTTTTTTACTTCTGCGTCCGATGCGGTCTCCGGGACGCCCAGGACCTGATAGGGATCATTCATGTGGCTTCCTCGACATTCTTGTGTTTCTTTCTATTCCGGACAGCGGATTGAAATGTGCCGTCCAATACCGCGCCGCCTACGTAAAACAGCCCGGTATACAGGGTGCTCTCCAAAATCCGGCGCCAGCAGCCGAAATCCAACAGCTCAAAATCCGCGGCCATCGTATGGATGGAGTGATCCAGCGTCTGAGCAAATTCATGGCGGCTCTCCGGCGTCCAGACGCCGCCGGTCAGGCCGTAGCGCAGCGCCACCGGATTATAGTTTCCTTCTCTGGCGTCCTGTTTCAGGTCGTCCGCCGCGTCCACCAGATAAATCCAGCGGCCCAGGTGATACAGCAGCTGCTCCAGCACTCTCCGCCGGACAGGATCGTCCATCTCCCCGGCGGCGCCGGCCAGCAGGGACGCGAACGTGTCGGCGGCCTCGTCCAAAGAGGGGCAGTTCTTTCTTTCCAGCTCCGCCAGCCGTCCCAGCTGGGAGCGGACCCTCTGATCAAATCCGGGCCGGATGGCCGCAGCCTTCCGGTAGGCGCCCTCCAGCGCCTTGGCGGCGCCCCGGTACTTCAGGCCGCGAAGCGGTCCGTGATCCGCCGCGCCGTCCTGCAGCTGCCAATAGGCCAGAATCACGCTCTCGTCCGCCGCCAGTTCCATGGCGCCGTCCGGCTGAATGCAGGAGCGCCTGGTCAAAGGGTGAGCCGGGCAGCGGACACAGACCGCGTCCCGTTCCCGTCCATCCGACAGCAGGATTGCCAGAAACGTGAAGTCATAGTTGAGGATAAACCGGGACGCCAGGCCGTACCGCTTTCCCAGCGTACGGCACAGTCCGCAGTATGCCGCGCGGAACCGCGCCTGCTCCTCCTTCGGCAGTTTTCCCAGCGGGGGACGCACATAGCCGTACACCGGGTCAAAACAGCCGCCCGATGATAAAATTCAAACCGCCTCTGGCCCGAAGATGCCGGTCATAGCAGACGGCAAGCACGATTCCCAGGCAGAAGCCCGCGGCGGCAAGCCCGTATTGGACTGCCACCGGCGCCGCGGCCAGCGCCGGAATCAGATATCCGGCCAGAAACAACACCACAGGAATCAGATACACCAGTATGATGATCCGCAGCATCTTCTTTGTGTCGCTCTCCACGACCACCTTCTGCCCCGGCTGGGCGCCGATGGGATTTATCGCTCTCGCGCGGACCGCCGCCCCGGTGACGCCGCAGCCGGCGCACTCGGAGCAGTCATGTCCGCAGGCGGTCTTCCGAGGGACGGAAATCTCCGCGTGGGCGGAATCCAAAATTTTTTCAACGGTTGCTATTTGTGTCATTTTCGTCTCCACTATTCGATTCGTCGCTGTTTGTAATATCGCTGACCGCGATTTTGATCTGATACTCGCCTACCACGCCCACGTCGCCGCCGGTATTGATCCGGACATCCACCGGGACGGTATAGTTTCCGCTGGCAGAGCTGATGGTCCGCAGATCCGCCAGAATCACCACATTCTCCGGCGTCACCGCGCTCACATCCTCGCCGGTTCCCCGGATGGTCACATTCAGGTCCGAGGTCAGAACCGTGACATGTTTTCCCTCCGGCGCGTTTTCATACTCAATCCGGCTGGTATCCACGGTATCGGTGGTCAGGTTTTTAAACCGGACCTTCAGCGTCGCCCGGGTCACGCCGCTGAGATTCTCGCATCCGTCCGGCAGGATAATCTGATAGTTATAGGTGGCATAGGAATCTCCCGCGTCCAGAGAAGCCAGTGAGAACGCGTCCTCCAGCGTGATCTTGTCCACGTCCTTCAGCACGGTAGCATCGCCGGATACCATCACCGACGCGGGCTGTATGCTGTAGTCCAGGTTCCGGACTCTGGAGCCCGGCGATTCCACAAAGTTGACCTCCAGCGGCAGCTCCTTGATGACGTTTACCGGCAGGACCACCTGAATCTGGCTGGTAACCGGATGAATGTTGGTGCTGTCCACCTCCTGGTCGTCTTTGTCGTAAAGCCGGTAGCTGAGCGTTCTGGTAATCGTCTCCTGCAAATCATCAATTTCCAGAACCACCTTGGCGTAGCGGACCTTTTCCACCTCAGTCTGCTGGCCCCGAAGCTCCAGCGTTTCCGGCTGGCAGATCGCCTCTCCGGCGATATAGCCGTCTGCCACGGCGCCCTGAATCTCGCAGCGAATCTCCACGCTTTTGCGGTAAAGCTCGCCCACGTCCACGCTCACCGTGTAGGTGCTGGGTTTTTTGGGCTGCGAGGACACGGTGTTCTTATTGAAATTGATGGGATAGAGAATGGTGTAGCTGAGATTCTGCGTACCGGTGGCGGTAATATCCGAAACATCGGCTCTGGCTCTGAGGGCGGAAACATCCAGCTTCATCAGCGCGCTTTTGGTTCCGGACAGCTCCACGCTGACCGTCTGCTCCGTATCATCCAGCAGCATCAGCCCCCGGTCCGCCAGGATGGTGTCCGCCCCGTAAAATTCCACGGGAATGTCTGTGACGGAGATGGTTGTCTCATATCCGGCCCCGCCGTTTCCGGAGCTGTCCACATATACCCAGATCACAACGGCCACCAGGATGGACAGCAGGATGTGCAGCGCCTTCTTTTTGTCAATCTGGTTATTCTTCATCGGCATCGTCCTTCCCCTTTCTGGCCCGGAGACGCTCAAGGAGACTAAACCGCCGTCTGCTCTGTTCCTGCGGCTCCTGCGGAAGAAGCTCGTTGCGGAGCAGATTCTCCAGCGTCTCCGGCATCAGGTGCCGCTTGAGCATCCCGCCGATGGCCACGGAGATGGAACCGGTTTCCTCGGATACAATGACCACCACGGCGTCCGAGTTCTCACTCATACCGATGCCCGCCCGGTGCCGCATGCCCAGATCCCGGGAGAGGTTCACATTTTTGCTCAGGGGCAGCATACACCCGGCGCCCAGAAGCCGCCCGTGGCGGACAATCACCGCGCCGTCATGCATGGGAGCCTTCACAAAGAAGATATTTTTCAGCAGCTCGCTGGAAACAGCGGCGTCCAGTACGGTGCCGCTGCGGACCATGTCATCCAGCAGAATCTCCCGTTCAAACACAATCAGCGCGCCTGTGCGGCTCTTGGACATCTCCGTACAGGCCACCACAGTCTGTCCGATGGTATGTTCCATGGTAGTAAGCGTTTCCCCGTGGGAAAAAAATCCCAGAAAATTCAGCTTCCGGCTGCCCAGCTCCTCCAATGCCCGCCGAAGCTCCGGCTGAAACAGAATAATCAGGGCCAGAACGCCCCAGTTTACCAGAAGGCCCATGATGTTGCTGATGGCGTGCAGCTCCAGCAGCGTGGACAGCCACATGGCCGCCAGGAAGAAAAATACCCCCTTCACCAGGTTTGCAATGCGGGAAGACTTCACCAGCGCCAGCAGTTTATAGATAATCGCCGCCATGATCAGCATGTCCAGGTAATCCGTTACCCGGATCATCCGCACATATCTGCCAAGCCATGTAAGCCACGTGGAGAGCATTTCCGCATCATCTTCCCTTCCAGGCCATGAATACTCATATTATATTCAATGTATAGGGAAATTTCAAGGTAAACTCCGCTAAAATTCACGGTATATTAAATTTTTCAGCCATCCGGCCCGGCAGGATGGATTCCCTGCCGGGCCGGACGCCGCCGGACCGCCGCCCCTTCCGTTACATCCTTTTCGCCGCGGCCTCCACGGCGCTCGCCAGACGGAAAACCTCCTCCCGGGTATTGAAGGGCGAGAAGCTGATCCGGACTGTCCCGGTTTTCAGGGTTCCGGCGCTCTCGTGGGCCAGCGGCGCGCAGTGAAGCCCCGCCCGGACCGCAATATCCCGTTCCGCCAGGGCAGCCGCCAGTTCTTCTGAATCCATGCCGCGGCTCCGGAAGGACAGTACGCCGGTCTGGGCAAACAAATCCGGCTCCGCGAAAACCTCGATCCCGGGCAGATCCCGGAGTACCGCGGCCGCCAGCGCCGCCAGCCGCCGTTCTTCGGCGCAGATCGCCGGAAGGCCCCGCTCCCGCACAAACCGGACGCCGGCCAGAAGTCCGGCGATTCCCGGCATATTGTGGGTTCCCGCCTCCAGCCGGTCCGGGAGGAAATCCGGCATTTCCTGCTGCCAGGAGAGGCTTCCTGTCCCGCCCTCCAGAAGCGGACGGGTATCCGTTCCGGCCCCGCAGACCAGTACGCCGGTTCCCTGCGGGCCGAAGAGCCCCTTGTGGCCGGGCATCGCGACAAACGCCGCGCCCAGCGCCTGAATATCCACAGGCAGCACCCCCGCCGACTGGGAGGCGTCCACGATCAGAGGGACCCCCTGCTCCCGGCAAATCCCCGCGATTTTCTCAATTGGCTGAGCAAATCCGAAGACATTGGACACATGATTGCAAATCACCGCGTCCAGCCCCGGCTTTACCGCTTTCCGGAAGGCCTCCGCCGCCTCGTCCGGGCGAAAAAGCCCGCCCTGGGCCACTGTAACGCCGGCCTCCAGCGCCCGCAGCGGGCGGGTGACCGCATTGTGCTCATAGCCGGAAATCACCACCCGCCCCCCGCGGGGAACCGTGCTCTTGATGGCAAGATTCAGCGCGTGCGTGGCGTTCATGGTAAAAATCACCTGTTCCGGCTCCGATGCGTGAAACAGCTCCTGAAGCTCCGTCCGGCAGGTCAGCGCGGTATCCGCCGCCGCCATGGCGGCGGCGTAGCCGCCCCGTCCCGGAGAACTGAGCGTCTCCAGTGCCCGGGTCATGGCGCGCCCCACGGAATCCGGCTTCTGAAAACTCGTGGCAGCGCTGTCCAGGTAAATCACACCGCCACCTCCTGATAGCCGCCGGGTCCCGCGTAAAATATTTGAACAGGGCGCAGCTCCGCCCCAGCAAGTTCCTTCCATCCGGCGTTGAAATCCGCCGGCCTAATCTGGACCGCATACGTGCAGCCCTTCCCTTCCGACAGCTCCATCGGCGTCCGGAAGACTCTGGAACGGATTCCCGCCCGGCTCAGCGCCCGCTCCATTCGCTGGGCCTGCGTCACTGACCGCGCGATCAGCAAATAATGTTCCACAGACACTCCTCCTCTCTGCCCATCTTATGCAAAGAGAAAAAAAGTGGACCGCGCCCGCGGTCCGCTGAGACTGTGAAAAAAGCGGCAAAACCGCTTCTTCGGGAAAGCCGCGCTCCGCGCCCCGGCTGTCAGCCTGAAGAGACCGTTCGGCTCTCGCTTCGTGAAAAGTGTTTTCTGCCGCATACAGGCCGCGGCGGAAAACGGATTCCGCCCCACTTCGCGCCCGCGGGGCGGGAACCTCCGCAAGGCCTTCGGGACAAGCTGAGCGGGCCGCAACCGCGGCCCGCTGCGTCAGTCCTGACTTCAGTGCCTGTTTTCATCCGGCGTCCCGGCGCCAGACTTCTCCCCGCCGGGCAGCCGCTCCAGCAGTGCCGCGGCCTGAGCCGCCATGCCGGAGCCGTCGCCGGTAAAGCCCAGACGCTCCTCCGTGGTGGCCTTTACATTGACCCGATCCGCCGGAAGCCCCAGGCACTTTGCGAGATTTTCCGCCATCCGCTCCTTATAGGGGGAGATTTTCGGGGCCTGGGCAATCAGTGTGGCGTCGATGTTGACAACGTCCCATCCATGCTCCCGCAGACGCGCCCCCACCCGGCGCAGCAGCGTCAGGCTGGAAATTCCGCGGTACTGCTCCTCGCTGTCCGGAAACAGCTCTCCGATATCTCCCAGCTTCGCCGCGCCCAGAAGCGCGTCCATCACGGCATGGGTCAGCACGTCCGCGTCCGAATGGCCCTCCAGGCCCCGCTCCCACGGCACCCGGACGCCGCCCAAAATCAGCTCCCGTCCCGGCGCCGTCCGATGCACGTCATATCCCTGTCCAATCCGCAGTTCCATTATGAAAACCTCCTCCGCCGTCAGGCGCGCCTATTCTCCATCCGCGGCCATTGCCGGCCGCCGCCTTACCGGCTCTGCAAAATCGCCGCGGCAATCACCAGATCGACAGGCGTGGTAATTTTCAAATTGGTCTCGTCTCCGTCAACCAAATAAACAACCTTGCCCAGCCGCTCCACGGCGGAACAGTCGTCCGTCAGTTCCGCGCCGGCTTCCAGTGCCGATTGCAGCGCCGCCTTGAGCAGATCCGCCTCAAAGACCTGCGGCGTCTGCACCGCCACAAGGGCGCTCCTGTCCAGCGTCTCCCGGACCTGACCCTCCGCGGCCGTCTTAATGGTATCCTTCACGGGAACCGCCGGAGCCGCGGCGTTGCAGCGGGCAGCCTTTTCCGCCACAGCGTCGATCAGCCGCGGCGTCACCAGCGGGCGCGCGCCGTCCTGAACGGCCAGAAGCTCCGTCCGCTCGTCCGCCTCCAGCGCCGCCAGCAGTACGGATTCCTCCCGGCTTCCGCCGCCCCGCACAACCTTGACCGGCTTGGTGACGCCGTATGTCCGGCACAGATCGGAAAAGGGCAGGATATCCTCCTCCCGCGCCGCAATCACAATGGCGTCCACCCGGTCAGCCTGCTCCAGCGCCATCAGGGTGCGGGCCAGCACCGGAACCCCCTCCAGCGGCATCAGCAGCTTGCTGACAGGTCCTCCCATCCGGGTTGAACTGCCGGCAGCCGCCACAATTGCTGTGCAGAATGGCCTTTGCGCCTCTCGAAAGCGTTTGAAAAAACCCACGCCTGATTCCTCCTCTGTCGGCTTATCGCTATGATTATACCGCCTGCCGGCCCGCTTGACAAGCGGTGATCCAAATCTTCCGGAAGGGCGGCCCTTTGCCGGAAAATCCTCCGGAAAGCGCGGGAACTCCCCCGCCCAATGGGCGGGGGAGTTTTCTTTACACTGCTCTGATTGCCTGTCAGCGGTTGCTCCGTCTCCAGATGCCCTGCTTCTCAGCGGCCTGAATCAGTTCCTCCCGGAACTGCGGAGCCGCGACGGAAATCAGCGCCTCCGCCCGCTCCCAGACGGACAGGCCCTTCACGTTGACCTTGCCATACTCCGTCACCAGCCAGTGGAGGTTGGAACGGGTGCAGGTCGCGATGGAGCCCTCAATCAGGGTGGGACGAATCCGGGAGTGAACTTCGCCGGTCTTCTTGTCCTTCACCGTGGCGGAGCAGCAGATAAAGCTCTTGCCGCCCCGGGACAGATAGGCGCCCATGACGAAGTCCTGCTGTCCGCCGGCGCCGGAAATCTGGTGAATGCCGGAGGACTCGGAGGAAACCTGACCGTAAAGGTCGATATCCACGGCGCCGTTGATGGAAATAAAATTGTCCAGCGAGGACACCCGGGCGATGTCGTTGCAGTAATCCACCGGGGCGTTCATGCACTCAGGATTGCCGTCCAGGAAATCATACAGCTCCTGCGTACCGGCGGCGAAGGCGTAGGTCTGACGGCCCTTGTCGATGTTCTTGCAGGCGCCGGTAATCTTTCCGGCCTTGCTCATCTCCACAAACGCATCTACGTACATCTCCGTATGAACGCCCAGATCCTTCAGATCGGAAGCGGCAATCATCTGGCCCACAGCGCCGGGCATGGAGCCGATTCCCAGCTGCAGGCAGGCGCCGTTGGGAATTTCCTCCATCACCTGCTTCGCCACCGCCAGGTCGATCTCAGAGGGCTGAGACAGGCCGGGCATCGTGCCGATGGCGGGGTTGTCGCCTTCCACGATCATGTCCACCTTGCTGATATGGACGCAGTTCTGGAAGCCGCCCAGGCAGTAGGGCATGTTCTTGTTGACTTCCACGATGATGGTCTTCGCCCGCTCGCACATGGCCGCCAGATG
>ERZ808240.5489-NODE-5489-length-10282-cov-4.051530_pt1 | contig 10282 bp, 10 predicted proteins | sample MGYA00521084_ERZ808240 | MGnify/ENA primary metagenome ERZ808240 (study PRJEB31516, sample SAMN03275571) | gut metagenome | biome: mammalia-associated habitat; material: feces | host: Papio cynocephalus | place: Kenya | collected 2012-08-06 ... | reverse complement strand
CCATCATCATCGGTTATGCACCCTGCATCAACCACGGTCTGAAGAAGAAGGGCGGCATGGCCAACGCCATGAGCGAGATGAAGGCCGCTGTGGATGCCGGTTACTGGCACCTGTTCCGCTTCAACCCGGCTCTGGCCGAGCAGGGCAAGAACCCCTTCACCATGGACTCCAAGGCGCCTACCGCCGACTATCAGTCCTTCCTGATGGGCGAGACCCGTTACGCCTCCCTGAAGCTGGCCTTCCCCGAGCGCGCCGAGAAGCTCTACGCTCAGGCCGAGAAGGAAGCCGAGAAGAAGTACGAGCACTTCGAGAAGATGGCCAAGCAGGGCGAGTAATTCCGCTCCCGCTGACTGCTTGAACGCTTAAAATGACAGCGCCCCGGCAAAATGCCGAGGCGCTGTTTTTAATCGTGCCATATCAAGTCAAAGGCTGGGAAACAGCTACGAAAAGGAGAGACACACATGGATGAATTTGAACATGAGCTTGATCTCCTGCGTGCGCTGGGGCTGAAAGAAAGCAACCTGCGCCGGGAATACGAGGAAAAGGTGGCCCGGCTGCGGGAGGAGCCCGCCCAGCTGCGCGCTGAGGGACTGGACGAGGAATCCATCGCCCGGGAGCTGCACCGCCGCCGGGAGCTGGGGCGCATCTACAAAGAGGCTGCGCCGCCGCTGTTCCGGGAATATATCTACGCCGCCACGGCGGCCAGATACGGAGACCCGCTGGGCCCGGGCTTTGAGCAGCTGCGCCGGACCAAAAGCTGCGCTCAGATCATCGAATCCGCGGCCCACCCCATCAAAAATCTGGATGACCGGCACACCGTGGACGGCTTCCGGCAATGGTACAAAGCGCGAAAGCACGACGGACCGCACTAATAAAAACCGGGCATTTCCTTCGAAAATGCCCGGTTTTTATTTATATATGCCTTATCTTCTGCGGTCGCGGCCGGTCAGCAGGTAGTATTCCTTCTTCTGGTCATACATCTCCATGTCCGCTTCCCGGACGAGCCCTTCGATCGACGCGCCCGGAAGATCCTCCGCAAAGACACAGCCGACGGACACGCTCAGGGTATCGACCTTCTGCCCCGACCAGGCACTGGTCGCACGCGTAAGCGCGTCTATTGCGGAGGCGGCCTGCGCCCTGTCCATCTGCGCAAACACGACAAATTCGTCGCCGCCGATGCGGAAGATCCGGCCGTAAGCGCCGATCGTGTTTTCCACGCATTTGGCTGCCGCGCAGATCAGCTCATCGCCCGCCTCGTGTCCCTTTGTGTCATTGAACCACCTTCAGGCCGTTGATGTCGACGAGGAAAACGACAAAATGCTCCGGCACATGGTCGGCATATGCCTCGTCGCATCCACATAGGGAAAGCGGCTGAACACGCCGGTCAATGGATCGTTCGCGATCCTGACCTGCTGTTCGGAGATCTTCTCGTCCTGCTGGAGCTGAGAAAATTCGGAATAGTGGATAAACAGGAAGATGGAGCCGAAAGTCGCCGCCAGATAGGCGACCCGGCAGCTGCCCCCAGCACCTCCTGCATACCGATGCCCACAAAGACCAGCAGTATGGTGGCATAGAGCGATTTGCGGTTCTGTTTTTGGAAGGACCTGCCGTAAGACAGCATTCGGATGGTGATAATGATGATCACCGCCGAGTAAAACACCATGTAGACCGGATAGAGCGGGCCGTGCATATAATTCTGATCGTCGATCACGACCATCCAGCCGCGGAAAGCGGCGATCACCTGAAACACGGCATTTCCGATAAACAAAGCGCGCAGGGATCGGCTCTTTGTATTCGGCTTCTGCATCAGCATGATGAGCGCGCCGCCGGTCATGGGCGTGAGCGTGTAATCCAGCGCCTTTGCGGCAGCAAGGACGCCCTTTGGTACGTCGGGGTGGCCGCTCGCTTATATGGACTCCGGCGCACTCCGACAGTGCCGCCAGTGCGATCAGAATATTCGTTGTGATAAAAAGCTGTTTCTTTCTTCTGGGGATCCGGTTATTTTCCAGGATCAGCACAGAGAACACTGCCAGTGCCAGCAAGATGATGATGGCGGAAGAATAAGTGCTCATCGCTGTATCCTCCTATCATTTCAGATACGCTTGCGGTACCCGGTCAATTTTAAGAAACCACTGCGTAAACCGCATCTATTTTTTAACTTCTGAATTGTATATTGCAGTATACTAGAATCCACCATTATTTTTAAGTGGTCAGCTGTATAAACATAAGGCCGCACAGCTGCAAAGCAGCCGTGCGGCCTGTTGGTCCGTCGAAGAAACAAGATCTGCATTGCCTGCGCGCCGCGGTGGGCATCTTCTCTCAGAAATGTCCGCATTTCTGAGAGGGCGTCTCAGCTGAGCTGGAACTGGCCGGTGTAGAGCTGATAATATCTGCCCTTCTGGTCCAGCAGTTCCTGATGGCTGCCCTTCTCGATGATCTTGCCGGCCTCAATGACCGCGATGGCGTTGGCATTGCGGATGGTGGACAGGCGGTGGGCGATGACGAACACGGTGCGGTTCTCCATCAGGGTGTCCATGCCCTTGCTGATGAGGGCCTCGGTGCGGGTGTCGATGGAGGAGGTGGCCTCATCCAGCACCATGACCGGGGGGTCGGCCACAGCGGCGCGGGCGATGGCCAGCAGCTGGCGCTGGCCCTGACTCAGGTTGCCGCCATCGCCGGTGACCATGGTCTGGTAGCCGTCGGGCAGGCGGCGGATAAAGCTGTGGGCATTGGCCGCCTTCGCCGCGGCAATGCACTCCTCGTCGGTGGCGTCCAGACGGCCATAGCGGATGTTGTCCATGACCGTGCCGGTGAACAGGTGGGTGTCCTGCAGCACCGCGCCCAGAGAGTGGCGCAGGGAGTCCTTCTCGATGTCCTTGACGTCGATGCCGTCATAGGTGATGGTGCCGGACTGGATCTCGTAAAAGCGGTTGATGAGGTTGGTGATCGTGGTCTTGCCCGCGCCGGTGGAACCGACAAAGGCGATCTTCTGACCGGGCTTGGCATAGACACTGATGTGGTGGAGCACTTCCTTGTTGGGAACGTAGCCGAAGCATACGTCGTTGAAGCGCACGTCGCCCCGCAGATCCACCAGACGGAAGCCGCCGCTCTCCGGCACCTTCCACGCCCAGTGCTCCTGTCTGCCGGCAGGCTCCCTGCCCTCGCACAGGTTGTGGTTCTCGTCCCAGTGAGCCTGCACCAGGGTGACCTTACCCTCGTCGATCTCGGGCTCGGCATCCATGACCTCGAAGATGCGCTCGGCGCCGGCCATAGCGGCCAGCACGGTGGTCATCTGCATGGAGATCTGGTTGACGGGCATGGAGATCTGCTTGGAGTAGGACAGGAAGGACACCAATCCGCCCACGTCAAAGCCGCTCACCACGCTGAGCACGCCGCCCAGCACAGCGGTAATGGCATAGCCCACGTTGGTCAGCTGGGCGGAAATGGGCATCATCATCATGGAATAGGTGGTTGCCTTGGAGGCCGCCACGCGGTAGTTCTCGTTCAGCACCTCAAACTCCACCTTGGTGGCGTCCTCGTGGGTGAAGGCCTTGACGACCTTCAGACCCTCGATGTTTTCCTGCACGGCGCCGTTGACCGCGCCCAGCGCGGCCTGCTGCTTGCGGTACTCCCGCTGGCTCATGCCGCCCAGCTTCTTGAAGGTGAGCAGGATGAGCGCCAGCACCACGGCGGTGACAATGAACAGCAGCGGGCTCAGGTAGATCATCATGACGATGGTAGCCACGAAGGAGATCGCGCTGCTGAGCAGCTGCACCACGCTCTGCTCCAGTGCCAACTGGACGTTGTCGGCATCATTGGTGAAGCGGCTCATGAGCTGGCCATGGGGGTGCTGGTCAAAGTAGCTCAGCGGCAGATCCTGCAGCTTGTTGAACAGATCCTTACGCAGCTGATTGCAGCCCTTCTGGGCCAGCTGCGCCATCAGGTTGGCCTGCAGATAAGCGGTGGCCGCCATGAGGGTATAGACCAGGCTCATGAGCAGGATGCCCTTGCCCAGTGCGGGGAACACATTGCTGCCGGACTTGACCGCATCGGTCAGACCGTTGATGATGGGCCGCATGGCATAGGTGCCGGCGACGGCGCTCAGGCTGCTCAGAATGACGCTGATGAGGGCGGCGGCCAGCATGACCGGCCGCTTGGTCAGGTAGCTGAAGGTGCGCAGAGCGGTGGCCTTCAGATCCTTGGGCTTGCCGAAGCCGCCGCGCATTCCACCGGGGCCCTCGGCGGGCTTTTCGAATTTCTGCTTGTTTTCAGCCATTACTCGGACACTCCTTCCTGCTGAGACCAGTAGATCTCCTGATAGATCGCGTTGGACTTCATGAGTTCATCGTGGGTGCCGTGACCGGCGATGGTGCCCTCGTCCAGCACGAGGATCTGATCGGCGCTCTGCACGGAGCTGATGCGCTGGGCGATCAGAATGACGGTGGTGTCCTTCAGGTTCTTCTTGAAGGACTCGCGGATGGCGGCCTCCGTGGCGGAGTCCACGGCGGAGGTGGAGTCGTCCAGGATCAGCACGGCGGGCTTGCGGAGCATGGCCCGGGCAATGCACAGGCGCTGCTTCTGGCCGCCGGAGACGTTGACGCCGCCCTGCTCCATGTGGGTGTCGAAGCCGTCGGGGAAGCTCATAATGAAGTCATAGGCCTGCGCATCCTTGGCGGCCTGGACCATCTGCTCCTCCGTGGCATTGGGGTCGCCCCAGAGCAGGTTCTCACGGATGGTGCCGGAGAACAGCACGTTGTTCTGAAGCACCATGCCGATGCGGTGGCGCAGCTCATCCACGGGATAATCCCGTACGTCTACACCGTCCAGCAGTACTTCGCCGCCGGTGACGTCGTAAAAGCGGGGGATCAGGTTGACGAGGCTGGACTTGCCCACGCCGGTGCCGCCCACGATGGCAACGGTCTGGCCGGGCTGGGCCACAAAGTTGATGTCGTGGAGCACATCGTCGCCGCTGCCCTCGGCCTTGTACTTGAAGTTTACATGGCGGAACTCTACCCGGCCGGCGGGAGCGGGCAGCTCACTGGCGGCGTCCTCGCCGTCCTCGATGGAGGGCTCCTTGTCGATGACCTCAAAGATACGCTCGACGCAGGCGCTGGCGCGGACGTACTGCAGCAGCACCATGGCGATCATCATAATGGAGATCAGAATATTGAAAATATAGGTGACGATGGAGGACAGGGTGCCGACAGCCAGCGTGCCGCCCAGCACCATGTGGCCGCCAAAGTACAGCACCAGGCCGGTGACGATGGTGATGCCCATCATCATGATGGGCTGCTGGAGCACGATGGTCAGCACGGCCTTCAAGCCCGCATGGGTGAAGGCATCATTGGCGTTCTGGAACTTCTCCTCCTCATAGTCTTCCCGGACAAAGGCCTTGACCACCCGGATGCCGATGAGGTTTTCCTGCACCTTTTCGTTCAGCTCGTCGATCTTCTTCTGCATCAGCTCAAACAGCGGGTGGCACTTGATCATCAGCACAGCAATGGCCGCGCCGATCACGGGGATCGCCGCCACCAGAATGAGGGCCAGCTTCCACTGCATGGAGAACAGCACGATCAGGGACACGACGATCTGGGTCAGCACACGCCACAGCATACGGATCATCATCATTGTGAAGTTCTGCACGTTGGTCACGTCGTTGGTGAGGCGGGTCACCAGTGAGGCGGAGGAGAAATAGTCGATGTCCGCAAAGGAGAACCGGCTGATGTTGTCAAACTCCGCCTTGCGGAGGTTGGCGCCGATGCCAACGGAGCCATAGGAGCCGAACTTGGCACCGAAGGCACCCAGGAAGACCGCCGCAACGGCCATAATCAGCATATAAACGCCGATCCGATAGATCACGGGCAGGTTGCCCATCATAATGCCGTCGTCGATGATCTTGGCGATCAGCAGGGGGAGGGCCAGCTCACCGGCTGTCTCCAGAATGACGAACAGCGGCGCGAGAAATACATATTTCTTGTACTCTCCCGCGTAGGAAAACAGTCGTTTAATCATGGAATCTTCCTTTCCTTACATATCAGGGGGCGGGGGCGGGCATTGGGCATCCCGGTCACCGCCGACCGCATACATATTTTGCAGCATCCGGCGGAAGGCGTTTTTCAACCCTTCGACCTCCTCCGCCGTAAATCCGGCATAGAGCTGGGTATCCACGGAGTCGAAGGCGTCCTGGCAGCGCTTCACTGCCTCCAATCCCTTCTGGGTGATGACGATCCGGTTGCAGCGGCTGTCCCGCTCGTCAGACTGGCGCTGAATATAGCCGTTGCGCTCCAGCCGCTTCAGGCTGTTGGCCATGGTGGCGGCGGAGACGTGGACCATGTCGGCCAGCTCCCGCTGGGTCGCGCAGCCATGCTGAAGGGTGGACAGTACGAACAGCACTTTGGGCTGCCCCACATCCTGCACGCCCCGCTCGGCCAGCGCCGCAAGGATCGCGTTCTGGTGGGCCCTGTGAACATCGTGGAACAGCATCAGTTCCTCGGTGGCATTCTTTGGCCGCATGAAACAGCGTCACCTCTCTTTCTGTTAAAATTCGTTAGCCGACTGAAAATAAGCCAACTAATCATTAGCACGCTTATTATTTTACTCGGTTTGGCTGAAATGTCAATCTGCAAAAATGTATAAATATATTAGAACAAATGTTTGCTTTTTGTGATAATGTATGTTATGATACAGAAAAAAGCAAAAATTTAGCGTCAGGAGGGTGTTTCATGAACCAGCTCTCACCGAAACAGACCCGCATTTATGAATTTATCCTCTCCTTCACGGAGCAGAACGGCTACCCTCCCTCCGTCCGGGAGATCGCCGACGCGGTGGGCCTCAAGAGCCCGTCCACCGTCCACTTTCATTTAAAGAGTCTGGAGGAGGCCGGCGTCATCACCCGCGGTGCGGGCAAGACTCGGGCCATCACCGCCGTCCACCGGGTGGAGCTGCCGCCACAGCTGCCGGAGAACCGGGTGCCCCTGCTGGGCGATGTAGCCGCCGGCGCGCCCATTCTGGCTCAGGAGTGCGTGGAGGAGTATATCCCCTTTGACACCAACGGCGAGGACTGCTTCGCCCTGCGCATCCGGGGCGAGAGTATGCTGAAGGCGGGCATTCTGCCCGGCGACCAGGTCATCGTCCGCCGTCAGGAGACCGCCGTCAACGGCGAGATCGTCATTGCCCTCATCGGGGACGAGGCCACCTGCAAGCGCTTCTCCCGCAGGAACGGCCATGTCTGGCTGCTGCCGGAAAACGACGACTATCAGCCCATCGACGGCACCTTTGCCCGCATCCTCGGCAAAGTGGTCGGACTCCAGCGGCGCTATTGATAGGAGGCGGCTATGGATCAGAACAACCCCACTTTTCAGCGCTTCTGGGCGCAGAATAAGACCAACCTGCTCATCGGCCTCGTCATCAGCCTGTTCTGCTGTGTGATCGTGGGCCGGATGAGCCTGCTTTTTCCGATCTGGGGCTGGGCGATCGTTGCCATCGTCTGCTGGTGCGGGCGCACCGTACTGCTCTACTTCAACTGGAAGCGGGAGAATACAAAATAAAATAAAATGAACCGGGACAGGAAAACCAAAATTTCCTGTCCCGGTTTTGCATTCTGCGTCTGCAGCTTACACCTGCCGTTCCAAACTTGCAGAACAAAGGGGGATCGGGCAGACACCTTCCAGGTATAAATCGTGGGTCTTGGAAGAGCAGGGCACTAAAACTTGGCTGCCCCAGAGGGGAGCCAAGCTTGGCGCATTGCAAACCTACAAACCCCAATTTCAATAAAACACCTCATCCAGTATCAGCCCCTCTGGGGGCATGGTGCGGCCGGCGGCGGAGCGGTCCTGGGCGGCCAGAATGGCGGGCATATCCTCCGCTGTGCGCAGGCCGAGGCCGACCTCCACCAGCGTACCGGTCAGGATGCGCACCATCTGATTGAGAAAGCCGTTCCCCGTGAAGCTGAGCCGCACCTCCGGCCCGATCCGCTCGATCTCAATGGCCGTGACCGTGCGGACAGTGGACTTCTTGAACCGGCGCAGACCGCAGAAGGAGCGGAAATCGTGGGTGCCGCACAGCTGCTCCGCCGCCTGGCACATGGCCTCCACGTCCAGCGGCTCGGCCAGCGGGCAGAGGAATTTCCGCTCAAACACATTGGGGATTGGGCTGTTCCAGATGCGATAGACGTAGCGCTTGGCCTTTGCGTTCAGTCGGGCGTGAAAGCGCTCCGGGGCGGGGACGACGGCAGTGACCGCGATGTCCCGGGGCAGATGCGTCCAGCAGTATTCCAGCACGGCGGCGCAGTCCGGCGCAGTGCGCAGTTTTACATTGGCGATCTGCCCCCGGGCGTGGACGCCCGCATCGGTGCGGCCGGAGCCGTGGACTTCCACCTCGCCGCCGTCCAGCTCTCCCAGCACCCGCTGGAGCTTGCCCTGAATGGTCTGCTCCGTGTTGCCCTGCACCTGCCAGCCGCTGTAACGACCGCCGTCATATTGAATTGTCAGCTTATAGTTCCGCATCGTTCTCACCTGCCCAAGCATACCGTAAATCGCGCCGGATTGCAACTAGGGGCTGCGGATGACCCACAGCGGGCGGATGCCCTGCGCCGCCATGGCGCACCAGTATACCACAAGTCCGGCGGCAATTCCGCCTATCACGGCCCAGACCGTTCCCAGCCCGGCGTCCCGGCACAGGTGATAGCCCAGATGCACCAGCAGCGCCGCCAGCAGGGCGGCCAGCACCGGGGCGGAGAAACAGCGGTAGCAGTCCAGATGCCCCCCCGCATACCGCCACACCAGAAACAGGCAGAGCACGCATCCCAGCAGGCCGGTGCCCACAAAGGCGGCCACAAATCCGGCGATTCCGAGCCGGGGCGTCAGCACCACCGTGGCCAGCAGCTCCAGCGAACCGCAGAACAGGCTGACGGCGGCGCTCTGGCTCTGCTTCCCCAGTGCGTTCAGCATACAGCCCAGCACCGCATGACAACACCCGGCCCCCATGCCCACCGCCAGCGGCAGAATGTGCCGCCCTGCCCGGGGCTCAGCAAAGAGCAGCGTGCCCAGATCCGGCCCCAGCGCGGCGATCAGGGCGATGAGGGGCAGCACCACATAGCACACCGCCAGCATGGCCTTCTCCCCGGTGCGACGGAATGCTCCCATCTGCCCCAGCGACCGCTCCTGGGTCAGCCGGGGCAGCAGCGCCAGCGACAGGGCGTTCACAAAGGCGGTGGGGATCATAAGCAGCGGGAGGGTCATGCCCAGCAGAACACCAAACTCCTCCATGGCCTGCTCCGAGCTCAGCCCATGGCGCACCAGCAGCTGGGGAATGAGCACCGAAGTGGCCGCCCCCATCAGATTACCTGCCAGCGCAGTAAAGCTGACCGGCAGGGCGATGGCGCACAGACGGCGGCGCAGCTGTCCCGGTGGAATGCGGCCGTCCTCGGAGATGCGGCGCGACCTGCGCAGCCGGGCAATGGTAAGCACACCGGAGGAAAAGATCTCACTGAACAGCAGGCCGAGCACAATGAGCGCGGCGGCCCGCTCCGGCTGTTCCGGTTTCAGCACGACCAGAAGCAGGATAATGCACGCCGAGCGCAGCACCTGCTCTCCCACCTCCACTCCGGCGGGCAGACGCATGGAGCCGATGCCGTAAAATTGCTGTTTCTGGAGGTTTTCCACCCCAGTGAGCAGCAGTACCGGTGGCAGGAGCAGCAGCCCCAGCCGGGTGCGCGCATCCCCCAGCAGGTGGACGGCGATCCATTCGGAGCGGAAAAACACCACTGCCGCCAGCGGGAGCCACAGTGCCGCCATGCCCCGCAGTCCGGCGGCGGCGACCGGCCCCAGCGCGGCGTAGTCCCTGCGCGCATGGCATTCCGATGAAAGCACAGAGACCGCCACCGCAAGGCCGGAAATACAGATGGACTGGATCACGGCATAGGCGGGCATGATGAGCTGGTAGAGCCCCAGCACCTCCGCCCCTGCCAGCCGCGCCATGGCGATGCGGTAGAGAAATCCGAAGAATTGACCCGCTACGCCTACGCCGGTGAGCATCAGCGTGGAGCGAAACAGAGAGGGCCGGCCGGCCATTGGCATCACCACCATACAAAATGTTTACTCCATTTTATTGTAAAGGGCGAAATTTATGCAAAAAGGTTTTGACATTCTGCGCATCTCAGGGTAAAATAAAGAAGATTTGCCCGAAATGGGCTTACTTGCAAGAGAAAGTAAGTAAATGCGTCCAACCGGCGCTGCTCGTTTGGCCTGAAAGGAGAAAACAATTTGAACACAGCAAAAAAAGT
>ERZ808240.5488-NODE-5488-length-10287-cov-3.437353_pt1 | contig 10287 bp, 10 predicted proteins | sample MGYA00521084_ERZ808240 | MGnify/ENA primary metagenome ERZ808240 (study PRJEB31516, sample SAMN03275571) | gut metagenome | biome: mammalia-associated habitat; material: feces | host: Papio cynocephalus | place: Kenya | collected 2012-08-06 ... | reverse complement strand
TTTTTGCGGCTATGGAGCCGTATATTACGGGCTTCGCGGTATACCCGAGAACCGCATCCGGCTTTTCCTCGCGAAACAGCTTATATAATGCCCTTTCATACCGGATATCCTTAAACGGATTTACTCCGTTTTTTTCCATGGGTATCTCGACGAAGCGTGCGCCGAGGGCTTCGATTTTTTCCACTCCCACCCTGTTGGGGCCGGTGACGATAACCTCATATCCGCACGAAATTATTTTTTTGATAAGGTCGCCGCGAAAATTGTACGCCGTTCTGTTTTTAGGCGACACCAATATAAATTTCAATATGTATTCTCCCCATTCAAAAATTCACTTAAATTATTATATATCACCGAAAACAGGCGGTCTGCATTTCTTTCGGATACAAACGAATTGTGCGGAGTTATAATGACATTTTCCATATCCCACAGAGGGCTGTTTTGCGGCAACGGCTCGTTTTCAAAGACATCGAGCACCGCTCCGTAAATCCTTTTTTCGGAAAGAGCCGCAATAAGAGCCGATTCATCAACCACCGCGCCCCTTGATATGTTCACAAGAACGGCGGTATCTTTCATATATAAAAACATCTTTTCGCCGAAGAGACCCTTTGTCTCATCGGTAAGCGGAAGCGTTAAAACTGCAATATCGACATTTGAAAGCACGCTCGGAAGCTCCGACAACGGATAAATCTTATCATAATATTCATTTTCCGAGGGGTAAAGGTCAACGCCCGAAACTCGGCAGCCGAAAGCCTTAAAACGCTTTGCGCACTCCGTCCCCACAGAGCCGCAGCCTATTATCGCAACGCTCTTGCCGCAAAGCTCCCAAAGCTCTCTGTTTTTTTGCCAAAGGTGATTTTTTTGATTATCACGGAAGAAAAAGCTTTTCTTATAAATTAACAAAATACCGAGAACAGCAAATTCTGCCATCGGTACGCTGTAAACGCCCCTTGCGTTAAAAAGGGCAATATTTTTACTTTTTATATACTCCGCGGGCACTCTGTCAAGGCCCGCGCTCGTGAGCTGAATGTATTTAAGACTTTTGAAATTTTTTATGTCATTATATAAAAACAGACCGTTGCATACGACCGCGTCAACAGATGAAACGTCAAAGGGAATTTCCTCTCTTTCGTCTGCGACGTAAAGAATCTCTGCCCCCATGGCTTTAAGCCGTGAAAGCTGACATTCCGTATATTTGTATGCACCGGTCAAAAGGATTTTCATTAAATGATACCCCTGTTACTGATTTTAAAACGCATGGCTTTACGAGATGCTTCTTTTCGCTTTTACGATATCATCGACGCATTGCACGAGCTTCCCGTGATTTTCCGCAAGCTCTTCGGGGGTCATTTTTTCCGCCTTTTTTTCATACTCGCGAAATTCTCTGACGCCGATATTAAACCTCTCATATATCTCATCCTCACGAAGCTTTGAAACATCGCAAAATGCTCGCGACAATATCACCATGCCCGAACCGAGCCTGTAATGCTCGCCTATTATGTATTCCGCGGGCAACATAACTTTGCTGTGGACTCTGCCCACGCCTCCGAAGCCGTAAAATATGCCCTTTTCGCGGAACTTACGGCACAGCTTTTCCACCGTACCGTCCGCCACAAGCTGAAACATAAAGTCCATTTTGTAGCCGAGATGCAAATCGTTAAGCCCTATATGCACTTCGTCTATCCCCGGCACCGCAATAATTTCGTCTATGTGCTCTACCGCCTCGGGTGTTTCCACAAGAAGGCATGTCCTTGCCCTTTTGCCGACGCAGTTTATAAAAGCTCTTACCTCGTCCGCAGTCTTAAAATACGGGAGCATAACAATGTCGGCGCCGTCGTCTATTACGCGGTTGATTTCTTCACGTGAGCCGTCGTAAAACGAATTTACTCTGACCAAAAGCTCCGTCCTGTCTAAAACCGCGCTGAGCTTTTTCACGTCGTCAATGCTGTTATGAGATATTACGGTATCCATATTTGCCTGACGCTCTGCCTTACCGCGGGTTTCAAGGTCAAGGAATATTCGGTCTACCGAAACGTCCTGTGCCGTTTTTGCGATTTTCGGATCGTTTGTCAGATACATAAGTTTAAGAGCCATTATTTTTCTGCGCCCTCCGTCTTGCCCGAAGCTTCTTTTTCCGTTTTCGCATCAGAGGCGACGGTAGCGCCGCTGTTTTCGTTGTCGGCGTTTGTGATCACCTTGAAAGCGGTCATGAACATAATTTTGATGTCAAGCAAAAGTGACATATGGTCAACGTACCAGACGTTAAGCTCAATTCTTTTGTGCCACTCGACGTCCTTCCTGCCGTGAACCTGCGCCCATCCGGTTATACCGGGCCGCACCTCGAACATACGCTTTTGAAAATCGGTGTACTCCTCATATTTCCACGGGTGATATGTAAGCGGAGGCCGAGGTCCCACAAAGCTCATTTCGCCTTTTAAAATATTTAAAAGCTGCGGCAGTTCGTCTATACTCGCAGCACGCAAAATTTTGCCTATCTTTGTAACTCTGGCATCGCCTTTTCCGGAGTAGACGCCCGAACCGGTTTTTTCCGCTCCGACGCACATCGAACGGAATTTGTATATTTCAAAAACCTTTCCGTTTTTGCCTATTCTTTTTTGGCGGAAAATAACGGGTCCGCGACTGTCGATTTTTATAAGCAGCGAGACCGCAAGCATAAGAGGTGAAAGTAAAACAAGCCCTAAAAATGACACAATTATGTCAAAAAATCTTTTTACAACTCCGTAAACGCCTCTCACTTGCCGACACCCTCAAAAAACAGTCTTATTATCTAATTTATTATATACTTATACCTTAAATATGTCAATTAAAACAGGCGATTGTAAACATTTGTAAAGAAAACAGCGGCCGACACGGTAAAAACGATGTCGGTCGCTGTTTTTTAAATCATGTCGATATTATTTTTTGTGCCATTTAACGCCGTTCGGAGTATCCTCCAAAACTATACCCATAGCGGCTATCTCGTCACGTATGCTGTCAGCCTTTGCAAAGTCCTTTGCTTTTCTCGCGGCAGTTCTTGCGGCTATGAGCTCCTCCACCTTACCGTCAAGGTCGTTGTCCTTTTTCTCATACACAAGACCGAGTACGCCCGTAAGCTCCGAAAACAGTTCTTTCGCAAATGTCAAAAGCTCTTTGGACGAAGTGGGTATTACTTTTGAGTTTATATCTCTGACAAGCTCAAATACCGCTGAAAGTCCGTCGGCGGTGTTGAGGTCGTCGTCCATAACCTCTATAAAGCGCTCCTTGTGTGAGAGGAGGCTCTTTTTGATTTCCTCGGCGTTTTCGGGGAGAACATCCTCTGCATTTTGAAGAGCGAAATCAAGAGAGTCGCGGCAGGTATAGAGCCTTTGAAGTGACGCCTTGCACTGCTCTATAATGTCCACGCTGTAATTTATCGGACTTCTGTACTGAGAAGAAATCATAAGATAGCGTATCGGCTCATATCCGTATTTTTCGGCAACGTCGCGAACGGTAAAGAAATTGCCGAGCGACTTTGACATCTTGACATTGTCAACGTTTATATAGCCGTTATGCATCCAGTAATGGGCAAAGGGAACGCCGTTGCAGCACTCGCTCTGCGCTATTTCGTTCTCGTGGTGCGGGAAAATAAGGTCCTGACCGCCGCAGTGTATATCAATGGTCTTGCCGAGAAAACGTCTTACCATAGCGGAGCACTCAATGTGCCAACCGGGTCTGCCCTTGCCCCAAGGCGACTCCCAATACGGCTCGCCGGGCTTTGCACCCTTCCAGAGGGCAAAGTCCATAGGTTCCCTCTTCAGCTCTTCGATGTTTATACGCGCGCCTGCTTCAAGGTCCTCAAGCGGCTGATGGGAGAGCTTGCCGTATTCTTTAAACTTGGACGGGCTGAAGTAGACATCGCCGTTTGAAACGGGATAAGCATAGCCCTTTTCGATAAGAGTCGAAATAATGTCGATTATTTCATCGATATTTTCGGTGGCTCTCGGGTGGAATGTGGCTTCGCGCACATTCATGCCCTTTGTGTCGATCCAGTATTCTTTTATATATTTTTCGGACACGGTTTTGTAATCGGTGCCCTCTTCAATGGCTCTTTTGATTATTTTGTCGTCGATGTCGGTAAAATTCTGAACGAACGTCACCTTGTAGCCGCGGTATTCAAGGTAGCGGCGGAATGTATCGAAAACACAGAGAGGGCGTGCGTTTCCTATATGAATGTAGTTGTAAACGGTGGGGCCGCAGGCATAAATTTTGACTTCACCCGGAGTTATGGTTTTAAGCTCCTCTTTTTTTCGGGACATCGTGTTATATATCTTCATCTTCGTAATTCCTTTCGTTTTGCTCTTCATATTCGGCTTTTTTATATTTTTTCAGCTCTTTTTCAAGCTGTGTTATACGGTGCGACATTCTGCAAAGTTCTTGTGATACAGGGTCGGGAATATGAACCTGATCGAGACAATCGACACGCACACCCTTATGCTTTACGACTCTTGCCGGAACGCCCACGGCGGTGCAGTCCGGAGGGATTTCCTCAAGCACCACGGCGCCTGCCGCTATATTTGTATTGTCGCCCACCTTAAAGGGGCCGAGCACCTTTGCGCCGGCGCCTATGAGCACGTTATTTCCTATGGTGGGATGCCTTTTGCCGGTATCCTTGCCGGTACCGCCGAGCGTTACTCCCTGATACAGCGTTACGTCGTCGCCTATTTCCGTGGTTTCTCCTATTACCACTCCAGTGCCGTGGTCAATAAAAAAGCGTCTGCCGATTTTTGCCGCCGGGTGTATTTCTATCCCCGTCTTTTTGGCGGCTCGCTGAGAAATATATCTGCCGAGGAATTTCATATTATGATTCCAGCACCAGTAGGCTCTCCTGTGCATTCTGATGGCTTTAAGCCCCGGGTACAAAAGCAGTATCTGTATGGTCGAGGTCGCCGCCGGGTCGCGGTCCTTAACCGACTGTATGTCTTCTTTCAAGCGGTCAAACATTTTAAACACCTCCCGCAAAAAAATTTAAAGCCCCCGCAGGAAAAATATCCTGCGAAGGCGCAAATACGCGGTTCCACTTCGTTTTATAACTCATTATCCTTAACGCGGAAAACGTGCGAAGATACTGTCTTTCCCTTCGCCTGCTCACGGACGCACTTCGCAACACGCATCTTTAAGGGCATTTCAGCACGAGTGCCCTCTCTCTTAAAAGTGCGTAACATTGCTACTCTTTTCGATCAAAGCATTTTTACATCTCAATATATTGTATCACATTTTTTGTGTTTTGCACCAATTATTTTGAATAATCGATAACATTTTTACTGTCCTTTAAGTAAATAGCGCCGGAAACAACGGTGAGAGCGGCGGTTATCCAAAGCAGTAAATTTGAAATATGCGGCAAAGTAAACCATGTGTTCGCCGCGGAGAAAACCTCTTTTGAAAACGAGGTTTTCAAAATGTAATCCGTCTCGCAAAGGAGCATTATAATAATGGTAAATGTCATCTGGCTTACGGTTTTTGCCTTGCCCCACATATTCGCCGGAATTACGACTCCGTCGGCGGCGGCTATCATTCTTACGGACGCAACGGCAAATTCCCTCGCAAGAACTATCATAACTATCCAGATATTGCAAAGCCCCATAGACATAAACGCAAGCAGCGCGGAGGTAGTGAGTATTTTATCGGCTATCGGGTCAACCAGTTTTCCGAAATTCGTCACCTGACCGTTTTTTCTCGCAAGGTGACCGTCAACGGCGTCCGTTATCGCTCCGGCGGCGTAAATTGCCGTTGCGATAAGGAAGCGGTGCGGCAGCGACTCCCAAAGTATTGCGGCAAGGAAAAACGGCGTTAATATTATTCTGGCAATGGTCAGTTTATTGGGCAAATTCATCTTCATATAACTTCTCCGATCAGATCGTATTCATTTACGTCGAATATTTCCACATCCACGAAGTCGCCCTCATTAAGCTCATATCCGCAGGTAAAGCTTACCGTGCCGTCAATTTCCGGAGCGTCACGCCACGTTCTGCCGTAATAACTGTCCGTATAGCCGTCATAGCCCTCAACAACACAACGCATGGTCTTGCCTATATTGTCGTGATTCAGCTTTTCAAATATTTTGTACTGCTGCTCCATTATGATTTCGCCGCGTTTTTTTCTGACTTCCTCATCCACCTGATCGGGGAATTCGGCAGCGGGCGTGCCCTCCTCCCGAGAGTAGGCAAAGCAGCCGAGCCTGTCGAATTTTATTTCATTTACAAATTCGGAAAGCTCCGAGAATTGCTCTTCGGTCTCGCCGGGGAAGCCGGTTATAAGCGTTGTACGAAGCACAACACCGGGTATCTTTTTTCTGATTTTGGCTATAAGAGCAGTCAGCTCCTCGCGCGAGCCGCGGCGGTTCATACGTCTTAAAATATCCGAATTGCAGTGCTGAATCGGAATGTCCATATAATTTACGACCTTGTCGTTGTTTGCAAAGGCGTCGATTATTTCGTCGCTGAGCCTTTCGGGATAGAGATATAAAACTCTTATCCACTCTAAGCCCTCGATTTTTGAAAGCGAAGTCAAAAGTGCCGGCAGAGCGCATTTTCCGAAGAGGTCCTCACCGTAACGGGTGGTGTCCTGCGCCACAACTATAAGCTCTTTAACGCCGCCTGCAACAAGAGCTTCGGCTTCTTCCAAAATGCTCTCGGGCGTGCGGCTTCTGTATTTTCCGCGTATCGACGGTATCGCGCAATAGGTGCAGTTATTGGAGCAGCCCTCGCCTATCTTGATATAAGCATAGTAAGACGGCGTTGTGAGCATACGCTTGCCGTCAAGCGGCAAACAGGTTTTTTCACCGAAGGTTTTAAGCTCCTCTTCGCCGCCGCAGACCTTTTCGCAGACTTCGCATATATCGGAATTTGAGCCTATACCGACAACGGCGTCGACCTCGGGAATTTCCGACAGCACTTCATCCTTGTATCTTTCCGCAAGGCAGCCCGTAACCACTATTTTGCGTATTACGCCCTCTTTTTTCAGTTCGACCATATCAAGTATATTTTCAATGGCTTCTTTTTTTGCGTCCTCGATAAACCCGCAGGTATTAACTATAACCACATCAGCTCCGTCAACGTCATTCGTTATCTCGAATCCGTTATCCGCAAGCTTAGACAGCATAATTTCACCGTCCACCTGATTTTTGGGACAGCCGAGAGATATCATACCGACTTTTTTACTCATAAAATCCACACATAGCCTTTCACGCTGTAATCACTCCGATTCGGTTTCGACGCTCTCAAACGCCGCTCGTATGTCGGAATACGAATAACCGAGGCGCAAAAGGGCGTTTTTGGTTCTCACTATACCCTTTTCGTCGCCGAGATTACCCCTGTACTTCGTTTGCAACAATAATATAATACGATTTAAATCGTCTTTGTCAAGTCTTTCTGCGGCTTCTTCGGCTAAAGTTCGGTCTATGCCTCTTCGCATAAGCTCCTGCTTTATGCGGCCTATGCCGTATTTACGGTGTGTATAAAGCTCCTGTGCCAGCATCTCCGCAAAGTCCTCGTCATTTATAAGCCCGAGATTTTCGAGCTTGTCGGCAGCGTTCTCGGCGCACTCCCTCGGGTACTTCTGCATAAGCTTTCTCACGAGCTCCGCCTTGCCGTGCGCCCGACGCGACAGAAGCTCGGCACCCTTTAAAAAAGCGCGACGGGAGTTCACGGACAATGTTAAGTCCGCGAGCTCCGCGTCGTTAATTTCATTCACTTTATGCCATTTTTCGGAAAACCAAAACGTATCATCGACGGTAAGGGTGTATTCGTCGTCCACGAATATATGTATTTTTCCCTGCCTGCCGTCTTTAAAGCTCAGTTTCATTCGTCGTCATCCACCGCCACGTCGATTTTGGCTCTTGCCGCGGTCTTGGTGGTCTTTACGGGGCGGTAAGCTATGGGCGCGTCATCGTCAGCGGCGCTTTTGGCGTCGGATTTTTTCTCATCGCCGGCACCGTGCTCCTCCGCCATCTTTTCGCGAATCTGCTTCTCGATTTCATCGGAGAGCGCCTTGTCGTTTTTAAAGAGGTTTTTAACATTGTCTCTGCCCTGGCCGAGTCTTGTCTCGCCGTAAGAGAACCACGCGCCGCTCTTTTTGATAATACCGTAGTTAACGCCGAGGTCAACTATCTCGCCGACTTTTGAAATACCCTCGCCGTACATAATGTCAAATTCGGCGGTCTTGAAGGGCGGAGCCACCTTGTTTTTAACTATTTTTGCCCTTGTTCTCGAACCGATAAATTCTCCGCCTGCGCCCTTGAGCTGCTCTATACGTCTTACGTCAACACGTATGGAGGCGTAGAATTTAAGCGCTCTGCCGCCCGTGGTGACCTCGGGATTGCCGTAGACCACGCCGACCTTTTCACGGAGCTGATTTATAAATATTATTATGGTATTTGATTTTGAAATAACGCCTGCAAGCTTACGCAGAGCCTGCGACATAAGTCTCGCCTGAAGACCCACATGGCTGTCGCCCATATCGCCGTCTATTTCCGCGCGCGGAACAAGAGCCGCTACGGAGTCAACTATTATTACGTCAAGCGCACCCGAACGTGCCAGCGCCTCGACTATTTCGAGCGCCTGCTCGCCGTTGTCGGGCTGCGATACCAAAAGGGAATCGACATCTACGCCGAGATTTTTTGCATATACCGGGTCAAGAGCGTGCTCCGCGTCAACAAACGCCGCCTCGCCGCCGAGCTTTTGCGCCTCTGCCACAACGTGCAGCGCAAGTGTGGTCTTACCCGACGACTCGGGGCCGTAAACCTCTATTATCCTGCCGCGCGGGAAACCGCCTATTCCGGTAGCACAATCAAGAGTTATGGAGCCTGTCGAAATAGCCTCGACATTGAGCGCGTTATTATCTCCGAGACGCATAATGGTTCCGGAGCCGTATTTTTTCTCAAGCTGAAGTATGGCTGTATCAAGCGCTTTACTTTTATCGGACATCTTAAAATTACCTCTCAATCGTACAAATGTTCGTTTGACGTCATTATATAATATCGACGTCAAAAAAGCAAGAGATTTTTATAAAAATAGTTAATTTTGAAAAAACGCTTGCATTTTACGTTGCATTCTGTTAGAATACTGTTTGCTAATCATTAAAGGAGGTGCTCTTCGTTATGGCAAAATGTGAATTCTGCGGTAAAGACGTAGCTTTCGGAATTAAAGTTTCTCACTCACACAGACGTTCCAACAGAACCTGGAAGCCAAACGTAAAAAAAGTTAAGGCTATCGTAAACGGCTCTCCTAAAAGAGTTTATGCTTGCACTCGTTGCCTTCGTTCAGGCAAGGTCACAAGAGCTGTCTGAGGCATAAAGCAAACTTTATACGGACGAAAAATTACGACGCTTTCCGGGTTACCGGGGAGCGCTTTTTCGTTTCCGGAAACATTTTAAATCCGAGGTGCAACCTATGAAAAAACTTTTAAGCCTTGTCAGAGCCGCCGTTGACCGCTACAACATGATAGACGAGGGCGATAAAATTGCCGTGGGCGTTTCGGGCGGCAAGGATTCGCTTGCCCTTTTGTATGCTCTCGCGCGGCTTCGCTTTTTTTACCCGAAGCACTTTGACATTATCGCAATAACGCTTGACTACCGTTTCGGGAACGAGGATGGCGACTTCACCGAAATACAAAAGCTCTGCGACAGTCTCGATGTTAAATACGTTGTAAAAAAGACCGACCTTTGGGACGTCATATTCAATATCCGCCGCGAAAAAAATCCGTGCAGTCTCTGCGCCAAAATGCGCCGCGGTATTCTTCACGACACCGCCAAGGAATATGGCTGTAACAAAATCGCCCTCGGGCACCACCTTGACGACGCTGCGGAAACATTTATTATGAATCTTTTAAACGGCGGCACGATAAAATGCTTTTCGCCCGTCTCATATCTTTCGAGGAAAGAGCTGTATTTAATACGCCCTTTGATATTTGCCTACGAAAAAGACGTAAAGCGTGCGGCGGCGAGCCTTAACCTGCCGATAGTTAAAAGCAAGTGCCCGGCGGACGGGGTAACGGAGCGGCAAAACACAAAAGAGCTGCTCTTGTCTCTCGAAAAAAAGTATCCCGCTCTGCGCGAAAAAATAGTCGGCGCAATGCAGCGCGGCGGAGTCAGCGGCTGGTAAAAACGCCAAAACGCGAAAGAATCGCTCTTGTCTCTCGAAAAAAATATCCGGCTCTGCGCGAAAAAACAGTCGGTGCAATGCAGCGCGGCGGAGTCAGTGGCCGATAAAAGCGCCAAAACGCGAAAAAGTGTTGTATTTACATACTTATAATGGA
>ERZ808240.5487-NODE-5487-length-10287-cov-6.304535_pt1 | contig 10287 bp, 7 predicted proteins | sample MGYA00521084_ERZ808240 | MGnify/ENA primary metagenome ERZ808240 (study PRJEB31516, sample SAMN03275571) | gut metagenome | biome: mammalia-associated habitat; material: feces | host: Papio cynocephalus | place: Kenya | collected 2012-08-06 ... | reverse complement strand
ATAAAACCATAAGTCTCATGCGGGAAGACAATGTCTTCCCCTACATATTTTGTTTGCGCATTATAATAAATTATAGCTTACATGCTTTTTTAATTACTTCCACCGCCTGTTTCAGCTGTTCGAACGGAATATTCAGCGCGGGGAGAAGGCGGACCTTATCCTTTGCCGTAAGGCACAGCACGCCGTTATTCATGCACTCTGCGATAACCTCCTTTGCGCTCTTTGTTGTTTTAATTCCAATCATCAGACCCATTCCGCTGACGTTCTCGATTCCGTCCGCATTCGAAAGAGCCGAGAAAACGTATTCGCTTTTCTCCCTGACTTCGTTTAAAAGAGCGTCGTCGATGCGGCTTAAAATGCTGACCGCACCCGCGCAGCACACGGGATTTCCGCCGAATGTCGAGCCGTGGTCACCGGGCTTTAATACGTTTTCGACCTTTTCACCCATCATCGTTGCGCCTATCGGCAGACCTCCGCCGAGACCCTTTGCCGTCGAAACTATGTCGGGAGTAAGTCCGTAATTCATATACGCGTACAGCTGTCCCGTTCTGCCGTTGCCGGTCTGAACCTCGTCGATAATCAGCGGGATGTCGTTCTCCTTTGCCAGATTCTGCGCGCAGAGCGCGAACTCCTTATCGAGCGCGATAACTCCGCCCTCGCCCTGTACAATTTCGAGCATGATGCCCGCGGGCTTAACCTCGCTTACGAGCTTTTTAAGCTCATCGCAGTCGTTCGCCGTGCAGTAGACAAAGCCCGGGGTCAGGGGGGTGAAATCCTCGTGGAATTTGTCCTGTCCCGTGGCGGCGAGAGTCGTTATCGTTCTGCCGTGGAAGCTGTTTTTCAGCGTTATAATCGTATAATAATCCTTGCCCTTTTTGTCCTCGGAATATTTGCGCGCTGTTTTTATTGCGCACTCGTTTGCCTCGGCTCCGGAATTTGAAAAGAATACCTTTTTCATCCCGGTTTTTTCGCACATCATTTTTGCAAGAGTTGAACACGGCTCGGTATAATATAAATTCGACGTATGCTGAACCTTGTCAATCTGGTTTTCGACGGCTTTTTTCCATTCGCCGTCCGCGATTCCGAACGCAGTAACGCCGATTCCGCTGCCGAGGTCGGTATACTCTTTGCCGTCGCTGTCAATGACCGTCGAGCCCTTGCCCGATACTATTTCAATCGGGAAACGCGCGTACGTATTCGCCACGTATAAATTATCGTTTTCTTTTATATAACTCATTTTAAACGTCCTTCTTTACCATGGTTCCGGCACCTTCGTCGGTCAGAAGCTCCATTAATATGGAGTGGTGAACTCTGCCGTCCATTATGATTACCTTGTCGACTCCTTTTGAAATAGCGTCGATACAGCACTGAACTTTGGGAATCATTCCGCCGGAGATAATATTTTTCTCTCTCAATTTATGCGCGTCGGAAATCGTCATGTTTCTTATAAGCGTGGACGGGTCGTCCTTATCGAGCATTACGCCCGCGATATCGGTCATGAGAATAAGACGTTTTGCTCCGATTGCGCCCGCGATGAAAGCCGCCGCAGTGTCGCCGTTTATATTATAAATGTTACCGCTTTTATCGAATCCGAGCGTTGAAATAACGGGGATATAATTGTTTTCGAGCAGGTCGTTTACTATTCCGATATTGATTTTTTTAATATTTCCGACGTATCCGAGACGTTCGTCCTTCATTTCGGCTTCAATTAATTTGCCGTCCATGCCCGAAATACCCGCCGCCGCGGTGCCGAGCTGTTCGAGCATTGCCACAAGCGATTTGTTGACCTTGCCTGCGAGAACCATCTGAACGATGTCGACGGTTTCACGGTCGGTAACTCTCAGTCCGTCGATAAACTCCGTTTTTTTGCCGAGTTTTGTCATCATTTCGCTTATCTCCGGTCCTCCGCCGTGGACGAGAACGACTTTGACTCCGACGAGTCTTAACAGTGCGATATCCTCCATGACCTCGAGCTTTAATTTATCGTCGGTCATTGCGTTTCCGCCGTATTTTATAACGACGACTTTTCCGTAATATTTCTGAATGTACGGCAGAGCCTGAGTTAAAACGCTCGCCCTCTGCGCGTTTGTAAATTCGTCCGTCATGTCCTGTAATCTCCGTTTATCTTAATATAATCGTAAGTTATATCGCAGCCGAAGCAAGTGCATTCGGCAGAACCCGACTTCATATCTATATCAATCGTAATATCGTGCTCGGTAAGTATTTTCTTTGCAAGTTCCTCGTCGAAATCGAGTCCCTCGCCGTTTTTACATACGGGAATCGAGCCCGCCTTGCTCTCGAACGCGATTGATACCTTTTCGGGATCAAAATCAGCGCCCGAATAGCCCATAGCGCACAGTACGCGCCCCCAGTTTGCGTCAGCGCCGAATATCGCCGCCTTAGTAAGGGTCGATGATATAACGGATTTTGAAACGGTCTGCGCGGTGTCTTCATCGGAAGCGTTTTTAACTTTGCAGATAATAAGGTGCTTCGCGCCCTCGCCGTCGGACGCCATTTCCATAGAAAGACGCGTGCAAAGCTCCTTTAACGCCGAGACGAATTCATTATAATCTTCGTTTTTCTCCGTTATAATGTCGTTGCCCGCCTCGCCGTTTGCCATAACACAGCACGTGTCGTTTGTCGATGTGTCGCCGTCGACGCTTATTCTGTTGAATGTGACCTTGACGGTCTCCTTTAACGCCTCTTTGATCATATCGGCGCTTATCGCGCAGTCGGTTGTTATGAAACAGAGCATTGTACCCATGTTCGGATGAATCATACCCGAACCTTTTGCTATACCGCCCAATTTAACGGTTTTTCCGCCGGCCTCAGTTTCGAGCGCAAGCTCCTTTTTTACGGTGTCGGTCGTCATGATAGCCTTAGCCGCCGCATCCGAACCCTCGTCGGAGTGTGAAATGCTCTTATAAAGCTCGGGCATGCCGTTTTCGATTGCCGTAATATTAAGAGGCTGACCGATAACGCCGGTGGAGGCTATTACAACGTCGTTTACTTCGCAGCCGATTTCCTTAGCCGCCGCGGCGCACATTTTAATTGCGTATTCCTCGCCGTGAGGCGCGCACGCGTTCGCTATTCCGCTGTTGATGACAGCCGCCATTGCCGTGCCGTCGGAAAGATGTTCGATATCTACCGCGATATGCGAAGCCTTGACTTTATTTTTAGTATATACCGCCGCCGCAGTGCATTTCGAATCCGAAACAATCATTGCGACGTCCTTTTTATTTTTGTTATGCGTTTTAACTCCCATGTGAAGTCCGCCCGCTTTAAATCCCTGAGCTGCACAGACTCCGCCGTTTATATATTTCATTTTAATTTACCTCTCTTAAATTATGAGTCCCGTTGTCTCTCCGAGTCCGAGAACGATATTCATATTCTCTATAGCCGAACCGCACGCGCCTTTTCCGAGGTTGTCAAACAGTGCGGTTATTGTAATTCTCTCGTCGTTTCCGCAAACGATAATTTCGAGCGAGTCAAGTCCCGCTTTTTCATTTGCATATATTGTTGACGGCGTATCGCCCTTTTCCCTGACGCTTATTAATTTACTGTCTTTATAAAAATCGCTCAGCGCCTGTCTTACCGAGTCAGCCGTTCTGTTTTCGTTTCCGTCAATGGTTACTGTCGTCGCCATGCCCTCTAAATAATCGTCTACGACGGGGCAGAATACGGGTTTTTTATCAAGTGCGCACATCTTCTGCATTTCGGGCAGATGTTTATGCTCCTGAGAGAGCGAATATATGCCCGGGCTTGACTGAAATTCTGTTTTTCCGTCGGACTCATACTGCGCTATCATCTTTTTTCCGCCGCCCGAATAACCTGTCAGCGAGAAGCACGAAAGCGTCTCGCCGGGGTCGATAATCCCGAGTTTTACAAGCGGTGCAACAGAGCTTATAAATCCCGTTGCGTGACAACCGGGGTTTGCAATTCTCTTTGAATTTTTAATCTTCTCTGTTCCGGTAAGCTCCGGAAAACCGTACGTCCAGCCGTCTGCGCATCTGTGAGCGGTCGACGTGTCGATAACGCATGTCGATTCGTTTTCTATAAGCGTTACCGCCTCTCTCGCCGCGTCGTCGGGCAGACACAGAAACACGACGTCGGCCGCGTTCATAAGTCTTTTTCTCTCGGAGATGTCCTTGCGTTTGTCTTCGTCGATTTCGATAACTTCAACATCGTTTCTTTTTGCAAGACGAGCGCGGATATTAAGCCCCGTCGTGCCCGCCGCACCGTCGATAAATACTTTTTTCATTACGGCATCTCCTTTTGCTGAATAATATTTAAGGATATTGAATATTCTATCATTAAATATTCAATAAGTCAATAAATATATACACGAAATATGTATAATTATGCGTACTGTTTTTGTGTAACTCCGCTCATTATCATATTAATACTAAATACAACGGTTTTAAAGTTTTTTAGTGAAGGCACAGCGAAAAGAAAACGGATATTTCTTTACTTTTTCCGAAATTATATATGAACCGTAATAATACAAAATACAGCAAAAGAGAGTCGAATCCATAAGCCCAAAATACACTGCTCCGTGCTTCTGAAATCCGGTATTCCTATACATAGGATGAATGTGAAATTTATAGATATACTTCGCCGTATTTTGGGTGCGAAGCAGTTTAGATTCATCATATTTTCGTTTCGGCAAGGCAAAGGATTTCGGCTTTCAAGTTTCCTTAACGCAGTCAAAGCGGAAAGAGGGTGAATATAAATCTCATGTGTTCGGCGAGCTTTTGATGTAAATAATAAAAACAACGGAGAAACCGTATGAAATTCGGTTCTTCCGTTGTATAATTTTTATGAGGTTCTGTTTACCGCGTTGGGGTTTTCGATTTTTGCGCTGATTCTTAAAATCATTCTCGCGTCGTTCGCGGTTACTTTGCCGTTGCCGTCTATGTCGGCGGCAAGCAGTGCGTCACCCTCGAGTTTCTCGATTCCTGCGGCGCTGCGAAGCGTAAGTCTTGCGTCCGAGCCCGTAACCTTGCCGTCGAAATTAACGTCGCCCATGAGAATCTGAGTCTTTGACTTTATTTCGGTTACGTCGCTTCTGAACTGCGCGGATTTTCCGTCGGAGTCCCTGACGGTAAGCGTTACGGAATAATCGCCGGATTCGCTTGCAGTAAAGAAGAATTCCTTATACTCCGAGAATTCGCCCTCCTCATAGAGTTCGCCGTCCTTGTTTACGTCGAAGCAGTATTCGTATTTTCCGCTGCCTCCGACAACTGTTGCAATCCAGACGATATCCATGTCTGTTTTGACTGATTCCTTGTCAAGGCTTAACTGAACTATGGTAAGCGGTACTCCGGGTTTGCCGTCGTTTTTAATGTCGTTTGCCTGCGATGAGGGTTCCTCCGACGCGGGTGAAGTTTCGTCGGGATTCGAGCCGAAGTTTGCCGAATTATCGTCGACGGTTTCTATTTTCGTAGCGTAGAATTTTCCGTTATAAAGGCAAATCCATCCCGTTTTGCCTTTGAACTCTATTTTCCCCCACTTGCTGTTTGCAATTTCGAGAATTTTAACAATAGTATTTTCCTGTGAATTTTTCGTATGAGAGTCGAGCTGGCCGAGAACGCTTCCCGAGGTCGAGGGTGTTGAACGGACATTTAACGAATCGACAACAACCGCGTATTCGCCGGTCGTGAATTCGGGAACTTCCTCTCTGTCTATGCTGACGCTTGAATCGGTTTTTGAAAAGTATACGAGTCCGTAAGGATTGCCGTTCATGCGTTTATATTCCGATTTAAAAAAGCTTAATGACCATACACGGCATCCGCCCTCGGGGGATGAGCCGTATCTGAACGAGTCCGTAAAATAGACCTCTCCGTCTATTATTGCGCTGATTACGACGACGTGTGTTGAACCGCTCGTTCCGCCGGTGCCGTAGCTGACGGCTATGTTTGAAAGATTGTTTCCGTATTTGTTTATAAGTTCGTCGATGCAGTTCGAACCGCCGATTGTTACGACGTTATAACCGCCCGACGTGCTGTTTTTGTCTCTGTAATCGTAATACCATTCACTGCCCCCGCCCTGATAGTCGGGTTCTGAACCTGTGTACACGCCCTTTGCAAGGAGCTGATATGCCGCCGCGATGTTGCAGCTGCCGTAGAATGAACGCCATCCCTTTAAGTTCAGCGCCTTTTTATAATCCGATTCGACCTGAGAAATAAGTTCGCTTTTCGTCAGTGCCGAGGCGGAAAACGCCGATGACGTGAACACCGTAACGGTCATAAGAAGTGTAAGAAAGAGTGACAGCACCCTTTTTGAAGTCTGATTCATCAATAAAGCCTCCGTTATTGTCGGATAGTATCGAGTTTAGCCGATACTCTGAGTATGAGACGCGCGTCCGAGGCGGTGATTTTACCGTCCCTGTTTGCGTCGGAATATTTAAGCGTTTCGCTGTCGAGATTTTCAAGTTTTGCCGTGTATCTTAAAAGGAGACGTGCGTCAGAGGCGGTGATTTTGCCGTCAAGGTTGATGTCCCCGATAAGTCTTTGCGTGCCCGACGATGAAGATGACAGTTTTATGCTTATGTTTTCTCTTACGTCGACGGGCTCGTCGGATGAAGAATTAAATACCATGATTTTTGCGCTGAAATTCTTTTCCCCCGCCTTAATGTCGGACGCTTTTATCGTTACGCTCGCCGTACGTCCCGAAATTTTGCACGGATATGATTTCGCGTTATCCGAAGACGAAGCGCGTACGTAAACAACGGCATCCGTAGCCGAGTCGGAATTTACGCTGAATGTAAGCGTGCACGAATTATCATCAGTGTCGGTCTGATTATATGAATTTATAATTTTTGAATCTCCCGAGCCCAAAATAAGAGACGCGCAGTAATTGTACGTCGCGGTACGTCTTGAAACGTATTTTCCTCCGTAGTAATCAAGTGCCGCCGCATGAAGCGAGTCGAGCGTTATGAAGTCATATCCGCCGAGCTTCTGCGCCGCGTTGCGCGCAATATGAGCAGAACCGCCGTAGCCCGCCTGATTTTCAATATCGGCAAAGTATACGAGCGCCTTTTCATCCGTTATACCGAGCTGAATGCCGTGGCTTATATAACTCTTTATATCATTTTTTGCAAGGTCGTCCTGGGCAATGTGCCCCTCTGTTGTGTCAAGCAGTGCGGAAACCGCCTTTGCCTCGTCTGAATTAAACGTCCTTGATGACCAGTTTGACGAAGTCGTCTTTATTTCGTTATAAAGAGCGCCGCCGAGAATCGTTTTAGCCTGAGAATCGTTCATGGATACGATTGTTTTTAAAAGATTCAGCGCTCTTACCGCATGCCACTGAACCTTGCCGATGCTGACGGCTCCGCTGTCGTTGGGGTTGACTGACGAGTAACTTCCCTCGTTTGTATAAATCACAACCGCCGCAGCGTCCGCCAGCGTCGTTATGTCCGCCGCCGCTGCCGTAACCGTTAAAAATGAAGCGCAGACAATCAGTGCAAGCGCCGCGGAAATTACGGTAATTATTTTTTTTCTGAGCAGTTTCATAACGAAACCTCCTGTCGACAGTTGTGTATTTTAACATTTTCAGCGGTTTAGGTCAAGGTTTTTTCATTATGTTTGGAAGTATTGCACGAAAAAAGTTACAAATTGATTACAAAACGGCTTTGGGAACGTAACAATTACGTTGATTTTTTGTACAGTATTACTTTTCCTCATATATGACATATGTGGTATAAAATGTTTAAAAAGTGTAATTGAACTCTTTAATGTCTATATAAAAACAGGGTAAAAGATAGCGTCTTTTACCCTGTCCGATATTATGAAATTTAAATATTTTCGTCTTTCGGAATGCACGATAATACGTCCCAGACCGAGTTTATCTCCGTCATTTTCGAATACAGCGAACCGCTCATATATTCGTATCCGAGAGTGACGGTTTTCTCCCCGCCGTTATCTGTTTCCGTGCTTCTTATCATCTTATTGTCGGAAGAATACACGTACGAACCGCTGAATAATGTATGCTGCGACGAGTCTGTAACCGTTTTTGATATGAGATTATTTTCGTCGTATTCATATTTTTCGTCCGTTACGTTCGATATGCCGGATGCCGAATATGATACGGATTTTGTCGCCTGCGTGATTCTCGACTTTGAATCGTAAACGTATGCGTACGTCGTTACGACCGTTGCGAGATCCTTATTGAACGTAGAGGAGTAGACGAGGTTATTTCTATCGTCGTAACGGTATACGCATTCTATGGAATCCCTGCCGTAATCGGTCAGCGTACCGGAAATTATGTTACCGTTAGAATCATATGCATACGTGCGCGTGAATCCGGAAATCTGCGTATTATCCTTGTCGTATGACGCGTAAAATGTGGGGTTTGAGTATTTGTCAAATACGTATTCTTCAGATTCGATAATCTCGGCATTGGGTGAGTATACCTGAGTGCTTACTCTTTTCGACGAATCGCGTTCCGACGACATCTGTGTTTTTACGGTTCTGAAAAGGGCGGAATCCTTATATTCCCTTCTCCTGACGATTGAAGAGCCTTCGTACTCGAATTCGAGTATCGGAACGGTGTTCGAATTTTCCCTTACCGACGCGTCTTCGATTCGTGAATTGTTATTAATTTCGGGTGGTTTTTTGTTGTTTGATTCGTCTTTTTTCTCCCCGCCGTCCTTTTTTTCGCCGACAGATAAAATCCGCGAATCGCTGTCGAATGTGAAAACAATCTGCCGTTCGAACTTGTTTTGAGTGTTATAATAATTCAGTTTTATATTGTTTTCGTCCGTTATATCGAAAACTGCGGTGATTTTTTTATCGCTGTACGAAACCGGAATACTGCCCTCATCGGACTGACGGACATTGTCCGGCTCATTTGTAAAAATATCGGTGATGTCGGCGTTCGTGTCTATTCCGCCGATAAGAATTCCGAAGCAAAGAGACAGCGCGACGACCGTCATTACGAGCGACGACGTTACTGCTTTTTTTGTTTGCGGTATGACCTCTTTCGGCGGTTTTTTAATTTTCAGTTTTCCTTTGAACATAAAACCACCTTATAATTATTTATATATAATATACTATTATAATATATACAGATTGATTTCGAATAAGTAAAATCAATTTTTGAGCGACTGCATCGGCGCGGGAATTCTTCCGCCTCTGTTGATGAATTTTTTGCTCGAGGAATAATTTATCGGCATTACGGGGCCGCTTCCGAGCAGTCCGCCGAATTCGAGTTCGTCGCCGACTTTTTTTCCGATTGCGGGGATGAGACGTACAGCCGTCGTCTTCGAGTTGACCATTCCGATAGCCGCCTCGTCGGCGATTATAGCCGAAATCGTTTCGGGCGCGATGTCGCCGGGAACTACTATCATGTCGAGTCCGACCGAGCAGACCGCTGTCATTGCCTCGAGTTTTTCTATTTTAAGATTACCGTTTCTCGCCGCCTCTATCATGCCCGCGTCCTCGGTTACGGGGATGAACGCGCCCGAGAGTCCGCCGACGTGCGAGGATGCCATAACTCCGCCCTTTTTGACTGCGTCGTTTAAAAGTGCAAGCGCCGCCGTCGTGCCGTGTGTTCCGCATGACTCTAGTCCCATTTCCTCGAGTATATGTGCTACCGAGTCGCCGATAGCAGGTGTGGGAGCGAGCGACAAATCAACGATTCCGAACGGAACACCGAGTCTTTTTGACGCTTCGCTGGCTACGAGCTGACCCATTCTTGTGATTTTAAATGCCGTTCTTTTTATGAGATCTGCGATTCCCGTCAGGTCGAGTCCCTCCGATTTTGCAAGGGCAGCCCTGACTACTCCGGGACCGGAAACGCCGACGTTTATTACGCAGTCGGGTTCACCCGCGCCGTGGAACGCGCCCGCCATGAACGGATTGTCCTCGGGAGCGTTGCAGAATACGACGAGTTTTGCCGCGCCTATGCAGTCCCTGTCGGCTGTCAGGCGTGAGGCTTCGAGAACCTGTCTGCCCATGAGTTTTACCGCGTCCATGTTGATTCCCGTTTTTGTCGAGCCGATATTTACGCTCGAGCATACGTGTTCCGTTACGCTCAGTGCCTCGGGAATAGCCTTGATAAGTTCTCTGTCCCCGTGGGCGAATCCCTTCTGAACGAGCGCGGAAAATCCGCCGATGAAATTGACTCCGCATGCGTTTGCCGCCTTTTCAAGCGTTACGGCTATTTTAACCGCGTCTTTATTATCGCAGGACGCGAGTATCATTGCTATGGGAGTTACCGAAATCCTTTTATGTATAATAGGTATACCGAATTCTCTCTCGATATTCTCGCCGGTTTTTACGAGGT
>ERZ808240.5485-NODE-5485-length-10295-cov-11.700684_pt1 | contig 10295 bp, 13 predicted proteins | sample MGYA00521084_ERZ808240 | MGnify/ENA primary metagenome ERZ808240 (study PRJEB31516, sample SAMN03275571) | gut metagenome | biome: mammalia-associated habitat; material: feces | host: Papio cynocephalus | place: Kenya | collected 2012-08-06 ... | reverse complement strand
CCATATATATGCGAAAAAGCCCAGCTTTTACTGGACTTTTTCGACAGACTGAAATATCCCGAAGCATAGCTTCGGGATATTCTGTTTTATCAGCCGAAAATGCTTTTAAGCGTTAACAGGCGGAGTAAATATTCCGATAGAAGGGGGATTAAAGCTCCATAAAACAAAAAGCAGCAGACTTAAAGCGGTTATAGCCAAAAACACATACTGCGCGGCGCTGCCGATAAGCTTTTTGTTTTTAATAATTCTGTTCTTTATATAAAGCATTGCAAAAACGCCTATAAAAAAGCTTAATACGTCAAGCGCCATAAGGTTGTAGCCCAAAATACCCGTATAGGTGTAAAAAAACGCCGTTATTGCAAGCATTCCGCCGAAAATACCGAGAGCTGACGCGGCGATATAATTCTTAGGCCGATCCTTTAATATAAAGTATTCAATAACCGAATATATAACCGCGGGGAAAAACAAAAGCTTTAAATGCTCCCAAGTGCTTTCGTTAACCGGAGCTATCGCGCCTATAAAGTCGTTTTTATTCGTCCAATCATATAAAAAGTGCCAAAGCGTGCCTACAATTCCAACTATGATAAATTCGGTAAAATAAGCGTATTTTTTCATTAGATCACCGTTTCCTTTCACTGTTTTATTATATGTGAAAGAAAGCGGAATATTATTACGGCTTACAGCTTCCGCAGGGCGAATATCCCGCGGAAACAGCCTCGTCTCTTGTTGAAAAGTATTTTTTGTTTTCGTCCTTTGTCTTTTTAGCGGAGGCACAGGAGGATTTATGGAACACGTGCGATTTTTTATTGCCTACAAAGCTTCCGCTTTTTTTATTTGATTTGCCGGTGCCGGGCTTAACGCTGGTTATGGGAATTTCATCGGGCATACTGCCTGCCGCGGCAGAGGAATTACCGGACGATGTGCGGTAGCCGTTTACGCTGTTATCGGCAGGGTAGCATATGCTTACGTCGGCATGGGAATTATTACCGCCCCCGGTATTGCAGGCGCAAAGCGTTATTAAGGCTAAAATAAGAATTGATATTCTTTTCATTGCTTTTTGGATCCTTTCTTTTAAAAACACTTGAAATGGCAGGTTATATGGTTTAAAATAAACAAGAGGTGTTATAATGAACCGCTATGCCGACAGCGAAAAATTAACCGAGCTTAAAGCAAAGGCAAACCGCCTGCCGCTTACACCCGGAGTATATATTATGAAGGATAAAAACGGGGTTATTATATATATAGGTAAGGCAAAGGCGCTTAAAAACCGCGTTACGCAATACTTCGGCAGCGGCAATCAGCATACCGAAAAGGTAAGGCGTATGGTATCAAATGTCGACAGCTTTGAGTATATACTGTGCGACAGCGAGTTTGAAGCGCTTATACTTGAAAATTCGCTTATTAAACAAAACCAACCTAAGTATAACATACTTTTAAAGGATGATAAAGGCTATTCCTACGTTAAAATAACAGCGGAGAAATGGAAAAAGCTTACCACCGCAAAATCGGCTGAGGGCAAGGGTGAATTTATAGGACCATATACCTCCGGCTATGTGGTAAAGGAAACTGTTGACGAGGCGCGTAAAATATTTAAGTTGCCCGATTGTAACCGCAGTTTTGATAAACCCACCAAGCCCTGCCTTAACTATCATATCGGGTTGTGCGAGGCGCCCTGCCGCGGAAAAACAAAGCTTTGCGATTATCTTGATAACCTGTATTCCGCAGTGGATTTTATAAAGCACGGAGACAGGGAGGGCGATACCGTGGCGCGCCTTACCGCCGAAATGGAGAAAGCCGCCGAACGCCTTGATTTTGAAAACGCCGCAAGGCTGCGCGACCGAATTAACGCAATAAATAAGATAAAGGAAAAGCAAAAGGTTGTAAGGGCAACCTATAAAGACGAAGACGTTATCGCCTCGGCTGTTATAGGCGAATCCGCCTGCACCGCGGTATTTGTTTTCAGAAATTACCGCCTTACCGATAAAAAGAAGTTTATTATAGACGGCGTTAATAACAGGGAAGAGCTTTATACCGAGTTTCTGCACCGCTATTATTCCGAAAAAGGCGACATTCCCTCGCGCATTTTAATAGATACCGAGGCCGATTTTTCGGCGGAGGAGGAGTGGCTTACCCGCGTTTCGGGCAGAAGGGTTGCCTTTATAAACCCGAAGATAGGCGAGCAAAAGGCGCTGCTTGATATGTGCTTTAACAATGCGGCTGAAAATTTATCGGAAGTAATTAACAGAACGGGGCGCGAGACCTCGGTGTTAGATGAGCTTTCAAGGCTTTTGGGGCTTGATACCGCTCCCCGATATATCGAGGCTTACGATATTTCGAACACCGCCGGCAGTGAAAACGTAGCCGGAATGGTGGTATATAAAGACGGGCGGCCGCTAAGAAGCGCCTACAAAAAATTTAAAATAAAAACCTTTTCTGGTCAGGACGATTTCCGCTCTATGGCGGAGGTGCTTGACCGCCGCTTTACCGAATACGAAAAGGGGGAGGACGAGGGCTTTGCCGTACTGCCCGATTTAATATTGCTTGACGGCGGCGCAGGGCAAATGTCCGCAGTGGTGCCTGTGCTTAAAAAGCACAATATTAGCGTTCCGCTTTTTGGAATGGTAAAGGACTCTAAGCACCGAACCCGCGCTATTGCGGCGCAGGGCGGTGATATAGCGATAAAATCAAACCGCGCGGCGTTCACCTTTATAACCGGTATTCAGGACGAGGTTCACCGCTTTGCAATAGGCTACCATAAAAACAGGCGCAGCAGCAGTATGCTTAATTCCGAGCTTACGCAAATTGAGGGAATAGGCAAAACGCGCGCCGCGTCGCTTTTAAAGCACTTTAAAACAATGGTGCGCATAAAGGCGGCGTCTGCCGAGGAATTAGCCGCCGCACCGGGTATGAACAAGCCGGCGGCACAAAGGGTGTACGGTTATTTTCATTAAACTTCAAGCTTTGTTTCCCTTGCGTAAAAGAATATATACTGCTGTGCTATTCCGGCATACGGCTTTGCATTTTCGGGTAATTCACCGCCGAAAAGCACCGTCATAGCGCGTTTAATCCATACGTCCTTCGGGAATGCGTCTATATGGCAGAGTGAAAAAAGAATTGCGCAGTCCGCAACCTTCGGTCCCACGCCCTTAATTTTCATAAGCTGTTCGCGCGCATCGTCGGTTGAAAGCTTTTTTAAGCCCTCAAGGTCAATTTCACCGCCTGATACCTTTTGTGCGGCGTCAAGTATGTACTTTGCGCGAAAGCCGCTTCTTAACACGCTTAAATCATCAAGCGTAAGCGCGGCGATCTTTTCGGCGTTCGGAAAATCGTACCAACCGTTTTTGTTTTCTCCGAAGCTTTCGCACAGGCGCGAAATAATACCCTTAATTCGCTTTATATTGTTATTCTGCGATATAATAAACGAACATAAGGTTTCCCACGGGTTTTGATTTAAAATGCGTATTCCGTAAGAATATTCGGCGGCTTTTTTTAAGGTTTCGTTTTCGCTTAATATTTCGTTTATTTTGCCGTAGTCGCGGTCAAGGTCAAAGTATTTCCGCCACACCCCGTTAAAATCGGCAGGTGAGGTGTTATAAAATATTACCGTGCCGTCCGCCGCCTTTTCAAGCTCTAAATATTTGCCGTAGGCGGCGCCGCGCCAAATTCCGTTTTCGTTTTCTTCCCAGCGGAACGCCTGTCCGCAGTCAAGCGTGTGCGGCAGGTCAAGCCCGTCAGGGCAAAGTACATATGCGTTACCGTTTTTATATTCCACACTAAACATATCATCACCGAATAAATTATACATTTATTCCAAACCGATTTCAATACTGTATTTAGGAGTTTTTTAATTATGAGAGACGATATTTGCACCATTCCCGTAAGCGAGGTTTTTGAACAGCGCGACGGCTGCCCGATATGCCGTATGCGCGATACGATTGAGGAGCGTATGACCGATTATATTTTGGGCGACGCTATGATGGAGCCGGACGTTCGCATTGAAACCAATAAAACCGGATTTTGCGAGCATCATTACGATAAAATGATGAACCGCCGCGGAAGACTTCAGTTAGCGCTTATGCTGCAAACTCATATTGACGAAATTAACGGTACCGTATTTGCGAAAAAGCTTTTGTTAAGCGATAATAAGCGCGCAGAAAGCGCTAAAAGAGTGTCCGATGCCTGTTTTATTTGCCAAAAAATAGAATGGGGACTTTCCCGTATGATTGAAACCGTGTGGCGCTGTTACGAAAACGAAAAGGATTTCAGGGAAATGTTTAATTCGCAGCCTATGTTCTGCCTGCCGCATTATGAAAGACTGCTTTCGGGCGCTTCGAAAAAGAATATGCGGCGCTACGGCGGCGAATTTGCCGATAATTTAAACCGCATAACAGGCGAATATTCAAAAGAGCTGTATGCCGATCTTTCAAAATACTGCAAAATGTACGATTACGCAAGCCGCGAAAACGCCGATTGGGGCAACAGCAAAAGCGCGGTGGAGCGCACGGTTGCGTTTTTAAACGGTAGAACGTATAAACTGGATTGACATACTTTTATGTAATAACATTGAAACAGGAGTTCAAAAGGTGTACCTTTTGAACTCCTATTTTATATGCCAATTTTACCACACAAGCCCTTGTATTTCAAGGATTATTTTCCATATTTATCCTTTTTTTGTAAAAAAGCATAAGCAAATTTTGTGATTTGGACTTATGCCAAAAGGTACACTTTTTGAAAAAGGTGGTGAATAAAAATGATTGACAGAAGTTTTTTTGAGGAAGATGCAAAGACAGTTGCAATAAAACTATTAGGAAAAACCATATGCAGAAAAATGCCGAGCGGTGAAATACGCAAAATGGTGATTATTGAGACCGAGGCATATCCGGCAGACGACAGCGCCTGTTATGGATATGGATATGATGGCAATCACGGTAACAAGAAAATAACGGCGGCAATTGCTCCGCTGTTTGAAACCGGCGGAACCTGTTGTATTTACGGCGGAATGATTTTAATTGTTTGCGGAAAAATCGGTAAGCCTGATAATGTCCTTATTCGTGCCGGAATATATAACGATAATTATTATGACGGACCATGCAAGGTTGCAAACATACTTGATGTAGATAAAAGCTTTCAAGGTATAGATATGCTTAACACTAATTCGGAATTATGGATTGAAGAAAATACCGTCAATGATTATGTTCCTGTTAAAAGAAAAGGTTTAAGAGGTACAATTAGCGAGGAGGACAAAAATTCCAAGCTGCGCTTTTTTGCTGTTTAATTAAAACTATTGTAAAGGGGAATTATGATGAAGTGGCATGTTTATTTTGAAAACGGCGATACACAAGAATTACTGGAGGAAGTTTTGGTATACAAAATTAAAAGTTTGGAGGTTACACCTGATACATTGGTAAAAAATGAGCAGATGCCGGATTGGAAAAGGCTTAGAGAAACCGATATTTATGAAAGAACGACAGGTATCTGCAATGAAACGCCGGAAGTATCGGCTGTATATGATAAACAAAAAAGGTATAGGATAAGCTTTAATATAAAAATGGGACTGTCGCTTTTTTCTTTTATGTTTTCGTTTCTCAATTTATTTGCTGTAATGTTTATAGGCGGTGCCGAAAAAATCAATCTATCAGAATCAAATGAAGATAAATTTAATGTAATTTTTAATGTGTCGCTTTTTGGTTCTATTGTTATTTTTTTAATATTGCTTTATCTGATTGCTGACAGCTTATATTCACCAAGTTTATGGTTTGCCGATTTAAAAGGTAAGGATTTCTTTCAAAAAAGCCATTATGCGTTATGGAAATATATGAACACAGGTATCAAACTTGCAAGAATAGCATTTGTATTGCTATGTCTTGAATTTGTATATTACAAATTGGTACAAAGCGGAACATTTGAACCGCTGTTTTTCAGCAAAGAATTTTTCAAGGATCTTGAGGAAACACGCAGCGGTTATTCATATTGGTATTAGAAGGGCGGTATTAAAATGGAATGGTATATTGCGGTTGACAGCAAGGCTAAAAATGTCCCAGAGGGAGTTTTGATATACAAAATAAAGAATAATGAAATAACTCCAGAAACGCTTGTTGTAAACGAACAAATAAAAAATTGGGTGCAGATTAAAGAAACCGCCATATGGCAAGAATATGCCTTGGATAGTGCCGATGTGTATAATAATACATCGGTTAACAACAGCGAAAAAACAGAAATTGAAAATCATTACGAAAAACCATCAACAAACGACATCTCGCAGGAACGGTGTCTCGGTTTGGCAATAACCGGCTTTGTTTTTGCGCTCATAGGTTTTTTTATATTTCCTATAGTGTTCAGCGTACTCGGATTTATTTTCGGAATTATTGCAGTAGCATTAAATCCATCGGAAGACGGAGACGGATTTAAACCGATTACAAAATATAAAAATAAGGCAAGGGGTTTCGGAATATCAGCATTGACCGGCGGTGCAATAGGAATTGTACTTATGATTTTTAATATGTTACGACTGGGAGGTTATATATAATGTCAGAAGAAAATAAAGAGTTTTCATTGCCGCCGATTCCGAAAGACAGCAGCAAATTTGCTCCGCCGCCGATACCCGGAAAAGCTAAGGCATCTGAAAAAAACTTATACATAATTGCCGGAAGTGTTTTAGCGGTTGTTGTGTTATGTATTATAGTGGGGGTAATAGTATCAAACAATCGCTCAAATAATTATACGGTTAATAGTTATTCTTCAAGCAACAATGGCTTAAAAGAGGGCGAGGTTGGGTTAAGAGACAGCAGCGGCAATGAATACGGTATGCAAATCGATGAAGATTATTATTCAAGCCTCGGAACTGAAAGCAGTAATTCCTACGGTAATTATTCCAGCAGCGATTATTCAGGTAAAAACCGTTCCGACAGTAATTATTCTAATAACAATTATTCAGAAAAAAATTATACAAGCAGCAATGCTACACCCAAAGAGGATAATCGGAATAATTCCGATTATCCATCATCAGACACTCCTGATAACTCAAGCTCTGCTGTTTCAAGCACACCCAAAAATGAATATAAAGTCGGAAATTTAATAACTTTCGGCAAAAGAACATGGTTGGTTTTAGATGTGCAAGGCAATAAAGCTTTGATTTTCTCGGCAAATCAATCGTACAAAAAATATGATGACACACCTTATTATTATTCTCATAAAGAAGAACCGTACACATGGGAAATCAGCTATTTGCGCAAATATCTGAACGGAGAATATTATAATAATTTTACAATTCCGGAAAGAAACAGGATATTAACCACCGATTTAGTGAATGAAGATAACCCGGATTGGGGAAGTGAGGGCGGTAATAATACTCAGGATAAAATATTTGTATTAAGTGCATCAGAGATGGAAAGATACGGTAATACTATTGCGGAATTTAAAAAAAAGGTTTCTACTATATGGTCTGACGGTTGGTTACGGACTCCCGGAAGATATCCGAACAGAACAACAGCAGTATATTTTTTTATAAGGGATAATAACACTTCAAACTTTAATTTAGAGATATATTATGAGGGTTATAATCCAAGAGAAGAAAAAAGTATAAATCCTGCTATGTGGATAAAAACCGATTGATATTAAAGTATGTAAGATTAACATAAAACGTCCTTTTTTTCCGAATTGTGGATAACTTTTACCTTAAAACAGGGATTTAATAGACTTTTCCACCGAGTTATCCACTTTTTTATGTTAACTTGAATAGCTTTTTCCTTTTTTGCCCACAATATTTTCAGTAAATAAAAGGGGCGATAAAATGGTTAAAGGCGTAAGCAAAACGGTAATAGTAGTAAATAATACGGGAAGTAAGCTTTTTGAAAAAATTGTTTTTTACGTTACTCCCGAATACGGAACGCTTTCCGCAAAGCAGCTTAAAAAGGCGGCAAGCAGTTTTTCCTTTAATTACGACGAGGGTATAAGGCAAAAAAATCTGCGAAACCGCATAAAGCGCAAAAAAATAAAACGCGCGCTTGTGCTTTCCGCTGTTTTGGCTGCCGCGGCGGCGGTTATCGCGCTTATAATAATATTGTAAATAAACTATTAAAAATGCAGGAAAGTTTTTTTCTTTCTTGCATTTGTGCTTTTAATGCCTTATAATTGATATAATAAGTGGCAGAATGGGGATAAATATGAAAGAAGTAACAAAGCTTGGCTTAAAGCAGTTTTTAAGGCTTATACTTATAAACGTTATGTGCTTTTTCGTTGTAATTTCGTTCAGCGTTTTGTCTACCGCGGCGTTTACCAAAAATATAGGCTATACGGCATACGGCACTTCAAGCGAAAGCAGCGAGCCCGAAGAGCTGTATACATATTATTATGCCGACGGCGAGGATACAAAAAAGCAGGAATACACCGACAGGGGCTATACAGTAAGCGAATCGAAAATACGTTCTACGCTTTCGGGAACGGGCAATGCGGTTTTTCTTACCGTTTCGCAGATATTCTGCCTTTTGATACTTATATCGTTTATTTACCCGAATCTTTGGCAGCTGGGAACCAAGGACAGCAATTTGGTTAAATTCAAGCACGAGAAAGAGGACAGGCTTAAAGGCGTTAAGATAGGCGCGGTTTCGGTTATTCCTTTATATTTGGGGCTTATTGCGCTGGCCGTATTTAAAGCGGGGGCGTTTGTAAAATTTCCCGTTGCGCTGTATAAAACCGTACACGCTTCGTTTTATTCGTTTATTCAGTTAATATCCGGCGGTGCCGCAACGGTTGCGGATTTAAGCGTGCTGCGTTTAATATTGCTTTTCTTATTACCGCTTGTTATTGTGGCTGTGTCGGGCGGAGCATATATTTTGGGCTATAACAATTATTCGTTAGGCGAAAAGCTTATATACAAAAAGAAAAGCGGAGGAGAAAAATAATGGCGGGTTTTTTCGGTTTATTCAATTACGAAAAGGAAGGACCGGGCATTTCAAAAAACGCACCTAAAAAGAAGACCTTTATAGTGTTTTTTGAAACCTTTTTCAGAAATTTTTGGAAATTTATAACCATAAATTTAGTTTACGATCTTATTTCGGTTCCGGTTTTAACAAACGGTCTTGCAAGCGCGGGGCTTACAAATGTTACGCGTAATATCGCAAGAGACAAGCATTCCTTCGGCTTAAGCGATTTTTTTGATACCCTTAAGAAAAACTGGAAGCAGGCGCTTCCCGCAGGGATTATAAACACCCTTGTATATGCGATGCTCTTTTTTGATATATATTTCTTTTGGTTTTCTTCAAAGGGAATAATGGCGTCGGTCGGGGTTGGCATATGCGTATGTATTCTTTTTATATTCACGGTTATGAATTATTATATATGGACGCTTATGATAACCTTTAAGTTTACCCTAAAACAGATATACAAAAACAGCTTTAAGTTTGTTTTTATAAATATGAAGCTTAATTTGCTTTGCTTTTTCTCGCTTTTGCTTGTATATGCGGTAAATATAGGGCTGATTTTTCTTTTTCAGTCGGCATTTTTTATAGTGCTTACCTTGGAAATATTCCTATATATACTTCTTTATCCCTCGTTCAGATTTTTGCTTGTGCAGTTCTGCACGTTCCCGTCTATTAAAAAATATATTATAGACCCGTATTATCTTGAGCACCCCGACGAGGATATTGATAAGCGCCGCGATCTCGGTATTGAGGTTGAGGAAAAGAAGCCCCAGACAATCGTAAACGAAGACGGCGAAGAGGAAAGCGAAAACGTGTTTGAAGACTAAAAGCCCCCGCCGCGGCATATATATTCCTGTAAGGGAGTGTGTTATGCTATGGATCAGAGGATTGCGGATCTGCGCAACAAGCAGGTTGTTTGCATTAAAAACGGCTGTGTGCTGGGCTATATATACGATGTGGAATTCAACACGTCGGACGGCAGGCTTACCGCAATAGTTTTGCCGGGCAGGCAGCGCTTTTTAGGGCTTATCGGCCGCGAGGAAGACATAGTTATTCCGTGGAGCGAAATTGAGGTAATAGGGCAGGAGACTGTTCTTGTAACCACCGATGCAACGCCTTATATGCGCAGAACAAAAAAAGGCTTTTTTGAAAATCAAATTTAAATTTTGCCTGAAAGAATTACAGTGATATAATAGCCGTAATTAAGCGGCAAACGCGTAGATCCGTATCGGACCTACGCGTTATTTTTTGGCTTCTGTACGCAAGGTGTGTTTCAAAATTTTGAAAAAAGCACGCTGTAAACACTTAAGTGTTTGCAGCGTGCTCAGTCTGTCGAAAAACCCAAAATTCAAGCTGAGATTGGGATTAAAAATTTTT
>ERZ808240.5484-NODE-5484-length-10296-cov-19.491846_pt1 | contig 10296 bp, 11 predicted proteins | sample MGYA00521084_ERZ808240 | MGnify/ENA primary metagenome ERZ808240 (study PRJEB31516, sample SAMN03275571) | gut metagenome | biome: mammalia-associated habitat; material: feces | host: Papio cynocephalus | place: Kenya | collected 2012-08-06 ... | reverse complement strand
ATTTTAAATATTATTATATCATTTTTTGTTTTATATTTTTATGCGATTGCCATATATTATATTTTAATTTAGTTTTTATTTCTATTCTTTAATGCATTTAATCTATTTAAATAATCTTCTTTAGTTAAATGAACTTCATTATTAATTATTTTATTTTTATCATTATTTAAATTTGAATTATCATTTTTGTTATCTTTATCTATTAAAGTATTACTATCTTTAATTTCTTTATCTGATATACCATTATCTTTTAATATATTATCTTTTATATCTTTTAATGAATCACCACTATAATCATTCTTTTTTATATTATCTATTGCCTTATCAACATTAATGTTAATTTTTTTCTTATTACCTTTATTTTTAATTTTATCAGATGTTGTTTTAGCACCAAGTAGTTTAAATAATTTTATTACATCATAAATAATTACTCCCATTGCCGGTAAAAGTACAACAAAGAACCATCCGGCTTTACTAGCAACAAAGAATTGAACTTTACCTAGTTGAGGTATTTTAAATACAACTTTACCTATTACATTATAATATTTTGCAGTACTAGAATCTGCTGATGGATTATAATCTCCTTTAGTTACAAATTCATATTCGCCATTTACAATTTTTATATCTTGAACTCGATGTGTTACAGTTAATCCTTCACTTATTGAACTTGTGGATACAAATGTTATAACATCTCCCACTTTAATCTCTTCAGGACTATTAACAGCTTTATTTATCACAACATCATATACATGAATTGCTGGTTCCATTGATCCGGATATAATTGTATACAAACTAATAACTGGTTTAAAATTAGGATCATTTTTAGCTTTTTGTACTGTAGACATATAATAAACTAAAAAAATACCAATTAAGACTAATAATACAATACATGCATAGGATAATATTTTTCCAATATAGTTTAATATTTGTTTTATTTTTTTAAAAGTTGTTTTATTTTTTTCATTATTGTCTTTTGAAACTTTCATAACCAACCAACTCTCTATTCTATTAAAATTATATAATATTAAATATGAAATTACAACATAAATTATTATAAAGAAAAAAAGCCATATAGGCTTTAACTTTCTAATTAAGCAGTTGCTTTATCAGCTCTAATTACAATTTTACCAGTGAATGTTTTACCTTTTTCAGTATCTTGAGGCACTCCAGTATCTGGGAATGTAATTAATAAATTAAATGTAATAGCTAAATTATCAACATTTGCATTAAAATCACCAGTAGCAAGTAGTAATGCACTATTTGTGTTGTCCTGTGCATATTTCTTTGTGCCAGTTTCTAATTCAAATTCATAATAATTTTTATAGTCGGCATGTTCCGGAATATTTTCTACTAACGTTCCCTTAATAGTAGCGCTTGCTTCTGATTCATTATCTGTTCTTTTTACCCAAGCATGAAGTTGTCCAGTAGTAAATCCGTTTACGTAATCTAAATAAATGCTATATGGCATTTTAAGTCCTGCGTTACTTGTAGTATTAGTTCCAGTTAATGTGAATGTTTTATTGACTAATATTTCAGCACCTGGTTGAAAATCAGTTGATGAAAGTAAATCACTTGTTCCATCAGAATAACTAATTATCATCTTACCACTTTTAGTTTCAACTGTTTCAGTACTTCCAGTATTTGATGCAGCAGTAAAGTATGCAAATGTAGCGCCAACAACAGCAACAAGTAAAGTTGCAACAGCTATAACAATTAATAATGCTGTATTTTGTTTATTGTTTTCCATTTTTCCTCCTTATTTTATTAAACGTTTGCCCATGTATAAGTTATATAGAAAGTAAATGTTCTATCAGTACCTGTATTTTGGTTAGTATTAGGATTATCTACATAGTATACAGTTAAAAGATATTCTATATCTGCATCAGAACTATTTAAGACTTCACCATGAGCAATTTCACCAGCAGCAACTTTAGTTTTAGTTGCTACTTCTGTCATTGTTCCTTCTATAACTCCAGTATTTTTAGTATTTGTAAAAGTATATTGGATATATTTATCATCGTTATTATCAGTAAAACCATTTTCTCCAATTACAATCTTAAATGTGTACTTTGATTTTGCATTAGCATCTCCACCAGTTACACCATCACTGGTAATTTTAACTTTCTTAGTTCCCCATGCTTCTTCACGTGGGTAAATTCCTGATAGTTTTAGTGGGTCTCCACCTTCAAATGTGATTGTTCTACCATTTGTTGCAGCTTTAACATATACAGATGTTGCTTTATCATTACCGTTAACAATAGCAGCAAAGTATGCGAATGTTGCACCTGTAACAACTACTAAGAGTGTTGCGATACCAATAACAGTTAATAGAATAGCACTACTCTTTCCTCCATTTTCGTTCATTCTTTATTCCTCCTTTACTATAATTAAATCTTAACATTTTAATAATTTAATTTCAATACAAATTTAATAAATTTTTAATAAAAAATAAAAACAGGCGAGAAAGTGCCTATTTTTAGGAAGAAGAAATTTTAATAGTGTGAGTTTGAGATTATATGATTTTTATATTTTATTATTTTTGGTTTTATTTTTTCTTTTCTTCTTCATTTTTAATATATAATTTGAATGTGAAAATATTGTGAAATTATTTCTTACTTATGTAAAAATAGAATTTTGTACCTTTATTTAATTTACTTTCTACTCCATACTCGAAATTATGATTCTCTAATATATTCTTTACTATAGAAAGACCTAGGCCAGTTCCAATAATATTTCTACGATGATTTTTATCACTCTTATAATATTTAGTCCAAATTAGTTTTAAATCTTTTTTATTTATACCTTTACCTGAATCAATTATTTCTACTTTATATCTATCCTTTAATTCTAGTATATTAATTTTAACAGTTAAATCTTCTCCTGTATAATTAATTGCGTTATTTATTAAATTATATAAAACTTGATTAATTCTTTTTTTATCTGCTTTAACTACTGCTATTTCAGGGATATTTAAAATGAATTTATAATTTTCTGTTTCTTTTATTATTTCATATCTTTTTATTATTTCTTTTAGTTCAGTTACTAAATCATATTCTTCAATGTTTAAAGTTTCTTTAGTGTTTTCAATTTTGGATAAATCTAAGATATCATTAACTAATATATTTAGTCTGTCTGATTCATCTATTATAACATTTAAGTTATCTTTTCTTTTTTCTTCATTATCTTTATTAATATCTCTAGCCATTTCAGCATAGGCTTTAATCATTGTTAAAGGCGTTTTTAAATCATGTGATACGTTAGCCATTAGATCTTTTCTTAAGGTATCTGTATTCTTTATTTCAGTACAAGCATAATTTAAGACATTATTTAAATCGTCTATTTCTTTAATATCATATGTTTTATTATTTTGTTCATATTCTCCTTTAGCCATTTTCTTAGCTCTATCAGTAATATCTAATATCGGTTTATTTAACATTTTTGATACAAAGTAAGATACTATAATTGCTAATAAAATTGTTATTAATGTTATATAAATTAATTGTCCTCTTAAAATATGAGTAGTACTATTTACATCTTCTAATGGAGTATTAAGTATAATATAAGCATTATCACTGTAGGCTATACCATAAATTAAATTTTTAGTATTAGTTAAAGGATTTCTTAATGTTTCTATTTTTGTTTTGTTATTAGCATATAAACTTTCTTTTAGTTTTTGTACTTTGGAATTTTTATTTTTTAATATACAATCTTTATTTAAAGTATTGTAATCAATTATTTCATCATCTATTTTTAATTCTATACAGATATCTTTTTCATAAGCGATTTGTTCTAATTTAGATATATTATTAGAATTTATAATATCTGATGCGACGTTTTTAATATCTTTTATTTGGTATTGTTTATAAAATAATTTTAAAAATTCAACTTGAAATAACCATAAACAAATAAGAATTGTAATTGAAAAGGTTATTAGATAGGTAAATGTTTTTACCATTAAGCTATTTTTCTTTATATTCAAATTTATAACCTACCTTTCTTATTGTTTTTATATAATTTTTATATTTACCTAATTTATTTCTTAATAATTTAATATGAGCATCTATTGTACGATCACTTGCTTCATAATCAAAGCCAAAGATTTTATTAATGATATCTTCTCTTGTTAGTACTAAATTAGGATTTGATAAAAATAAATATAATAATTCAAATTGGGTATGAGTTAGTTCTACTGATTTATTATCAATAGTTACTTCTCTTGTATTATTATTTAAAATAATTTTATCTAATTTAATTATTTGTTCTTTGGAGTTACGCTTAGTAACTGCTTTTATTCTGGCCATCAGTTCTTTAGGACTAAATGGTTTAGTGACATAATCATCTATTCCAATATCAAAGCCATTTAACTTATCTTCTTCTTCAGTTCGTGCCGATAACATAATTATTGGAATATCTTTAATATCTTTTATTTCCTTACTTGCTTCGTAACCATCCATATCTGGCATCATTATATCCATAATTATTAAATCGTAATCATTTTCATAAACTTTATCGATTGCTTCTTCTCCATTTGCTGCTTCATCTACTTTATATCCTTCACTTTGACAGTACTCTTTAATAACATTTCTTATTAAATATTCATCATCTACAACTAATATTTTTATAAATAACCACCTCTTAATCACTTTATATTATAACAAATATATGAAAATGTAATGAAAATATTTTATTTGGATTAAAAAGAAAACCGGACGTTTTGAGTTGAAAACCGAACTTAAAAAAATAATTCTAAATGTTTCAGAATTATTTTTACTTTAATTTATTTGTAATTTCTATAAAGAATTCTTTACTCCATAGATTTAGATTATCTATATTTTTTATAAAAGGTTTAACATCTTCTACTGCTTTAGTATAATCTATTTTTTTAAATTTATTTATTAATATTTTTTAAGTTCGTTAATATCAACTTCATCTTTTTCATTAATATAATTGGATTCTATTAATTTATTTTTTAATAATTCTATATTAACTTTTGGATCACTTGCTAAAAAAAATATATAATCATATAAGTCACGACCTTTAACTCTATTATTCAATCCTCTACAAAGTATTGCATGAATTTTTCCAGCAGGTAAAGACTCTTTATCATATAATTTTATTTGATGAGGACTTGGTAACAATTTATATTTGTCTTCATAAGTTGCTCTCATTGATGGATTGGGTAGTGTGAATAGTTTTATTCACTACCACCTGTTTTTCTCTTTATTTATCTATATTTTCTATATATTTTTCTTTTTCCCTCTTTTTTTCAAGATATTTTATATAGAAAATAAGTTTTTTATCTATCAAAAAATGACATATTCCTCTATAATGATTTTAGTATATAGACAATCATAGAAATGAGGTATATGTCATGTCTAAAATTTTATCACTTTTTATTCAATTTTTAAATAGAATTAATAAATTTATTTAGAAACAAACATTATTTAAATATAAATCTATATATTTTTTAACTTTAGTAATAGATTCACTATCTAATATAAAACCAGAAGCTTTAGGGTGTCCGCCACCATTATGATGAAATTCTTTTGCAATAATTGATACATCCACATCATCTTTTTCACATCTTAATGAACATGTTAATCTTTCGAAATTAATAATTAAAACAAAATCAATATCTTTATTCTTATTACAAATATAGTTGCCTAATAAAGATCTATATTGTTCATTAATAGTTATAGCCATCTTATAATCTTTATAATCAGTTATAGATATTTTTTCATAGGCTTTTTCAAAATAATTATTCATCTTCTTTTCATTAGATAAAATCAAATTATCTATTTCCTTAGTTATTTTAAATTCAATAGTATCGTCTAATGAACAAATGTATTCTATAAAACTTATTGGATCCATAAGGGTAAAAACATTAGTAATTTTCTTTCCTAATTCAAAGTTGCCCTTTTTATCCCATATATCATATGCTCTTATACCTTCTACAAATTCTTTATAAAATTTTATATTTAATCTATCGTTTAATGTATTTAAATATTGATAAAATAAATATGTAGCGGATACTTTTAAGCCATCAATACTAATAACTTCATTTACAAATGAATAAGAATTATCGTTTACGTTTGATTCATGATGATCAAAATGTTTTAAATGTTCTTTTAAATAAGAATTATTTTCAATATCTTTAATAGTTTCTTTAGAAAATGGTAAATCACAAATAAATATTTGTTCATAATTACTAAAATCTTCTTTAAGTAAATCTTCTAAATCTCTTGATTCACATAGAATGTAATCTATATCATTATAATATTTAATACCTAATATTACACTTCCCATTCCATCACAATCAGCCATATGAGAAATAATTAATATTTTATTATTATTTTGATTTCTAATCATATTTGCTCCATTTATCTATGAATGCTTTTTCTATTTAGACTCATACTTTTAAAACTAAAATCTTCATCTATTTTTACTTTATTATTTTCTTTCATAATCATATTGCAATGAGGACAGATTGGAAATAAGTTATATTCATTTTTACTTGGCATATATAATGAATCATTTACTATGGGAGTTAGTTCATAACAATTAGTACAAATAAATATAGATACTTCTTTTCCTATTCTTCCTAGATACCAACTAGCAGTACTTTCTTCGTTTATTGTTTTGTTATCTTTAATCATAATTGTAATTCCTTCTTTTCTATTTCTTTTAAATATAATTCATATGTTTCTCTTGCAATATTTTTCCAGTTTTTTCCTAGCATTTCCTTAGCATTTTTACCTACTATTTTAAGTTTTGATTTATCACTAATTATTTCTTTAATTTTTTCTTTATAATCATTAACACTATAAGAAGAAGTAAAACCACTAACATTATTAATTACCGTATCACTAGTTACACTTCCTTCAATAAATACTCCTGGAGTTTCATTAACAGCCGCTTCAATCTGAACTAAACTAGACGCATCAAATAAGGATGGAAACAAGAATAAATCTGCTCTCTTATAAAAACCAGAAATAATATTTCTATCAGTTACCATTCCCGTTGTTATACAATAATCTTGCATATCATATTCAACAATTCTTTTTTGTAATTCTTTTAAATCAAATCCATCACCAACATATATAATCTTAAACATATATTCTTCTTCTTTAAGAAGTTTTAAAGAATCTAAAATAAAAAATATATTTTTAATATCAATAATTCTACCTACAAATAAAAAAATTGGATAAATATTTTCTAAAGAATATTTAACATTTATTTTATTAATTATTTCTTTATCTTTACAAGTTGTTAAATCAGTTCCATTATAAATAATAACTGGTTCATATAAATACCCATAATCTTTAAATACCTTTTTCATCGCATTATTAACTGCAATACATTTATCACAACTATTATACACTTTAATAAACCTTGAAATAATATTATCTATTACAAATTGATTATTAACTCTTTTCCTAATTTCAAAATCAAATCTTGTATGCATTGTTGCTATACATGGAATATTTAATTTTTTAGCTATTTTTAAACCTAATGAACCTATTGTAAGTGGCGAATGAATATGAATTATATCAAATTTTTCTTCTAATAATATTTTATACGATTCATTTATTCTAGTTTGCATCAAAGAAACACGATAATCAGTAAAAGGGACAGGTAAACTCTTAATTCTAATTACTTTATATGGTCTATCTTTATCTTCATTAATACTTTCCGTATATGGAACTACTACAACAACATCATTATATTTAGATAACTCTTTAGCTAAATTATCAACTACGTTAACAACTCCATCTATAGCTGGAAAAAAAGAATCTAAAAACAAACCTATCTTTAATCTTTTCTTGTTCATATTTATCCCTCTATAATTATTAAATAAAATTTTTTAACAAAAATCAATTATTTGTATTCAAAAAAAAGCAAGGAAATATTTCCTTACTAATTATATGTATCGATTCCAATTATTAGGTAAATAAACTTCTTCACCATTATAAATAATTTTATCCCACTTATAACCACTAGCATAACCAATATTTTTTCCTATTAATTCACATTTAGTTCCATATGGTATTGCTTTATATTTAGGATATTTAAAACCAACACCTTTTCTACACCATACTCCATTTTTTGCTGTAATAATTACATAATTTTTTCTTATTGGTTCTTCTTCATTATAATAAAGTAATTTATATTGATTAGATTTAGCAACTACATTATCTTTATAAATATATACATGTTCTCTCGGATTAACTCTAACATTATTTTTCCAAACAATGAAATGTAAGTGATAAGCTCTATTTTTTCCACAGTAACCACTATTACCCATCCTTCCAATTACAGTACTAGTATTAACTTTATCTCCTACTTTAACTTTAATGCTATTTTTAAGCATATGACAAGTTCTTGTTTTATAACCATCAGCATATTCAATAGTTACAAAATTTCCACTATCACCATTATTCATCGAGTTATTTTTTCCATCTACTACTTCTACAACTTTTCCATTACCACATGCATAAATATCAGCTGTTCTACCACCATATTTATTATTCCATCCTAAATCATTGGCACGATGATTAGAACTATAGTCTTGAGTTATCCCTATGAATTTTAAGGGATATTTTAATTTAATCATAATATACCTCTTTCTTAATAAATTAAACTAAGAAACTACATCTATAATATTTAATGAATTATTATAAATTTTGTATATTATAAAAGCACATATTTGATATGGATTATGTTTTTCCTATTAAAAAACCCATAAAATGGGCATAAATCAAGAGTTATTTTGTTCTAAAAATATTGATTTTTCTATTTTTAACAGTTTCACCAATTAAAATATTTGGATTCTTTTTAATTAAATAATTACTGATATCCTTAAAATCTTCACCAACTAATACAGTTGAATAAATTAATATTATAAAATTATTATTACCAACTACGATGTGCAAGTATTCTTGGGACTTACTATGTTTATTTAGTACTAAATTGCTTTCTTTATATATTTTTTCTATTTCAGAATACTCAAAAGAATAAATCTCTTTGCCTTGTTTAATTATCATATAATTGTCAGTTAAAAAATAATATTTTTCATTCCAATAATCAATATTACCTATTTTATCTAAAATATTATTAATTGTTAGATATTTTTTGATTTCCTTTAAAGTTACAAACGTTTCTACTCTCTCATAAGTTCTTCCGATTATAATTAATCCAACAAAAAATAAATAATAGTAAACATTATATTTGATACCAACATATAAAAATATAGTAAGTAGAATAAAAGTTACACTAACATAAACAATTATATCACTTTTACCGATATCAATATATTCATCTAATGTTAATTTTTTCTTTTTCTTGTTTTTCATTTTTTCTCGCTTTACTATAATTTTAATCTAAATTATAAAAGCCTTGAAACTCAAGGCTTAAAAATCTAAATGGTCGAGAAGACAGGATTCGAACCTGCGACCCCTACGTCCCAAGCGTAGTGCTCTACCAAACTGAGCTACTTCTCGATAAAAAAGCCTTTCGGCTTTTTATTAATATTTTATGGTGGCTTCAACGGGAATTGAACCAGTGACACAAGGATTTTCAGTCCTCTGCTCTACCGACTGAGCTATGAAGCCATTATGGCGGTTCGTACGGGATTTGAACCCGTGATCTTCTGCGTGACAGGCAGACGTCATAGGCCTCTAGACTAACGAACCATGGTTGCGGGAGCCGGATTTGAACCAACGACCTCCAGGTTATGAGCCTGGCGAGCTACCGTGCTGCTCTATCCCGCGATAACATTATGGCGGAGAAAAAGGGATTCGAACCCCTGCGCCGTTTCCGACCTCCTGGTTTTCAAGACCAGTCCCTTCAACCAGACTTGGGTATTTCTCCGTTTCCTTCTCTCAAGGAACAAATTGATTATATCACACCAAAAAAAATTAAGTCAACAATTAGAAACACTTTTTTTACTTTTTTTTGCATGTTTCGTACTATTTATATGCTATTTTTATCAAAAATTAACTTAAAATCATCAAAAAAATAATTTTTTTAACATATTTTTTAAAAAAGTATTGCACTATTTAAAATTATTTGGTATATTCAAGAAGTCTTAAGTTATTAAGACAAATGTGCCCGCCCGAGTGGCGGAATAGGTAGACGCACAGGACTTAAAATCCTGCGAGCATAATAACTCGTGCCGGTTCAAGTCCGGCCTCGGGCACCATTTATATAATTAGTCGGGCGATTAGCTCAGTTGGTTAGAGCACCTGCCTTACAAGCAGGGGGTCATAGGTTCGAGTCCTATATCGCCCACCATTT
>ERZ808240.5481-NODE-5481-length-10302-cov-6.992876_pt1 | contig 10302 bp, 4 predicted proteins | sample MGYA00521084_ERZ808240 | MGnify/ENA primary metagenome ERZ808240 (study PRJEB31516, sample SAMN03275571) | gut metagenome | biome: mammalia-associated habitat; material: feces | host: Papio cynocephalus | place: Kenya | collected 2012-08-06 ... | reverse complement strand
CACAAGCTTTATGGCGTACGTTTGTCAATAAAAATAAACTGTGCTAAACAGTAATATTACTTCGCGTAAGCATCCACGCCGTCACCACTGCTACAGCAGGAACTGTCAGTATAACTCCTATGCTTCCTGATACTCCCTGCATAATCTCTATCCCTATATTATATGAATTAATAATCTGCCTGAATGGAAGATTGTACGCATAGTTAATAACAAGCTCACTCACCGCGCTTCCAACAAATGCCAGGATAAGTGTATTAGACATAGTACCCATCATATCACGACCAACATTCATACCACTTTTAAACAATTCCAGACAACCAAGCTGTGGGGCTTTCTCATGAATTTCACTTATTGCAGATGAAACCGACATGGCAACATCCATAACTGCACCTAATGATGCTATTAGAATTCCTGAAAACAGCAGACCCCCTATCTGTATATTAGTTATCTGTCCTACATAAGCAAGTGTTTCTATGTTTGATACATTATATCCGTCTATATCTGCCACACTTCCAAACGTCCATGCAGATAATCCTGCAAGAAGCACACCTATAACCGTTCCGGCTATTGCACATACAGTTTTTATGGTAAAGCCACTGATAAGATACATTGTAACTATTGTTGTTATGATTGTTATTATTACGGCAGCCCAGAATGGAGAAAAGCCTCTATATATAAGCGGTATGTATATCATAAATATTGACACGAACGTAAACACGAGCCCTACAACTGATTTAACACCATTCTTTCCACCTATTATACATATGAGTAATAAAAATATTCCTACAAATGCAGCAACTGACACGATTCTATCCTTTGAATATACTGAAACATTCTTTGAATTGCCTGATACACTCATATGTACCACTACCGAATCCCCCTTTTTACATACTGCCCCGAAGAGGTTTCCTTCAGCACTTGTAGCATCTACTATTTCACCTTTATATTCTCCGGATGTAAGCTGCACCTTTAACATCTGGTATCCGACCCTTATTCCGTCAGGTGACAGATTATCCTCTACCACCTCGATTACTCTGGCATTCTCATATGAATAACCCAGCGTTGTTACTATTGGTTCTTTATCTGTAACCTTCAGTCTGTCTGCCGCAAATATAAATACTGCCAGGCATACAAGAACTATCACTACCCTTATAATTACATGTTTCTTATCTGACATATTTTATTATGTTCCTTTTATGCTCATTTCTTTATAACAATCTTCATTTTTTCACATGGCGGACTATTGTTTTGTTAATTTATTCTTTTTCTTTCTATCTACGAGTATTACACCAGCTGCACCTGCCATTGATAATCCTGCCACTGTGTACCATACAGCTGCTTTGGACGAATCCCCAGTCTTAACTGTATTTCCAGAAGCTGTATCTTTTCCAGAAGCATTTCCTGATGAACTACCGGAATCTGAATTTTCTATATTGCCAGCTGCTGCATTATTATCACTGGTATCATCTGATGCTGCATTATTGCCAGAATCTGTTGTGCTGCCTGTACCATTAGCTTTATCAGAATCTGCACCATTTCCAGTATTATTTCCAGTGTTATCTGTGTTGCTATCACTCTTATTTTCCACAAGCTTAAGTCCCCTGACTGCATCCTGCAGTGATGTTACCGCACTTGCTATATCTGTTTTTGTACTTTCTTCGTTATCAACAATCGCCTTTGCTGCTGATATGGTATCCTCAAGAATTTTTAAAGAATCATCTGTATAATTACCTGCTTCTTTTGCTGCCGTATAAGCCGTATCTGCCTTTGCAAGTTCTTCTGTAAGGGCTGTCTTATCTGCCTGCTTTACGATTGTATATGCTGTAGATATTCCACCATCAGCCACAAGCTCCTCACTTGTTGCTGCATCATAAGTCTTTACAGTAAGAGTTGTATCGGTTATATCAATAACAGAGTATGTTGGTCTCCAGCTCTGGCATCTTGCTGCTATATAGTCCTGTTGTGTACCTATAAGCTGATAATATTTACTGCCAGTTGCCGAATTGGCTTCAAAATAAACTGTTCCCTCAGGATCTACAACCTTGCTTGAATCTTCCTTTCCAGACTTAAGATTGTAGCAGTTATTATCATTAATATATGCAAAAAACTGCTCTTTATCTGATGCTGATGGTGCCTTTGTATATGAATTATGCTCAGAACCATCTGTTGATATCTGATATGTTCTTGAATATGTGTGGTCATGTCCCTGAAGAACTGCATCTATATCATATTTATCTATAACAGGTGTAAGCTGTGTACGAAGGACTATTCCATCTGAATCAGAATGGTCATAACCTGATCCATATATATCCTGGTGGAACATAAGAATTCTCCATCTGGCATCCGGATTCTTCCCGGTTGCCTCTTTTATAACATTCTCATGAGTTGAAACATTATAGTTGTTAGTGTCAATGCTTATGAATAATGTATTGCCATATGTAAAGTAATAATCTGTACCAGCTGCTGTTCTGTCACCGCTTGACTGCTTATTAGGATAGTTAAAATGGTTTGAATAATTAACAGAACCAGAGTCATGGTTACCGATTGTTGTTGCTACCGGAAGGCTTCTAAGTACGGATGGATTAAGAAAACCAGCATACTCTATCTGCTGCTCAAGTGCATCTGCCTCCTTTGAAAGACTTCCCGACTGATTAATCTGGTCGCCTGCCGACATAATAAAGCTTAAACCTGGAAACTTCTTGACAGCATTGTTAAGTGTATGGTACCAGTTATAAGAATCGTTCATTGCATAGTACTCTTTATTCTGATTACCCAGCTGATTGGTTGATGCACCTATCTGTGGATCTCCAACATACATTATAGAAAAACTGTCTGTTGATTGTGTCTTATAATCATATGTATCAGACCATGCACCATTAACATAATACTGGTACTTATAAGAAGTATTCTCTGTAAGTCCTGTTATTGTTACCTTACATGGATATAAAGTGTAAGTAGTCTCACCATCCTTAACTGTCTGGACATCAGTGCTTGATGACTGTATACCTTCAAATGTCTTAATCTCATTACCTGATGCATCCATAAGTTTGATCTTAGGTGTCTCTCCCTTTGTTGTTGAACACCATCCGGCATTAAGCATAGTGGCATCCTCACCTGGAGTTAATGCTATCTGACAGAAGTTAGTTCTTACGCTCTCCCACTTTGTCTTCCATTCCGCCCATTCTGTGCTGTTAGCATATACATTGGACTTAACATTATGTGCCGAAGTTTCACCTGGTTTACCATTGGCATCCTTCTTTTCATCCTCTACATAACAGGCATCCTTTACCTCTGTTTCTTCATCAGACGATTCTGCTGCCGCATTGTTCCAGGCTGCCCTCTGTGAACTTCTTGCCCAGGCTTCTGTTGTTCCCATAGCAAGACTTGCTACCATCATAGCTGTAAGTGTTGCCGCCGCAACTTTCTTCATTCTTCTCATATCTTCCTCCTGATATTACGTCTTATTAACAATATGCTGTATAAGATACATTTCATTTCCAACACAATACAATTCCCATCATGAAATGCTTCCTACAACATAAAAACAGCAATCTCCGGTTAATAATGCATCTTTCAGACTGCTATACGTATTCTGCAGACTGGTAAAAACACTTATTAATCTAAGATTGCCTATAATATAATGAATATTGTTAAAATCTATATGCTTTTCTACGTAAAATACCCGTAAAGAATTCTTAATCTCTTGTAATATAAGGTATGGTATGGCTCTAGCCACTGCAATTACCTATGATTATCCCACTATAAAATGTCTTTAATATGTCTTCATATGAAGCTCCTTCTTTTGCCATATTCTGTGCTGTGTATACACTTACACCATAACCATCACCAACACCAGTTGTTGTTACTTTCACCCCACTGTCCATATATTCCAGCTTATAATCCGGCGAATTAAGTCCAAGAATCCTTGCAAATGCACTGCCCGTCATAACCATATTACCAACCTGCATCTTAGACACATATCCATCCCTGTTTGCAGATACAATCTGAACCTGCTTATCGAGTCCTTTTTTATCCAGTGCCAGTCCATTATAAGCCCTTTCAAATGCGTTGACAAAATCTTTACAGCTTATAGTCTTAACAACAAGGTATTCTTCTGCTTCTTTGTCCTTAGGACACTCAACTACTGCAAGATAAGAATAATTGTCACCAAGCATATCACATCCTGACAATGTTGAACCCGCCGTTATATATGTATATCTTGCATCTATGTACTGCCCATTATAGCTTATGACCATACCTCTGGTTGCAGCCACACAGTCAGTTACAAGATTATAATTATCTGAGTATTCCCTGCCCCATTTTTTCTTCATCTGATTCGTTGTAAGATATGTCATCCCAAGCTGCCCGCTATCCATATTCATCTTCTCTCCCATCATACGGTATATATCTGTTCTTATCATGATACTTTCCGCTTTAAGAAGCTCCACCTCATCGCCCATATATAACCTGTCGGCAAGAACCATTGAAACAAACTTATCCACTTCAACTGTCTGCGATGCATTTTTATAATTAACAGTTATGGTTTTTCCATCTGCTGCCTCTTCAGTTATAACCATATCAACAACACCTGTAAGCTTCATTGTAATAATTGCCGGTACTAACAAATAAATGGCGATAAATATCATTACCGCCATACATCTTCTTACTATATTTCTGGCAGTTTCTTTATTATCTGCCATTAATGAATAATCATCTGTTCCATATGCATATCCGATATCGCTTCTAATTTTTCTATATTTACTATCAGTTCGTTTATTCTGGTTATATTCATTTCCGATATCTTTCTCATAACTACTTTGATCTCTTTTATATTTGCCTGTATCATACATGGCATACCTGCCACGCTTATGTTCTGAATGCTGTTTATCAGAATACCCATATGACCGTCCCCTTAAACCAGTAAATCCACCTCTCCTTCTTTTGTTGTAATAGTCATAATCCCTGTAATCATAATCATCAGCTTCACAGCTGCTTATGACATACCCCTGTGTATCCCTTTTTCTTATTATATTATCTCTGTTTTTTATTATACTACCATCTCTTATTATATTATCTGTGCTTTTTACTATACTATTTTCTGTTTTATACCTGACATTCCCATTGTTACAATATTCTGCACGCTCATTTAGTCTTCTTGCCCTCTTATACTCCATATACTGCTTGTCTGTTGCTGCTGCATCTATCCTTTCCCCTATTAAACCGGCTGTCTTTATTATAATCCGGGGTAAAAAAAATCTATCCAGTCTCATACATTCACCTAGCCTCCTAGGTAAAGTGTATGAACACCGGATAGATATTATTCTATATATTTTATTAATACTTAATTTAACTTAACAGGTGTCTTAGTAAGCTTCCATATCTCTGTAGCATACTCTTCAATAGTTCTGTCTGATGAGAACTTACCTGCCTTGAATGAGTTAATCATAACTGTCTTAGCCCAGCCAGTCTCATCCCTATATCTCTTATCAATCTTATCCTGTGCTTCTGCATAAGAACGGAAGTCCTTAAGAATGAAGTAAGTATCTGCTCTTCTTCCTTCCTGTGAGTTAAGAAGTGAATTATAGATATCCCTGAACATCTCTGGGTCTTCCTTAGAATACTTACCATTGATAAGTTCCATAAGAACCTCCCTGATATCCTGGTCATTGTTAAAGATTTCCATAGGGTCATATCCGCCCTCATTCTCGTAGCGGATAACTTCATCAGAACGAAGACCGAATATTACAGCATTTTCCTCTCCAACCTCCTGTACTATCTCAACATTGGCACCATCCATAGTACCAAGTGTTATGGCACCATTCAGCATGAACTTCATATTACCTGTACCTGAAGCCTCCTTAGATGCTGTAGATATCTGCTCTGAAACATCTGCTGCTGCAAATATAATCTCAGCATTAGATACTCTGTAGTTCTCAATAAATACAACCTTTATCTTTCCATTGATAGACTCATCGTTATTGATTACATCTGCTACGTTGTTAATAAGCTTAATCGTCTGCTTTGCAATCTTATATCCTGCGGCCGCCTTTGCACCAAAAATAAATGTTCTAGGAACAATATCCATATCAGGATTCTTCTTAATCTCATTGTAAAGATACATAACATGAAGAATATTAAGAAGCTGTCTCTTATACTCATGAAGTCTCTTAACCTGTACATCGAATATTGAATCTGGATTGACATCTATTCCATTATGCTCCTTGATGTACTTGGCAAGTCTTATCTTATTCTTATGCTTAATCTGCATGAATTCCTGTCTTGCCTTTTCATCATTAACGTATACAAGCATCTTCTCAAGCTGCTTAAGATCTGTTATCCAGCCATCGCCTATCTTATCTGTAATCCAGTCTGCAAGAAGTGGGTTCGCATGAAGAAGGAATCTTCTCTGTGTAATACCATTCGTCTTGTTGTTAAACTTCTCTGGCATCATCTCATAGAAGTCTTTAAGTTCCTGCTTCTCTAAGATCTCTGTATGAAGCTTAGCAACACCATTAACTGAATAGCTTGCACATATAGCAAGATTAGCCATCTTAACCTGGCCATCATATATAACAGCCATCTTTCTTACCTTTTCCTGGTCTCCTGGATACTTAGCCTTAATCTCTTCTACGAATCTTCTGTTAATCTCTTCTACTATCTGATAGATTCTTGGAAGAAGTCTTGAGAACAACTCAATAGGCCACTTCTCAAGTGCCTCTGCCATGATAGTATGATTAGTATACGCAACTGTCTTAGTTGTAACCTCCCATGCTTCATCCCACTCAAGACCATTCTCATCCATAAGTATTCTCATAAGCTCTGCAACTGCAACTGTTGGATGTGTATCGTTAAGCTGGAATGTAACCTTTTCATAAAGCTTCTTAACATCGCCATTGTGCATATTCTTATATCTTTCAACAGCTCTCTGCACTGATGCTGATACGAAGAAATACTGCTGCTTAAGTCTTAATTCCTTACCTGCATAATGGTTATCATTAGGATAAAGAACCTCTACGATATTCTTTGCAAGGTTCTCTTCCTCTATAGCCTTCTGATAATCACCCTTATCAAAGGAGCTTAAGTTAAATGTATTAACTGGCTCTGCATCCCATATTCTGAGTGAGTTAACTGTGTTGTTACCATATCCGATAACTGGAAGATCATAAGGAACAGCTATAACTGAGCGGTAATCCTCCTGTACGAACATATCACGGCCTGTTGCTTCATCTCTGTAAGAACGTACATATCCGCCAAACTTGACTTCATATCTGTATTCTGATCTCTTTATCTCGAAAGGATTGCCATCCTTTAACCAGTTATCTGGAACCTCTACCTGATATCCATCCTTTATCTCCTGCTTAAACATACCATACTTATATCTGATACCACAGCCGTAAGCTGGATATTCAAGAGTTGCAAGTGAATCAAGAAAACATGCTGCAAGTCTGCCAAGACCGCCATTACCAAGTGCTGCATCAGGCTCCTGATCCTCGATAACATTGATATCAAGTCCAAGTTCATCAAGTGCTTCCTTTATCTCGTTATACTTAGTAAGGTTGATCATGTTATTACCAAGTGCACGGCCCATAAGGAACTCCATAGACATATAATACACAATCTTAGGATCTTCCTTATCATATGTCTTATGTGTGGCTATCCACTTATCTATGATAAGATCCTTAACTGCATATGCAACTGACTGGAACACCTGCTGCTTATCAGCCTCATCGATGTTCTTTCTATAGAGAGACTTACAATTACTTACAACTTTTTTCTTGAATTCTTCCTTGCTGAAAGATGCTTCTGTACCTGTCACCATGTATTCTTCTCCTCCTTAATATATAGATATACCACAAATGTATATCATTATTCCTGATTTAACTAATCGTGCCTGATTTAATTAATATTATCCACAAAACACGCTACACGATGGTTAAATTATACACGATTCGCACCTTTATTGCAATTTAATAAAGTTAATTTGTTGTTTAACACATTTGATTCATAATTGAAAACGGACGCTATAAGGCTTGTGAGGTATTTTAAGAATAAAGCTCCAGTCACCAGAAAACTGATTGGATATTTCTAAGATATTCCATATAAGTGTTCTTAACGGACGTAACCGCTCATACGAAACATCCGTGTTTCGTTTTCGCTCGATTTGACCTCCATGTCAAATCGTTACTGATTACTAATGGAATATCTAAGAACTATCACAATCAACTTTCAAGTGTTCCTTCCGCGTTATTCTTAAAATACCTCACAAGCCTTATGGCTGTCTTTGACAGAATATAATATTAAAATCCTCTGTGTTAAACAGGGAGCGACACCAGGCGTAATTGTGCGCTTTACGCACAATTTTGCCACCATGACGTCCCACTTGATTTAATTGAATATCCCTAAGTAAATTACGCCACAACCAGACAAATATAAGCTACAGACAGCCCTGCAGCTTATATTTGTCGTCCGTTCTTCACCAACTAATATTCAATTAAACAATTAGTTCTTCTCAACACCAAGCACAACCTTCTCACCATTGATATCCCAATCCTTAGTGAAGCCAGCTGTCTTACCTGTTTCAATAGCATTTGCAAGAACTACGCTCTTAATCTGTTCTGCATTCTTAACCATAAGGTCTGCTAACTTGTCATTACCATCTACATATACAGTAATCTTGTCCATAACCTCAAAGCCTGCATCCTTACGCATAGTCTGAATCTTGCTTACGATTTCTCTTACGAATCCTTCCTCGATAAGCTCTGGTGTAAGGTTAGTATCCATAACAACTGTGATACCCTTGTCAGAGCTTGCAACAAAGCCTTCCTTCTGAGTCATCTCAATAAGAACATCATCCTTTTCAAGAACGATATCTTCACCATCAGCATTGATTGTAAATGAACCCTTAGTATTAAGCTCATTCATAGTTGCATTGCCATCAAGTGTTGAAAGTGCTGCTCTGATAGCATTAAGATGCTTGCCATACTTTGGTCCAAGTGTCTTTAACTGTGGCTTGAATGAGTATGAAGTAAATGCTCTTACATCATCTGTATATTCAACTTCCTTAACATTAAGTTCATCAGCGATGATAGATGTAAAGTAGTCATTTAACTTCCAGTCAGCCTTGATATACATCTTACCAATAGGCTGTCTGTTCTTGATGTTAGTTGCATTACGGCATGCTCTTCCGATAACAACAGCATTTAATACATCTTCCATGTTATCTTCAAGTTCCTTGTCAATCCATTCTTCCTTAACCTTAGGGAAGTCACAGAGATGTACGCTGATAGGAGCTGTTTTATCTATGCTGCATACAAGGTTTCTATATATACTTTCTGTCATGAAAGGAATCATAGGTGCTGCTGTCTTGCAAAGCGTTACAAGTGTTGTGTAAAGAGTCATATAAGCGTTAATCTTATCCTGCTCCATACCCTTAGCCCAGAATCTTTCACGGCATCTTCTTACATACCAGTTAGAAAGCTCATCTACAAAGTCCTCAAGTGCTCTTGCTGTTTCTGTAATCTTATAGTTTTCAAGATTGTTATCAACCGTCTTGACAAGGGTATTAAGCTTTGAAAGAATCCACTTATCCATAACTGGAAGCTTATCATACTCAAGTGTGTACTTAGTAGCATCAAAGTTATCAATGTTTGCATAAAGTACAAAGAATGCATATGTGTTCCAGATAGTTCCCATGAACTTTCTCTGTCCTTCTGTAACAGCCTTATCATGGAATCTGTTAGGAAGCCAAGGTGCTGAATTCTCATAGAAATACCAGCGGATAGCATCTGCGCCGTGCTTCTTTAGTGCGTCAAATGGATCTACCGCATTACCCTTTGACTTACTCATCTTCTGTCCATCCGCATCCTGGACATGACCAAGTACGATAACATTTTCATAAGGTGCTTTATTGAAAAGAAGTGTTGATATGGCAAGAAGTGAGTAGAACCATCCTCTCGTCTGGTCAACTGCTTCTGATATGAACTTAGCAGGGAACTGCTGTTCAAACACTTCCTTGTTCTCAAATGGATAATGATGCTGTGCAAATGGCATTGAACCTGAATCAAACCAGCAGTCGATAACTTCTGGAACTCTCTTCATCTTACCCTTACACTTAGGACATGTACATGTAACTGCATCAATATATGGTCTGTGAAGCTCGATATTATCTGGACAGTTATCAGAATGTTCCTTTAACTCTGCCTTGCTTCCGATAGATAACATTTCTCCACAATCCTCACATACCCAGATATTAAGAGGAGTACCCCAGTATCTGTTACGTGAAATTCCCCAGTCCTGAACATT
>ERZ808240.5480-NODE-5480-length-10305-cov-2.918927_pt1 | contig 10305 bp, 6 predicted proteins | sample MGYA00521084_ERZ808240 | MGnify/ENA primary metagenome ERZ808240 (study PRJEB31516, sample SAMN03275571) | gut metagenome | biome: mammalia-associated habitat; material: feces | host: Papio cynocephalus | place: Kenya | collected 2012-08-06 ... | reverse complement strand
CCTGCCGATACGGCGGCATAGAGGCGCGCGCCCTGCAGACTATAGACTTCCACGCCTTCGCCTGCCTCAAGGCCGCTGACCTCGATTGAGCGGCCGGCCACGCGCACGCTGGCGGTACCATCGGCACCAACGCCCTCAACGCCTGTGGCCGTGCGCGGACTCATAACGATCTGCGCCTCAACGGCAAGGCCGAGAGCGTCGTCGTCATCGCTGCCACTGATGGCCTTCACTGTGGTCCAGCCACTGGCGGGGCACACCGAGAATGTGGTGGCGCCAGAGGCGTGGCGGTAGCCGCGCAGGGCCAAATAGTCGGTGAGGCTGCTGCTGAGGCTCGAGTCAAAGTCGAGCACCACGTGGAAGGGGCCGCTTACGCTGATGGGCGACTTGAACGACACGTTTGACACAGCATTGGTCACAGCCGATGTGCCAAACAGGGCTGCCTCGGTGGTGGCGTAGCGGCCATACTCCTGCGACTCGCAAGGCAGGCCTGCGCTGTCGGCCACCAGTTTTATGGTCACGGCATAGTCGTTGTGGCCCATCACATACGATGAGCTGTATCTGCTAATGGGCAGAATGATGCCGGAGACCATGGCATTGGCACGCTCGGGCAGGTTGAAGCGCTCGGCAAACTTGTTGTAGTGCTTGTTAAAGCCCAACTTGTATTCAGTGCCGATGCTCACTGTAGAGAAGTTGGGGTCGGCGCTGAGCAGCGAGTCGGCGGCGCAGCGGGTCTTGGCAGTGCCAGTGTAGGCGTCGCCCACAACCCTCACGGCCAGAGTGGCGGTTGCCACGCCCTCGCCGCCCTCCTTTGGCGCCCTTGGCGTCGCTGCTCTCGTTCGACGCCTTGAGCGACACCTCATAGGTGCCGCTGGCTGGGTAGTTGACCACAGGATTCTTCTCGGTGGTGGTGCCGGGGTTGCCGCCAGTGGTCCACAGATATGATGTGGCGTTTTGCGAGAGGTTGGTGAACGCGAGCTGATTGTCGGCGTAGAGCAGCATCTCGTTTTGGTCGGTAAACACGCCGTCGGTGGGCAGAGCAAACGCTGCCACGGCCTCGTTGGAGTCGGCCGAAGTCACCGACACATCGTCGATGGCCACCACATAGCCCCTCTGCCCGGTGCAGTTGTTGAAGCCAAAGTAGTAGTTGCCGCTGGCAGTGGGGGTGAACTCAGCGCTCACCACAGTCCACTCCTTGTAGTTGGCCTGGGGCAGGTCGAGCAGCACAGTGCTTTGGGCGGCCTCGGTGGTGTCGGCGCCCACGGTGAGGCGGATGTGCTCCTTGAGCGATGTGGAGCCGCCCGTGGCCAGAACGCGGCACGCCACGGTGTATTGCTTGCCGGCCACAAGCGTGACGGCGGGCGAAATGGCCCAGTCGTTGCGCGCGCCATACACGGTGCTGTTCACCAGATACAGGCCGTCGCCGGCGGGGCTGAGGGTGGAGTTGGTGCGCACCTTGAAGCGCTTGGTGTTGCCGCTTTTGCCAAATATGGTCCAGCCCTTGTAGTCGCAGGTGGTTTTGGGATTCAGCACCTTAGAAGCATCGTTGAAGTTCTCCACATAGGGCACTTTGCACACGGTGTCGGTGCCTGCGGGCGCTTTAAGCGCGGCGGCATTGGCCGTGGCCACGCAGCACAGCGTGGCGGCAGCGGCTGCCGCAATTGTAAATTTAGTTGCCATTAGCAAATTAACTTTTAGAATTGGTTGATTATAATTATTTTGAACTATGTTCACTATAGACTGTAGAAACCGATGGCACAAAATTAATAATTTAAAGCCATTCGGCAAAGCCATGGCCACAATTATTAACACTGACAGCCGCCCAAAGCCATGGAGGCCGTGGGCGGCTGCCTGCATGCGCCACGTGCGGGCGCGTGATGAACTCTATTTAAGCATGTCCTGCACCTCGTTGAGGTTGCCGTCGCACGGCGATGGCACCACTCCCAGCAGGTGGGCAAGCAGCGGGTAGACGTCAACGTTGCGGAACTTGTCGGGCTTCACATAGCCCGCCTTGAAGTCGGGCCCGATGGCGCGGAAGCCCACCTGCATGTCGCTGGCGGTGTTGTCGAAGCCGTGCGAGCCGCCTTGAGCCACGCGGCCGTCGGTGAAGAGCCAGCCCACATCGGGCAGCACCACCACATCGCCAATGCGCGGATTGGTGCCGTAGTGAAGATAGGCCGGCACCTGGGCACGCTTCCACGCGCGAATGTGGTCGACGCCCTGCAATGCGGCCACCACCGAGTCGGCATATTCTGGCCGCTTCACATACACCTGCCCTGGCAGATTGCCCTCCACGCGCTCGATCCACTCGGCCTTGAGGTGGCGCATAACCGGTACCGTGCGGTCGGGGCCGGTCCAAGCCATGCCGTGGTCGCCGGTGACAATCAGGTTCACCTCGCTGCCAATGGGCAGCGCCTGGATGGCCGTCCACATGGCCGACAGCAGCGAGTCGAGGCTCTCGATGGCGCGGCGCGTGGGCCTGCTCACGGGGCCATAGCTGTGGCCGCTGTGGTCGGGCTCCTCAAAGTAGCACATCACCAGGTGCGGGCGCTTGCCATCGGGCAGGCTGAGCAGGCGCAGCACCTCGTCTGTGCGCTCGCCGAACGTGAGCAAGGGCTTTTTCATGTAGTCGTGCCAGTAGGTGGCGTGGCCGCCTTTTATGGCCACGTCGCTGCCCACCCAGTAGACGGTGGCTGTGGGCACTCCCTGACGCTTGGCCGTGAGCCAGATGGGGTCGCCGCCGTAGTAGCGCGGATTGGTGCGCGAGCGGGCATCGCCCAGCGAATACACCTCGCCAGTGGACCGGTCGAGGAAAGAGTTGGCCACTATGCCGTGGTGGTCGGGATAGAGGCCGGTGGCCAGCGTGTAGTGGTTGGGAAACGTTTTGCTTGGGAACGAGGGCGACATCACCGCCTTAACGCCCTGGCGCGCCATTTGCTGGAAAAACGGCGTGTCGAAGGCTTCGGCATAGTCCCAGCGGAAGCCGTCGAGCGACACTATCACGGTGTAGCGGCCATTGCCGGCGGCCAATGCTGCCATAGCCACGAGTGCGGTGGCCAGCAGCGTCATAAGTCGTTTAGTCATGCTTGAATATTTTTTTATTGGTTTAATGCGAGTCAGGTACAAATTTACCCTTTCCGCGCCATTTGCGCAAATTTTGGCGCGGCATAAAAAAACAGGCATGGGGAGGGAAGCGCGATGGCGTGCGCATATCCCCTCCCCATGCGGGTGTTATGTGAGATTAAAAGTCGGCCTGTGATTAGAACACAAACTTAACGCCAATCTGAGCGTGCCAGCGGCTGCTGATGTTGGCCTTCTTAGGCTCGGTGTAGCCGTTCCACTGGTATTTGGCTGCCATTGCGCCATTGGCGAGCTTCTGAGTGCCCACGCAGGTGAGCGGAGTCACGTTGTAGACGTTGCCGTAGCTTGCGCCCCAGTCCTTGTTGAGGAGGTTGGCGAAGTTGAGGATGTCGGCGGTGAACACGATCTTGCTGCCGCGGCTCTTCAGAGCGAAGAACGTCTGGGCAAAGTGCACATCGATCTGATTTTCCCAGGGAGCCATGTTGCTGTTGCGGTCGGCATAAGCGCCGCGGTGGTTCTTGGCGTAGCTGTCGCCTTCGATAAACGACTCGAAGAGTGCGCGCTGCTCGGCAGCCGACTGCTTAACCACCGTCTGGCCGTCCTTCTTGGTGGTAATATCGGTGAAGATCATGCTGTTCAGCTCATCCTTAGTAGGAATGTAGAGCAGTGAGTTGCCACGGTAGCCGTCGCCGTTGTAGTCGGTGCTCTCGCTCATGGTGAGGCTGTAGCGCTGGCCGTTGTAGCCGTTGTAGGTAACGGCGATGTTGGTCTGCAGGAAGCCGTTGGCATACTTGGGAGTGGTGTAGCCCACAGTCACGAGCACGCGGTTGGGCTGGTCGAACGACGAGTAGCTGAGCGTGGGGCTGTTGGTGTCGACAGCGTAGTTGTATTTCCAGTTAGAGTAGGCCACCGACGAAGTGCCGTCGTTAACCGACTTGGAGTGGCCGAAGGTGTAGCTGGCCAGCAGGTCGAGACCGAAGTCGAAGTTACGCTCGATGATGCCGCTCACGCTGTAGCTGAAGCCGCGGTCGGTGTTCTCGAGATTGATGATTGAGTTGTAGCTCTTGTCAACGCTGTAGTAGGGAGCGGCGCTGGCTTGCGAGCCGGCCACTGCATAGATCGAACCCGACTGGGTGAGGGCGAGGTTGCTCACATACATGTTGTTGAACGTCTTGCTGTACATGCCCTCGAGGGTGAACTTCCAGCCGTAGGGCAGACGCTGCTCAAGAGCGAGGTTGGCGCGGAGCACCTGCGGATAGCGGAACTTCTTGCTGACGGTGGCGATGTCCTGCGGAGCGGCCTTGCCGCTTGCGAGCTTGGCCACGAGGTCTTGCGGATTGGTGGTGACGGCAGGGATGTCGGCAGCATTGTTGATGGTGGTGCCTTTCACCTCCATGCCGGTGTTGTTGAATGTGTTAGAGATCCACACAAATGGCACGCGGCCGGTGAAGAGGCCCAGACCGCCGCGGAACAGGGTGTTGTGGCTGTCGTTGGCATAGATGCGGAAGCCGAAGCGCGGCGACAGCATCAGCTTGGTCGAGGGAGTCTCGCCCACGCGGGGCACGAGGCCCTTCTTCTCGGCAAAGGCGTTGAAGTCGGGGTTCTCGGTGGGGTTGTTGATGATGAAGGGCACGTCAACGCGCAGACCGTAGGTGAGCTGCAGGTTGCGGCTGTAGTCATACTTGTCTTGCACATAGAAGCCGAGCTGAGCGGCCTTGGTCTGTGGAGCGTAGCGCAGGTTGCCGCCGCTGAGCACGGGGTCGGCGCAGCGGAAGTAGAATGCGTTGGGCTTGTTGTTGAAGAAGTCGTCGAGCGAGTTGTAGGCCCACTCGCCGTTGTTGTACTGCATGAAGAGGTTTTTGAGCACAAACATCTCGTTGTGCGTACCGAATGTGATGGTGTGGTTGCCCTTGTACCACGACAGGTTGTCTTCCAGCAAGTAAACGTCCTGGTCGAGGCTGTTGGCGCCCGAGCTGTACTCGGTGCCGATGTTCACCGTGATGTTGCGGCGGCTCTCGTCTTCAGAGGCCACGTTGCGGATGTAGAATGTGGGTGCCTGATAGGGCACGTCGCGGTGGTCGCGCACGCGGGTGTAGGATGCGCGCAGCTCGTTGTAGAACGAGGGACCGAAGTTAGAGTTCAACTCAGCCACAAACGCGTTGGTGAGGTTGTTGAAGCGGTAGGTGGAGTTGTTGAAGTAGTAGGTGGTGTAGCCCACGCCATACTTGTCGTCGTAGGCGTCGAGGTGCTGGTAGCGCAGAGCCAGCTTGTGGTTCTGGTTGATGTTCCAGTCGAGGCGTGCAAGAATGTCGAAAGAGTTGCGCTTCACATCGCGGCGGCCGTAAGACTCATCGATGCCGGTGAGTTCCTTGTAGCGGTCGGCTATGCGCTGTGCTGTGGCAGCGCCCAGATAGGTGCTGTTGAGGCCTGCGTAGTAGCTCGAGGGGTAGCTCTCGTTGTGGTTCTCGAGATTGACGAAGAAGAAGAGCTTGTCCTTGGCGATGGGGCCGCTGATGTTGCCGCCCACAGTGTAGTAGTGCTGCTTGGTGAGGGGGCTCTTCACGTTGCCGTTGGAGGCGTCATACTTGCCATAGAAGTCCTGGTTGTTGTAGTAGCCGAACACTGTGGCGTGGAAGTCGTTAGTTCCCTGCTTGGTGATGGCGTTGATGCCACCGCCGGTGAAGCCGCTCTGGCGCACGTCGAAGGGGGCCACCACCACCTGGATTTCCTGGATTGCGTCCATCGAGATGGGGTTGGCACTGGCCTGGCTGCCGTTGGTGCCGCCCGACGACAGGCCGAACACGTCGTTGGTCACGGCGCCGTCCACCTGGAAGCTGTTGTAGCGGTTGTTGGTGCCTGAGAACGAGATGCCGCCAATCTTCGAGCGGTTGGCAAGGGGCATGTTCTTAACCACATCGTAGATGTTGCGGTCGATCGAGGGAGCGCCCTCGATTTTGCCAAGCGAGAAGTTGCGTGCGGCGCCCGTCTGCTGCAGGCGGCCCTGGCCGGTGACCACCACCTCGCTGAGGCTCTGGCTGCCGGTGGCAAGCTTGGCGTTGAGTGTAAAGGTCTCGCCCAGCTGCAGGCTGATGCCGTCGTACTGGCTGGTCTCATAGCCCACATAGCTCACCTTCACGGTGTAGGGGCCGCCGGTGCGCATGCCCTGCATGGTGAAGCGGCCGTCGAGGTTACTCACCGCATTGTACTTGGTGCCCGACGGCACGTGCACGGCCTGCACCGTGGCGCCAACCAGCACCTCATTGTTCTCGTCGGTAACCACACCGCTCATAGTCGATGTCGTCACCTGCGCGTTGATGCCCATGGCTGTGAGCAGCATGGCCACCAGTGCGAAAAGTTTGATTCTCTTTAACATAAGGAACTAATAAATGATTGATTAGTGTATATATATATTGATTTATATTCAGATTTCAGCGTTGCGTGCCGGGCGGCACCGACTGAGTATAGCGAAACCGCCCCACTCGACAGCTATTGGCAGTCGGACGGGGCGGTTATGGCGGACAATGGCGGCTCACAATGATGATAGCCAAACGCGGGTTGCAAAAACCGGAATTGCGCGCCGGGCGCCTTGCGCGCCATGCGCTCAAACTGATATTTAAGATTAGCTGCCGACATCAGAGTCACTAATTGTGTAAAAGCCTAAAACAATATAATTTTTGCGCAAAGATAGTGCTTATTTGTGTTTTTAACAAAACTATCGGTAATTTTAACTTTTTTGTTACAGCGTTTTTTCCCAATCGGGCCACAGGCGGGCAATCACTTCACGCGGTCGGGGTGGGCGGCGATGAAGGCTTTCCACGACTGCGGGCCGCGCGCCAAGGCGGGCTTGCGGCTCTCGTAGTGGTGGCACAGGGCGGCGGCGAGGGCATCGGTGGCATCGAGGAACTCGGGCATTTGGCTCTTGTCAAAGCCCAGCTCACGCTGCAGCATGGCGGCCACCTGCTCCTTGCTGGCGGCACCGTTGCCGGTGATCGACAGCTTGATTTTGCGCGGCTCATACTCGGTGATGGGCACCTGGAAGTTGAGCGCGGCGGCCATGGCCACACCTTGGGCGCGGCCAAGTTTGAGCATCGACTGCACGTTTTTGCCGAAGAAAGGCGCCTCGATGCTCATCTCGTCGGGCAAGTATTGCCTGATGAGCCCCGTGACGCGCTCAAATATGCGGTGCAGGCGCATGTAGTGGTCGTCATAGCGGTTGAGCTTGAGCACGCCCATGGCAATCAGGTGCGGCTTGCCGCGCTTGATGCCCAGCAGGCCATAGCCCATCACGTTGGTGCCCGGGTCGATGCCTATGATTATGCGGTCCCACTGCCGCAGCTCGGGCGACGGGCGGGTGTCGGTGCTGCTACTGGTCGTTGTCATTTGCCTATCTCAATTTGCTCCATCATGGTGGAGAACCCGGCTATGCGGCGGCCGAAGTGGGCGGTGAGGTCGGCCATGAGCTGCTTGCCCGTTGACTGGTACCAGCGCTGCAGCTCGCCCAGCGACGGGGCCTGCAGCTGCAGCGCATAGCCCACCCCGCCCTCCTGCTGCGCCATGATGCGCATCAGCTGCGGGGCACTCACGCGGCCGCCCTGCATGGCCTGCGGCACATAGGTGGAGCGAATCCACTCGATGAACTCCTCCACGGCGTCGCCGCTCACGCTGAATGTGGTGTTGTATACAATCATTGTTGATGTGTGCGCTTAAGTTTATTCGGGTGCAAAGATACAACAAAAGGTTGAAAGAGCAGAACAGTTTAAAGCAAATCACTGACAGCGACCAAATTAAGACTTTATTTGCAGAAATCAAGAAGGGCGCCCGGCAATACAATGCCGGCGCCCTTCCAACATTATGAGAAACTTTTATTAGTCTGTGGCCGATGAGCCGCCGTGCGCAATTTTCTCCAACGTCTGCCAACACTGATACAAGCCTCTCGGCACATGGAAGCAACCCTTCCATTTTCCGCCCTTAAGAGGCAACAGCACCTCACCTCGGCGATTCAGATATCCGAACCATTCAGGGGCGTCCGGGTCCTTGAAATGCGTCCACGCATAGTCATGCACTTTTTCAAACCATTGCCAGCATTCTCTGCGGCCGGTGAGCTGATAGCCTTTAAGCAGTGAAATCAACGTCTCCATATGCACCCACCACAGTTTCTGATCCCACTCCAACTCTTGAGGGGGACAGCCCTTGCGGTCCATAAAATAGAATATGCCGCCGAATTCCTTGTCCCAACCGTAGTCAATCATATTCAAGGTTATGTCTACAGCCTTGTCGATGATGTCTTTTCGGCCAAGACGCGCCCCGAGATCCATGCAGAACCACATCGCTTCAATGGCGTGCCCGGGATTCATGTGGCGTCCTTCAAACGAATCGCACAGCTTATTGTCGGCCGTCACATTCTCCACCACCAAGCCAAGTTCCGGGCGGTAGAACACATCAAGCACCTCATGCAGGCAAGTGTCGATAGTCTGATTCAGATATTCCGGCTCTATCATATGCTCTATCTCCAAAGCCACATTGCAGAGAATCATCGGCAAAGCGAAATTCTTCATGTCGCGTGTGCCTGAATGCAACTTGTTCCATTTGCCCTTCGGGTTTTCTTTTTTCGACAGTATGATGTCGAATGTGCTGCGCGCTATGTCTTCATATTCCTTGCTGCCAGTGGCAAGTGCCAACTGCCCGAAAGCAATTGTGGCAAACGTGTAGGAGAATATATTGTAGGGGTCAACCAATGGATTGCCGGCCCTGTCCAACGAAAAATACCAGTTGAAATTGCCGTCGTGCCCGTGCCGCTTCAAAAACTCGCCGCCTCTCACCGCGCATTCAAGCCATTCATCGCGCTTCTCAAGCTTGTTGTAGAGCATTGAGAACAGCCATACCTCACGCCCCTGCATCCACACGAACTTATCTGTGTCATAGACGTTTCCATAACGGTCAAGACACGAGAAATAACCGCCACACTCCTTGTCCTGCGACTTGTCGAGCCAAAATGGCAACACATTGTCCAGCAGCTCTGACTTATACAGATTCGCAAGCGCCTCTATTTTTTTATCCATCACTATATATATATGATTTAATGTTAGTTTTCTTTCTCTGTAATTCTCTCAATTTCTTCAAGGCTCAGTCCTTTGGTCTCCGGAACACATTTGTGGACAATGACGATATACGGGACACACATCACGGCAAACAGCATGAATGTGCCCACCGGGGTAAGCCGCAAAAGCATCCACGGCGTGAGCTGCCCAATCAGATACGTGCCTATCCACAGCGAGAATCCGGCAATCGACATGGCCAGCCCTCTCACTTTTGTTGGATACATTTCCGACAGCAGCACCCACACAACGACGCATATCGAAATCGCACAACAGAATATGTAGACCAGGAAAAACGCCAGCAACAGCAGTGGGGACAGGCCCAGCGGCGATCCAAACGCAAAGTAGACGGATATGAGAACGAGAGACACTATCATTCCGCCAACGCCGTAATAGACAAGCTTTTTACGCCCCACCTTGTCTATTATCAGCAATGCAAGAACCGTTGTGAGCATGTTGACCGACCCCACAAGCACCTGATAAAACAGGGAGTCGCCCCCAGAGAGGCCGCTGTCGGTGAATATCGACGGGCCATAGTAGAGCACCGCGTTGACACCCATAAACTGGCCGAGTATCGCTATCGCCACTCCGACAGCAACCATCTTTCTGACACCGGGGCGCAAAAGCTCACGCCACTCCACGCGCTCTTCACTCCCGATAGCCGAGCGGATGTTTGAAAGTTCCTGCGACGCGTCCTGCTTGTCAAGGTATATCTTCCCGACAATTGCGGCAGCCTCCGCCTCACGCCTTTTAAGCACCAGCCATCTTGGCGATTCCGGAATAAAGAATATTATCACAAGGAATAGGGCTGCGGGCAGCGTCTCCATCCCAAGCATTCCGCGCCACGACTCTGTGCCAAACACAGTTGCGACCAAGTCGCTTTGCGAGACAGCCGCCGCAGGCTCACACCGAAGCAGCGCATAGTTGGCGATGTAAGCCCCAAGGAAGCCTACGGTTATGGCCAGCTGATAGAGCGAGACCAACCGTCCTCTGTGCTCAGGCACCGACACCTCCGATATGTAAAGCGGAGAGATTATCGACACCATTCCAATGCCCACGCCTCCTACTATTCTATATGCCACCAACTCGCCGAACGACGCCGACTCCGCGCATCCAGCCGCCGACACCGTGA
>ERZ808240.5479-NODE-5479-length-10305-cov-5.208000_pt1 | contig 10305 bp, 10 predicted proteins | sample MGYA00521084_ERZ808240 | MGnify/ENA primary metagenome ERZ808240 (study PRJEB31516, sample SAMN03275571) | gut metagenome | biome: mammalia-associated habitat; material: feces | host: Papio cynocephalus | place: Kenya | collected 2012-08-06 ... | reverse complement strand
ATTATCCCAATCCTATGGGGTATCCGACTTTCTGCTATCAAAAAGCTATCAGGGGATGCTATCATACGATGGAAAACGTGGCTTTTCGTATTTAAATTATACCAAAGTATCATATAATCTACAAGTATTTTTCGCAAAGGCTGTCCTCAGTTGTTGTGTTGCTCTTTATTATGCCACTTTTCTATTACATTTTCAACTTGAGTTGCCATGGACATGATCGCTCGGCTCTGCTATTTCAAGAAACATGAAAGGTTTTAATCTCCACTCTTCCAAGGGCAAAATTTACAATGATTTGTTTTCGTGAATGGTCAATCGGATGCTTTTTTATAAGCTGCTGGAAGTTCCCCCTGACCGCCCATAAGGGCAGTCATTTCTTCAATACGCTCCAACGGGAAAGGAGGAGTGGTTAGCGGCTTCATGGCATATAGACATGAGTTTCATTGGATTGTCATCGGCAGCAATACGGTTAGAACTGAGTGCTCCACAACGTTTGCATCGGTGAATGATCGCCCATTCCCCTTTATTTCGCACCCAAACTCCCACCGGCTCCATCAGACTACCACAATCAGATTCCCGGTCTCCGGGTTCTATATCCACATGGACACTGTATAAGCAGTTGGGGCAATGATTACGGTGGTCGCTTCCAGCCCCACCGGGTACTACCAATCTACCACAGTTTTTACAGGTGAAGCTGTCTGTACAGGCGTGGTTTTTATAATACCCCTTTTCATATTGCTTTCGTTTGTTCTCTCTTGTCATGATCTTATTCCCCTATTTACGAAATCGGATATTTGCATTATATCTGATTTCGTAAATAGAGTCAATAAGAAGCCGTCAATTTTACAATCAGCCAGCAATTTATTTACAGAATGATATACCCCTCGTTCATTCCGCTTGGTCATAATAGGCTCAATATGGGCGGTTTGTTGCTTGCATAGTTCTCGGCCTCCAATGCCAAATTCATGACCGATGGTGATAATATTTATGATCTTCCTCTGTGAAAGCAAAAGCCAGATAAGATGTAGACAAAGCTCTCCATAGAGAAAGCAATACTGCATCTTATCTGGCAAATCTTTGATTCCCCTCCGTTGATGTGTGCTCTATAAAAGATTACATATCTCTTCCCGGAATGTTGTAAGATACCGCTGGGTCAACTCCAAATAGGTCTTGCGTTCCTCTGATGTCCACCCATCAAAAATGTGGTTCTCCAAGGCAAAAATAGGAGCAATCTTTTCGCCGCAAAAGGCCTTTCCCTTTTCTGTCAGACAGACCACCGTATTGCGCCCGGTTCCCGGCTCAAGGTACACGATCTGCTCCGCTTCCAGCTTCCGCAGCGCAGAGTTAATGGTTTGACGACTAATTCCGGTTTCCCGGAAAATGTCACTTTGCTGACATTTCCCATCGGCCTCAAAGACAACATAGAGAATGTTCTGGACGCTGTCGCTTAGTCCCAGCTTTACCGACAATTCGTGATAGAGGGCATTGATCTCACTGGAAAGATTGTTGTATCGAATCACATCCGGATTAGTCAGTCGCTTCATCATCGCCCCTCCTGTTTCATCTACTTAAAATATTATATCCGATTTCGGAAAACAAATCAAGAGGCATACAAATCCCTGTATCTCTATTCGTATAGTTTTTTTCTCATTCCCACTCTTTCGCCGAAGGGTTGTTCGACGTCTTTTGTGGTGCTTTTTCGTCCGCATAGTCTCCATATTTCGGCGGCGTCCACGTGGTCTGTGTCTTCCACGGTCGCCGTAATGCCAAAATAATTCCACGGACAGTATAGCAGCTCTGCGCTGCTTTTGCAAGGAAGACTACGCTTCTGCAGTCTTCCCCTGGAGGATGGCTTTGATAATCTCCATAGCCGTCTCCTTCTTCGTGGCCTTCGGGTTGACCTCAATGCCATAGGCGCGGGCTCGCTCTGCGAGGGCCTGCGCCGTCATGTTGAGCAGTTCTGCGATGGTTTCGGCGATGGCCTCCTCGCTGATCTTCTTGACTTCCTGCTCGGGCTCCGGCTTCTTGATGGCTGAAATGTATTCCTCTGCGTATTTCCGCATCCAGTTAAAAATGCCCTGGGCGATAGCTTCGAGCCGTTCCTCCGTCAAGATGGCGCGGAAGGCTTTGGGAACGTGCTGATACATCGACGCAACGACCTGGGCCATCTTCTCGGGCCCGGGGAGCGACGTCATTTCGGCCAGCGCGACGAGCTGGCTTACATCGCCGGTGAGGACGGCCTTGAGTGCAAAGTACGCGGCCGCGAGCATGGCGGTGATGAAAAGAACAATCACGACAATGCTGAAAATTGTAAAGAACGTCATAGCGGTTCTCCTTCATGTTTCGCGGCCGGTGGCCGCTTTATTTTTTGCTGTCTTCGCAGCGTGGGAAAGGGCAGTCTTCGCAGTATGGCCCGGGGGTGCAGCCTTCGCCGTCGGACGTAGCAATCAGAATGACGGCCAACGCGACGACGGCTATCTGGCTGAACAATACGAGCGCCGCTTCAAGGGCGGGGCTCATGCCTTCACCACTTTGTCGGCGTCCACCCATCCCCAAACCGTAGAGGCGCTGGTAGTGTGTACGATGTGGTAGGGGTGCTTCGCTCCCTGGCAAATCATTGTGACCTTCGCTGGGCCCGCTGCGGGGCTGCTGGCCGGCTTTGCGGCGCTGGAGCTGACGTAATGCGGGCCGCCTGCGAACTGCACGATGTCGCCGACAGAGAGTTTCACGCCGGCTTTGGGAATCCTGATTTTCTGGCCGACACGAATGAGGTTAGGGTTCTTGATGCTGTTATAATCAGCAAGCGCCTTGACCGTCGTTCCGTGCTTCGCGGCAATTCTGCTGAGTGTGTCGCCGCTGACGACCGTGTAGATCGTCTCGCCGCCCGTCACTGTGGCCGGCGTCGTGTCCACCTTGGGGGCAGGCACTCCGGCCTTCTTCCCGTAGTCCGGGAGGCCGAAGCCGCGAATATAGCGGCCGTTGACCTTGAGGGTGCGGTAGCCGACGGCATCGCTCATATTACCTTCGATGATCTTCATGGTATTGCCGGAGACCGATACGACGTAGCCGACATGATCGGCTGCTCCCTGGTTGTCCGTCGTGGCGTAGTCCGAGCCGTCCTGCCAGTCATAGAAAATGACGTCACCCGGGCTTGGAACATAGGCGTCGTTTTCCTGCCAGCGCCCGAGTTTCTTGAACAGCTCGATATGCTTCCCGCATCCGCACTCGGTCGGGATGATGTCGGTGAAGCCGCATTTGATGGCGACGGCGCTGACGAAGGTGCTGCACCAAGCGTCGGTGTACTTCATCTTGTAGCCTCTGGCGAGGGGCGTGTGGCTGTTATAGGTGTCGATGATTTTGCGGTGGCTGCCGTCTGCTTCTTTGCAGCCGAGCCATGCAATAGCTGTGTTGACGACGGTAGCGCGAGCCTGTGCTTCTGTCATATTGTTTTCTCCTTCCTGCTTAGTCTTTCAAGACGATCTCCGCGAGGTGGAGGGCAACGTCAGCTCCGTATTTATCTGCGAATTTCGTGAGGAAACGCTGGGCGTATTTGGCCCGGTTTTCGTTCTTCGATTTCCACAAATAAAACGCAGTCGCGGCGCCGCACTCTGCAATCCACGCGCATGCGTATGGTTTTATCTGAGCCAGCATTTACAGTGGCAGTCAAACGGTCGTTGTCGATGGAGAACCATTCCGGCCAGTACAAACGGTTTGCGAATTGCATCAGCTTATACCATAGGAGCTGCGCCGTCGTAGGAAGGGGGTGCCCCCGCATCCTTCGCTCGAAGGCGTTGATCTCCAAGAGATAATTCAATCGGCGGCACCTCCTTCCTTACGCTGGTGCCGGTGCTTCGGCTTATTCCATGCTCACCGTAGAACCGTTCTCTCCGGCGGAAACAGTGATATTCTGGGAAAATCTCGCCTTCATGGTCGGGTCGTGGCTGATTGCCAGAATACGCATCCCGGGGTTTCTGGCGGCCATGTTGGTAAGTGCATCGGCGTAGGCCTCCGTACCATCCGCATCAAGGAAAGGCGGCTCGTCGATAAACAGCATTCCAAGCTGGACGCCGGCGCGGCGAGCTTTTACGTCCGCGAGGCCCAGCGTGACCGCAAGAGCGATTTTCACCTTCTCGCCGCCGCTGTGCGAGAGATACGGGCGGTTCGTTCCGGCGATACTGGAAATCCAGACCTCCAAGCTGTTCACGATCTGTTTCGTGCTTCGCTGCTCCTTCTCCGTGCGGATGTCTACGGCCATACGGCCGCCGGTCATGGCTGCGAGGATGTCGTTGCTGCGGTGCATAATTTCGGGAACGACACCACGAATAATCATGTACTGGATGCCGTCGAGCCCAAAGGCGGCGGCCAGTGTTGTGTAGTCGTCCAGCACCTTCGCCGTCGCTGCGACGTCCTTCCGCAGCTCTGCCGTCTGTGCTTCGGCTTCCGCGATGCTTTCCAACTTCGCTTTGATGGCGCCACGCTGGGTCGCCAGGTCATTGATGGTCGCCCGATGGGTGTCTCTGATCGCCTTGAGGCCGGGGAGCTGATTGTCCTTGGCGGGGAGCCTCGCCAAAAGGTCGGCCGCGCTGCTCGCGGCTTCTCTCTGCTTCGCCGCAAGGTCGGCGATGTCGCGCTCGAGCTCTGCCAAGTGGGCCTCAAGTGCCGTAGCGGTCGCCTCTGCTGCAAGGCAGTCCGGCAACTGTGCTGCGACGGTTTCTGTGCTGAGAACGAGCATACGCAGATTATTGGCTCGCTGGGCGTCTCCCTGGAGGCTGTTGATCTCGGAAAGGAAGGCGGCAGATTCCTTGGTGGCGGTGGCCTCACGCTCCTGGGCTTCCGCGATTTCTCTGACGGTCTCCGAGAGGCGGGCATCGTATGCCGCCAGTTTCGGGAGATTGTCGGCCAGCTCGCGGAGGCGCTGCTCCTCAGCGTCGAGCTCCACAAGTTCCTCTCCGGGGTTGCCGGAGGCTTGATATGCCTCGCGGGCGGCGTCCGCCTTTTTCAACAGCGCGTCGTACTCTGCTCGATGCTGCTGCTTCAACGCCTCGATTTCCTCCGTGAGAGGTGCAATTTTGCGCTGTGCCTCAACCGCATCAGCAAGGAAGCGGCAGGAGGCCTCGCCAACATTGGGGCATCCGCTGTCCGTGAGCTTTTGCGCGAGCCGCATGGCTTCATCAAGCGCACTTTGCTTCCCAACGATGATGCTCTTTGCATCGCTCGCGTAGGCCCGGGCGTCATAGGTCGCTTCGTGGAAGGTTCGCGCAAGGTCGCTTTGCTTCTGGAGCCGGGCTTTCGCGTCTGCCTGCTTCGGGGACAGTTCTGCGATGGCTGCCACCGCAGCCTCGATTTCGGGCCTCTGCGCCACGATTTTCTCAAGGGTGTCTCTTGTAGCCGTAAGCTCGCGGAGGCATCCTGCGGCATCCTGGGCGGCTTTCTGGCTATTCTCGCGGGCCTGCTGGAGAGAACGCAGTCTTTCTTCCTTCGGGGCCAGCGTTTCAAGCTCTGCACGGTAGGCTTTCAGCTCGTCGGCGGCTTGCTGGGCGGCTGCCTTCTGTGACGCCTTCTTCTGCGCCAAGAGCAAGTCATTCGTCAAACTGGCTTTATAGATGGTCTTCTCGTTTATCTGGCGCTCATAGTCTTTGACCTGGGCTTCTTTTTCGGCCGCCTGCTTTTCAAGCTCTGCCCGCATGGTGTCCGCCTGCTCTGCAGTAGAGATCGCCTTTTCCGTAGCGGAAAGAGCGTCGGAGAGTTCGGCGGTCTTCTGCATGAGGGTTTCGTCTTCTTCCATGAGACTGTCTTTCTGCCCGATTTGCTCGCCGAGGACATTGATGCGCTCGCGGGTCGCGGCGATCTTGCGGCGCTGCTCCGTAGCGTTGGCCTTTGCAAGCTCCTCCATACGGCCGTAAATATCCAGCCCGAGAAGGGCGCTCAAGACCTCCATGCGGCGGTCGCTGTCTGCCTCCAGAAACAGGCCGTAGGCGTCCTGGCGGATAAGGGCGATGGAGCAGAATGTGTTGCAGTCCATCCCGAGCAGGCCGATGATCTTCTTCTGCGTAAGCGGCATGGTCGTATCGCTCGCGTCGTCCCAAGCATCCGTATCCGGGTTGAACCGCTGGAGCGAAAGGGTTCCGCGTCCGCTTTTCGTGCGCGTTCTGATAACGCGGTATTTCTGGCCGCCGAGGGCAAAGGTGAAGGTAATGGCGCCGCTCTTTGTGCCATCGCGCACCCAGCCGCCGACGTCTTCTTTTCGGGTCTGCTCATAAAGGCAGTCGGCAATCGCATCCATAAAGAGGCTGCTCTTTCCAACACCGTTCTGGCCGTTGACCATCGCCATGTGTACGGGGTCGAAGTCAAAGGCGGCTTCCGTGTAGCTGCGGTAGTTCTTTACTTCGATGGTAAGCGGTGTGAACGAGCCGGTATGCTTTCCGGCGTCGCGGCCGTCGTCGGCCTGTTTGATGATGGGCGCGGCCAGTTCCATAAGCCGTGCTTTATCAGTCTCGGGGATTTCTGCTTTGTCCAGCCAACGGGAAAGGCATTCGACCGGGCCGTCTGTTTCGTTGATGGGCTCCTTCGCGCCCAGCTCCTCGATTTCTTCCGGGAGGATTTCGGCAACGTAAAAAGCGCCGGCCGCGAGAAGCGCCTTTTGATATTCAGCGCGGTTAAATGCTTTGTCCTGGTCGCTGTCACAGTCATAGCGAACTCGCACGATTGCGTCCTTGATGGCCTGATACTGATGATTGAGCTCGCCGCTGCGAATGAACGCGGCAACGTCCTCCGGGCCGATGTGGAGCGTGTAGTGCTTTCTTTCGGGCGTGTTGACGAAGTGCGTCGCAACAGCCGTGCCGGGTAGCCCAACCGGAGACGTGAAAATATCGTGGTAATAAAAGCCGTGCTCCGTGCCTTCGTCGTTGAAATTGAGCTGATTGGGAGAGCCGCAGTAATAGGCCGGCGTGTTAGAGACAAGGCGCTGCGGGTGGTGGATGTGGCCGAAACAGGCCAAGTCTACGCCGGTGGCGTCGATGGTGGCGGGAAGGATTACAACGTCCTGGCCGGCCAGGAAGGTGCTGCCGTTGTCGGCTTCGGCGCCGCTGACCGTATAGTGGGCGACTAGAATAGACGGTATCGCCATGTCGAGCTGCGTCGCCAGCCCCAGCACCACGTCGTTTATGAGCGCGGTCGCGTTTCGGTTCTCGGTTTCCTTATCAATGCCGGGGCAGAAGGTGCGGAGCCGGCCCTTATCGAAGCCGGGGACGCCCATGATCTGTACGGGGCCTCCGGTGGTCTGCAACGTCAGCACCTTCGGTGTCGTGATGATATGGAGGTTCCTGGCGTCCTTCGTAAGCTCCGCCAAAAGCTCGAAGGCGCGGGGGTTATCGTGATTTTCTGTTCCGAACAGCAGCACCACCGCGCTGCTTGTCTCGCAAAGGGGCCGGATGAAATGCGTCACGGCGTCGTTCACGTCCTCAAGGGCCGTATCAGCCCATACGCGAGAGCGGTTAAAAAGGTCGCCGGCGATGATTGCGAGGTCTGGCTTCTCTGCCTGGGCGGAAGCTACGATAGCCTCCATGCACCGCAAGGTATCGAGCCTGCGGAGGTTCTGGCCGTCCTTCGTCGGCCCTGTCAGGTCGCCGAGGTGTGTATCGGCGGTGTGTAAAACTTTCATGGGTTATCTCCTTTTTCAGCGCCAGCGTCTTACGGGGTATGGGCCGATGTATCGGGAGAGGTTGTAGATGTATGCGCCGCAGCGGACGCATACATCGTTCTTTCCCCAATATCCGAGCTTCTTCATCCCTCGGACGCTGCCGGTGTAGTGAATAGATGGATGCTGGCCTTTCTGGCCTTCGGTGAGCCTCATGTACCTCAAACAGCTTCCTCCTTTGCAAGCGCGGCCGCAAGCTCCTGGAGCATCTTGTCGATGTCCTCCGCGTCACAAACGAGTTCACGGGTACTTGGGACACCTTTGACGCCGTTCCGCCTTGCGTCTATCCACATTTCGATGTGTTCGTCGATGTCCCACCCGGCCGCGTATTCCTTGACGTTCTGAATGAAGTCCTTGGAATCTATGCAAATGTTGAAATCTTCTCCGGCCGGGGAAAACTTTGCGAGCTCGATTGTTCCGTCGTCGTTCTCACGAACCGTCCATTCAAGGCGCTCGCAGATGTCGGAGAGTTTTTTGTCAAGAGCCATATCAGCGGCCTCCGCGCTGCGCGGAACGCGCCTTATCCTGGCAGACCTGGCAGAGGGCGCGGCCGTAGATGCGCTTGCTATACGCAACGATGTCGCTTACCTTCCAGTTCTTCCCCGGGGGAGAGACGATTTTCCGGTGGCAGTCCGCGCAGATGTCTTCTTCCGTGCTCTGCGGCTCGCCCCAAGCGCCGCTCGCCGCGCCTTCGTCGCCCCATTCGCCGCCTTCGGGCTCGTCGGGGTCTTCTGCGGGGTCGTACTGGCCGGGCCCCTCGTCGGGGTAGGCCGGAATCTGTTCCGCTTTCTGCGGCTGCTGCGGGGCTTCGAGCGCCTGCCGCTGTGCTGTGGGGAGGGGCGTTTCAAAGAGCATCCCCATTGACTGCAAGTAGTTGGCCGCTACGGCGTCTTTAATCTCCGGCGCGTCCAGGTTGGGGACGACGCGGGCAACGACAAAGGGCTTCTTGAGGTCTTCGTAGGCATACGTCCCGGCAAGGCCAAGGGCGGCTCTGATCGCTCGCATGAAGGCTTTACTCTCTGCCATCGCTGTGCGGTGCGGGAGGAAGCGCCGGTACTTCTGGCCGTTGGCGCCGTCTTTCATGCCGGCGGCCTCCAGGGTGCAGTCAATTTCCTTCGTGGCCTGGAGGAGCCGGAAGCCGCCGGACGGCTCCGGCACTCTGATCGTGACCGTCACGGCCACGTCATGCACATGGGGGCAATTCCCGCAGGAGCGAGCCTTGCCGGTGGCTCTCGCCATTTCAATGCAGCGGTCGCAAGCCTCGGTTCGCCCGGGGGTCGTGGAAACGATGCTGATGTTGGCTGCGGCGGCCAGCTTCATGCCGCCAACCTTCGTGATCGCGTAGGCGCTGCTGGATTTCTCATAGTAGATGTCCTTGCTTGGGCCGTTGTTGGAGCTGTTCTGCCGGACGTCGAGCTGCACTTCCGAAACGGTGATACGCTGGAGGTTGCTGGCGACCTGCATGGTCGTGACCGGCACGAGGACGTTATATTTTTCGCGGTCGTACTTGTTGAGCTGCACGATAGCGTTGGTTGGGTTCATAGGTTATCCTCCTTCAAAAAGGTCTTGACGCGGGCTGCTGCCCGTGCTATATTGTGACCATAGGTTATTTTCCGAGCGAGCCGCTTCCTGCGCCAACAGGGGCGGCTTTTTCTATGCCTGCGTTCATCCCGACGAGCAGGATGTCCGAGATCGTTTCCTCCAGCTTCCGGAGGAAGGCGAGCGCATTGCCGAAGTCTTCGCGTTCGCTGTCGTCAATCACTCCATCGAAGGCAATCTCCTCCAACCGGTCGGCTACCTCTTGCGCGTCTTCGAGCATCCTGCTCACGCGAAGCGTTGCAAGCGGGAGCGGCCGGTCTGTTGCTTTTCGGCCGATGCGCTGCCCTACGGGGCACCCGGCGCAATACTTCACCAGAATAGCGGGGTTCTTGTAGCTCTCCGAATAGAGAACAGCATCACCAGGTTCCATCAGAACCTCCCCGCGCTCATGGCGTCCGATTGTCTCCTGCGAATATGGTACTTTGGTCGTTGCTGTGCCTCTGCTGGCATATCCGGCCTTCAAACGTGCCTCGCGGAGATAATTGGGCGCGTTTTTTGTTGCCGTATCTGACATTCTGTGAGCCTCCTTTCCGTGGTATCATTTGTTTGTCAGCAAGGGGAATCGCCTCCGGCGGTCTTGCTGATGGCCTTCAAGACGCAGCGAGCCGCGTACTCAGCATTTCGGGTGAGCTGGCGTTGCCATGCACCATAGCGAGGCGACCAGCGGAAGCCGTTGGATTTAAGGACGTTGCGGGTCTCCTCGTCGGGCTTCTCGTCGAAGATGATTTGGAGCCGGTCGGCCTCCAGGTTGCGGACGATCTCGCCGCCGTCAAATTTCTCGTTTTCGGTGGGCTGGGCCTGCTGCGCCTGCCGCTTGTCTAACTCGGCCAGACGGTCAGCGACGCGCTTGATGTAGCCTCGGCGGCTCTGCAGCTCGTAAGCCGGGAACGGGCAGCCATAAAGCGCAAGGGGTGTTCCGTCGCCTTTGGCGAATACGCCGGGGCTGGTAAGCCACGCTTTTTCCTTCGGGGTGATGCCGGGGCAGCCATCCAGCGTTTTGTTCTTGCGATAGA
>ERZ808240.5478-NODE-5478-length-10308-cov-12.692188_pt1 | contig 10308 bp, 10 predicted proteins | sample MGYA00521084_ERZ808240 | MGnify/ENA primary metagenome ERZ808240 (study PRJEB31516, sample SAMN03275571) | gut metagenome | biome: mammalia-associated habitat; material: feces | host: Papio cynocephalus | place: Kenya | collected 2012-08-06 ... | reverse complement strand
TTTTTATGGTTTCGGCTTTACGCTTGAATCGCGTCGGCTTTACGCTTGAATCGCGACGCGATCACGCTTAAATCGCGATGCGATTACGCTTGAATCGCGACGGCCTTACGCCGTAAAGCCGAAACGACTTGGCTAAATTATGTCAAACAGTTCGTTTTATGAATATATTTTCGTAATTTTGCACATTATATAATAAGAATCGGCAAGAACAAATTTCAATCAAGCATGAATATATTAGAGTTGAGTGAACAGGAGATTGGCCGTCGCCAAAGCCTGCAACAGTTGCGCGAGATGGGTATCAACCCCTACCCTGCCGCTGAGTTCCCAGTGTCAGCGTTCAGCACGGACATCAAGCAGTCGTTCAAGGAGGGCGAGAAGACCGAGGTGGTCATCGCCGGACGCATGATGAGCCGCCGCGTCATGGGCAAGGCGAGCTTCGTGGAACTGCAAGACGGCAAGGGCCGCATACAGGTATACGTCACCCGTGACGACATCTGCCCCGAGGACAACAAGGACCTCTACAACGTGGTCTTCAAGAAGCTGCTCGACATTGGCGACATCATCGGCATACGCGGTTTCGTCTTCAAGACACAGACCGGCGAGATCTCCGTACACGCACAAGAGCTGACGCTTCTCTCTAAGAGCCTCAAGCCGCTGCCTATCGTGAAATACAAGGACGGCGTGGCCTACGACAAATTTGACGACCCAGAGATGCGCGCCCGTCAACGCTACGTGGACCTCATAGTCAACGACGGCGTGAAGCAGACATTCGTGAAGCGCGCCACCGTGCTGCGCACCATGCGCAAGTTCTTCGATGAGCACGGATACACCGAGGTGGAGACGCCAATCCTGCAGAACATTCCCGGTGGTGCTTCGGCACGCCCGTTCATCACCCATTTCAACGCGCTCGACATCGACATGTACATGCGCATCGCCACGGAGCTATACCTGAAGAGACTCATCGTGGGCGGATTCGACGGCGTGTATGAGATAGGCAAGAACTTCCGCAACGAGGGCATGGACAAGTTCCACAACCCAGAGTTCACCTGCATGGAGCTTTATGTGCCATACAAGGACTACAACTGGATGATGACGTTCACCGAGAAGCTGCTGGAGACCATCTGCGTGGCCGTCAACGGAAAAGACGAGGTGGAATACCAGGGCAAGACCATCAGCTACAAGGCCCCATTCAGGCGCCTGCCTATCCTCGACGCCATCAAGGAGAAGACTGGCTACGACCTCAACGGCCTGAGCGAGGAGGAGATACGCGACATAGCCATCAACAAGCTGAAGATTGACACCGTGGACGAGACATCAGGCAAGGGCAAGCTCATCGACGAGATTTTCGGCGAGACCTGCGAGGGCACGTTCATCCAACCCACGTTCATCACCGACTATCCGGTGGAGATGTCGCCGCTCACCAAGATGCACCGCTCAAAGCCGGGGCTGACCGAGCGCTTCGAACTGATGGTCAACGGCAAGGAGCTGGCCAACGCCTACTCCGAGCTCAACGACCCAATAGATCAAGAGCAGCGCTTCATCGACCAGATGAAGCTCGCCGCCAAGGGCGACGACGAGGCCATGATCATAGACCACGACTTCCTGCGCGCCCTGCAATATGGCATGCCACCAACAAGCGGTATCGGCATAGGCATAGACCGCCTCGTGATGCTCATGACGGGCAAGGAGAACATACAGGAGGTGATGCTCTTCCCGCAGCTGAAGCCTGAGGCCAAGATGCCGCAGACAAGCGTGAAAGACTGGCAAGAGAAGATTGGCGTGCCCGAGGACTGGGTGTACGTGCTCCGCAAGGCAGGCTACAACCTCATTTCCGATATCAAGGACGTGAAGGCGCAAGCCCTGCAACAGAAGATGCTGGAGATAAACAAGAAATACAAGCTCGGATACGACAAGCCTGAGCTCGATACCATACAGAAGTGGATAGACGCCGCGAAGTAAGCGGCAAGCCGTGGCAAGAAAAAAAACAAAATTCCAACTCTTTATAAAATAAAACGAAATGGAGAACATTAAGTTAGACACCACCAAGGCCGCGGAGTTTCTCGCTGCCGACGCGGTAAAGAACTATGAGCCGCAAGTGAAAGTCGCACAAGAGGCCCTTGAGAATGGCACATGCCAAGGTAACGACTTCTTGGGTTGGCTGCATCTCCCCACGGAGACCACCGACGATTTTCTCAACGACATCGAGGTCTGCGCCGAACTGCTCCGCTCAAAGTGCGACACGGTCGTCGTGGCCGGCATCGGCGGCTCCTACCTCGGGGCGCGCGCCGTCATCGAGGCACTGGGCAACTCGCTGCAGTGGCTCGTCAACGATGGCACGAAGGTGCCAAACGTCATATTTGCCGGAAACAGCATCTCCGAGGACTATCTCGCTGAGCTGACCGAGTATCTCAAGGACAAGAAGTTTGGTGTCATCAACATCTCCAAGAGTGGCACGACCACGGAGACGGCACTCACCTTCCGTCTGCTGAAGAAGCAGTGCGAGGCTCAGCGCGGCAAAGACGAGGCCAAGGACGTGATCGTGGCCATAACCGACGCCGTGAAGGGCGCCGCCCGCAAGACCGCCGAGAAGGAAGGCTACAAGACTTTCGTCATCCCCGACAACGTTGGCGGACGCTTCTCAGTGCTCACGCCGGTGGGCCTGCTGCCCATCGCCGTAGCCGGATACGACATCAAGGCTCTCGTGAAAGGCGCGCAAGACATGGAGAAGGCCACTGCCGTGGACGTGCCTTTCGAGCAGAACATATCTGCCCAATACGCCGCCACGCGTCAGGCTCTCTATACGCAGGCCGGCAAGAAGATAGAGATACTCGCCGACTTCCAGCCAAAGCTGCACTTCATGGCCGAATGGTGGAAGCAGCTCTACGGAGAGAGCGAGGGCAAGGACGAGAAGGGCATCTTCCCGGCCGCTTGCGACTTCACCACCGACCTGCACTCCATGGGACAGTGGATCCAGCAGGGCGAGCGCTCGATCTTCGAGACGGTGCTCTCAGTGGAGCAGCCCAACAGGCAGCTTCTCTTCCCACACGACGACGAGAACCTCGATGGCCTCAACTTCCTTGAGGGCAAGCACGTAGACGACGTGAACAAGATGGCAGAGCTTGGCACCCGCCTGGCCCACGTGGACGGAGGTGTGCCAAACATCCGCGTCAGCGTGCCAAAGCTCGACGAGTATTATCTCGGACAGGTAATCTACTTCTTCGAGAAGGCTTGCGGCATCAGCGGACTGCTGGAGGGCGTGAACCCATTCAACCAGCCTGGCGTGGAAGCCTACAAGAAGAACATGTTTGCCCTGCTCGGCAAGCCTGGCTACGAGGAGGAGACAAAGGCCATAAAGGAACGCCTGGAGGCTGAGAAATAAACGCTTGACATGACAAAAATGATGGACATACGCAAAGCCATCACTGACTATAACACGACCTCGGGGGCGGATTTCCGCCCCAAGGCCGTGCTTTTCGATATGGACGGAGTGCTCTACGACTCCATGCCCCACCACGCCATAGCATGGCAGGAGGCAATGGCGCGGTTTGGCATCAAGATGACGGCGCACGACTCATACGCCACTGAGGGCGCGCGTGGATTCGACACCGTGAAGATGCTCGTGAAAAGGCAAAAGGGCATCGACATATCAGACGAGAAAGCCTTGGAGATGTACGCCGTGAAGAGCAACATTTTCCATAACATGACCGAAGCGCCCATATTCGATGGCGTGAAGGAGCTCATGCAGCGCATCACCGACAAGGGAATGACCGTCAACGTGGTCACTGGCAGCGCACAGAAACCACTGATAGCGCGGCTCAACCGCGACTTCGGGCAGTGGCTCGCGCCAAACCACATAACGACAGCCTTCGACGTTGACCACGGCAAGCCTGCCCCCGACCCTTACCTCTCCGGACTGAGGAAGGCTGGCGACTTGAAGCCTTGGCAAGGCATAGTGGTGGAGAACGCACCATTGGGCGTGAGAAGCGGCGTGGCGGCCGGATGCTTCACCATAGCCATAAACAGCGGGCCACTGCCCGACAGCGACTTGCTCTGCGAAAAGCCAAACCTGCTATACAAAAAGCTCACCGAGCTGCTCGACGACTGGGACGAGATCGTCGAGTGATCTTCGCGTGAGAAACGAGCCTTCTTTAATCATTATCGCTTATGCTTAGACATATCCTTTCACTATTCGTCTTGCTCATGGCCTTCTGCCAGGCACAAGCCCAGGAGACACGAGGCAAAAAGCTCGTAGTAATAGACATTGAGACGAAGGTCCCGATGCGAGGTGTCATAGTGAGCACCAAAACCGGCTATCGCGACACTACCAACTGGCGCGGCATCTGCCATGTGCCAACCGAGTTTGACACGCTGACGGTGTATAAACACAACTACATACCGGAACGGTTGATAGCAAAGGAGATGAAAGACACCACCGCTCTCATACCATCTGGTTCGGCCATAAGCGAAGTGACCGTGTGGGGCAAGAACAACATCAACAAGAATGTCAGGGAAGGCCTTGCAGACCAACCATTACCCAATCCGTCTAACGCCGCCATAACGTATAGTTTCGACTTCGCCAACATCATAGACCGACGCGGCAGGCGCGACAAGAAGCACTTGAAATCGGTGAGACGGAAGTTCCAGGAGATGGATGTCACGGGAGACCCAATAGTGGACGCTTACAACAGGGCCATAGAGGAGAAACGCCTTGAAGCGGAGAAAAAAGAAAAAGAGGAAACACAAGTAAAAAAGGAAGAATAAGCAACAGCCATAAGAGACATGATTGATTACGACAAGATAAGCGACAAGCGCATAGCGGTGCTGCTCAGTGGCGGCGTGGACTCCTCTGTGGTGGTCTACGAGTTCGCCTCGCGTGGACTCCACCCCGACTGCTTCTACATAAAGATTGGCCCAGAAGAAAAGGAGGAATGGGACTGCAGCTCCGAGGAGGACTTGGAGATGGCCACCGCCGTGGCGGCGCGATACGGCTGCAAGTTGCAGGTAGTGGACTGCCACAAGGAGTATTGGTCGAAAGTGACCCGTTACACCATGGAGAAGGTCAAGGCAGGTCTCACGCCAAACCCAGACGTGATGTGCAACAGGCTGATAAAGTTCGGAGCGTTCGACGAGAAGATGGGGCGCGACTACGACTTGATAGCCACTGGCCACTACGCGCAGACAGAGTGGATCGACGGCAAAAAATGGCTGACGACAAGTCCAGACCCCGTGAAAGACCAGACCGACTTCCTCGCGCAGATATACCAATGGCAACTGAAGAAGGCCATATTCCCCATTGGCCACTACGTGAAAAACGAGGTGAGGGAGATAGCGGAACGCGAGCACCTGATCAACGCCAAGCGCAAGGACTCGCAAGGCATCTGCTTCCTCGGCAACATCAACTACGACGAATACATACGCCGCTATGTCGGCGAGAAGACGGGCGACGTGATAGAACTGGAGACCGGCAAGAAGATAGGCGAGCACAAGGGCCACTGGTTTCACACCATTGGCCAGCGCAAGGGCCTCGGTCTTGGTGGCGGGCCATGGTTTGTGGTTAAGAAAGACGCGGAGAGGAACATTCTCTATGTCAGCCACGGCTACGACCCCCAGACGGCTTACAAGAGCGTGTTCACCATACATGGCTTCGAATTCCTGACGGAGGGCGTGTCATCGCTGCCCGAACACGTCACGTTTAAGATACGCCACACACCCGACTGCCACACGGCAAGCGTGGAAACGACTTCCGAGGGATTTATCATACACAGCAAAGACCCAATACACGGAGTGGCACCAGGACAGTTTTGCGTGGTCTACGATGCCGACCACCACAAATGCTATGGCTCTGGAGAGATAACATTATAACAAATGGCAAGGGCGGCTTTCGTAGCCGCCCATAGCCAATGAAAAAACAAAAAAACATGGAAAAAGACCATACAGCCCTGCGCCTGGGCGACTACAACACGCTCACCGTGACACGTCTCGCCCAGCGCGACAATCCGCACTCCACAGGCGGCAAGGAGACCTTCGGCGTGTTTCTCGACGGAGGGCGCGAAGGCGAAATACTCATGCCAAAGAAATACGTGCCCGAGAATACCAAGGTGGGCGACGAGGTGAGATGCTTCGTCTATCTCGACCAAGAGGAGCGGCTCATAGCGACCACGGAGACACCAATAGCCAAGGTGGGCGACTTCGCGTGCCTCGACTGCACATGGGTGAACCAATACGGAGCCTTCCTGAACTGGGGCTTGATGAAAGACCTCTTCTGCCCATTCCGCGAGCAGAAGAAGAAAATGGAGATGGGAGAGCCTTACATAGTCTATATCCATGTAGACGACGAGAGCTACCGCATTGTGGCAACGGCAAAGGTTGACAAGTATATAGTGCCTGCCAAGGACAGCCAACTGAAAGAGAGGCAGAAGGTGAAACTGCTGGTGTGGCAGAAAACAGACCTCGGGTTCAAGGTCATCGTCAACAACCGCTACCAAGGTCTCATCTACCTCGACCAAATATTCCAACACGTGCAGACAGGCGACCTAATCGACGGCTACGTGGAGAAGGTGCGGCCCGACGGCAAGCTCGACATCATGCTCCAGCCCACCGGCAGACGGCAAACTCTCGGCTTTGCCGACACCCTGCTCGAATGGATCAAGGCCCATGACGGCTTTTGCCCATTTGGAGACAAGAGCGCACCCGATGACATCAAGCGCACGTTCCAAGTGAGCAAAAAAGTTTTCAAGAAAGCCGTGGGCGACCTCTACAAGCGGCATGTCATCACCATCACAGACCAAGGGTTGCGACTAAACGCCAAAGAGGGGCGGCCATCATAGACTGCACCACCTCGCCACGGTCGAGAATGCCACGCACCTCATCGGCGGTGAGGAAATAAACGTCAATGTCCTCGGTGGCATCAAAATGCTGTTCGCCCTCGCGTTCCACCCCACGTGCAAGGAACGTGTGGGCGATGTTGTTGTTCGTGCCTGGGTTTGGGCTAAGCTCCATGAACGGTTCCCACACGCCGCCGCCAAAACCCGTCTCCTCCATGAGCTCGCGTCGCGCCGCCGCAAGCGGCTCCTCGCCATTCTCTATCACTCCGGCCGGTATCTCCCATGCCACACAGTCCAAGCCATGACGATATTGCCGCTCAAAGATATAGCGGTCATCACTTGTCGTGGCAATAACGTTAATCCAGTTGGGGTATTCAAGAGACCAGTAGTCGTCCTTGACACGTCCGTCGGGCAACAACAGTTTGTCTTTTCTCACCGTCATCCACGGTTCTTTCACAACATACTCCGACGAAAGCGTCTTCCATCTCATCTCATCGTCGGAGCGTTTCAGTTTTATAGACATCTTATTTTATTATTAATGATTCAACGATGTTGCTATTCCGCCACGGGAATGCAATGCGAATCCTTGATTTCGCCTATCACGATGATACTGTGAAGGCTACCTATGCAATCTATGTTGCCCAAAGTGTTGAGCATGAAGTTTTGATAAGCTTTCATGTCACGCGCGTATACCTTTATCAAGAAATCATAGTCGCCAGTGGTATTATAGCATTCGGTCACTTGGTCTATGGTCTGCACGGTGTCCATGAATTGCTGTATCAGGTCGTGAGTATGCTGTTTCAAGCGGATATTGCAAAGCACTATGACATGATTACCCAACTTATGATGGTCTACCACGGCTGAATACCGCTTGATATACCCTTCACGCTCCAAACGCTTCTGACGCTCGAATGTCGGTGATGGTGACAAATGAACCCTGGCCGCCAATTCCTTTATCGTCATCCGCGAATTCTGTTGCAACAACCTCAACAACTTAATGTCTATTTCATCAAGAGTCTCTTGTGTAGCCATTTCTTTCTTTTTTATATTTGTGGAATATTATTCTACGCACAATGGTTATTCTTTGCAAAATTAGCATATTTTCCCGAACCACGAAGAATATTTGGACGAAAAAAAACTTCCTTTTAACTTTGCATCCAGAATAAGGATGTCGACGAAACATAATCAATGTTGACACTAAATAATAACATATAAATTAAAGGAAAAGACATGAGCAATCAAGGCAAGCAATTCAGAGCAGACGTAGTGGGCAGTTTTCTTCGTCCCGCAGAGTTGAAAGAGGCAAGGGCAAAATTTGCCGAGGGAAAGATTTCCGCCAAGGAACTTCGCGAAGTGGAAGACCGTCTCATCACCGACCTCATCGCCAAGCAGAAAGCACACGGCTTACATTTTATCACCGATGGCGAATTCAGGCGCAGTTATTGGCACCTCGACTTCATGTGGGGATTCAACGGCGTGGAGCACATCGAGCTGGAGCATGGCTATCAGTTCCATGGCGAGGAGACCACGAAAGGCTCATTGCGACTCACGGGCAAGATCTCGGGGGAGAACCATCCATTCATCAATGACTTCAAGTTCGTGAAACAATTCGAGGAAGACGGAATAGAGGCAAAACAAACAATTCCCGCTCCAGCTCAGTTCCTCGCAGAGTTGTTCCGTGGCAAGAACGGTGAGAACACACGCAAGTTCTATCCCAACACCGAAGAACTGATAAGAGACATCGCAAAGGCATACGCCACGTTTTTCAGGGAAATATTCGAAGCCGGATGCCGCACCGTACAACTTGACGACTGCACCTGGGGCATGATCGTGGACGATGACTTCTGGAAGTCGATGGCTGGAGCAGGCTTCACCCTCGAGCATGAGGCGCTGCAATACTTGAAAGTGAACAATCTCGCCATTGAAGGCAAGCCAGACGGATTGACCATCAATACCCATGTATGCCGTGGCAATTACCATTCGTGCTATGCTTCAAAAGGCGCATACGACCCCATAGCTCCATATCTTTTTGCCAAAGAGAACGTGAGCTCCTACTATCTGGAATATGACGACGAACGCTCTGGCAGCTTTGAGCCATTGAAATATGTGTCAGGAGACAAAAAGGTGGTTCTGGGACTTATTACCACTAAGTCTCCATTGTTGGAAAATCCCGGCGATGTAATAGCGCGCATCAAGGAGGCAGAGAAATACATTCCGCTCGACCGCCTCTACCTCAGTCCACAATGCGGCTTCGCCTCATGCGAGATTGGCAACAAGCTCACGGAGAAAGAGCAATGGGCAAAAGTTGACCTTGTAGTGAAAATAGCAAAAGAAGTTTGGGGATAAAGGTATAAGAAATGGGGCGTGTCGTTATGGCACGTCCCATTTTCTCATATCTCATCCAACGCCAATCCTGTGGCCTGAGCAATTTGCTCCTTGGTCAATCCCATTGCCTTCATCTGTTGGGCTATCTCCATTGAACGCTCAGAACGACCCTTAGCAAGACCCTCGGAACGACCCTTAGCAAGACCCTCGGAACGACCCTTAGCAAGACCCTCGGCAAGTCCCTTGGCAAGTCCTTTGGCAAGTCCTTTGGCAAGTCCCATATCCATGCCCTCCTCATAACCTTCGTCACGACTTGTGTCGAAAAGGCTCTTCATATGCCTCACCGACTCCATATGGCGATAATAAGCCTGCTTGTCCTTATCGGAAAGAGCATCTACCCGCAAGCGTTCACGAGCCTCTGGCAAACCTGCCGCCTTAGCCTTGGCACTTATATTACCAGTCTTAAGGAACTCTATCCACTCGTCAAGTGGAGTCGTTGCCACTTTGTCAAAGTCGTTCACTCTTAGCACATAATACTCTGGAAACAAATCGCTCGCCGCTTTTCTTTTCAGCAAGTCTGGCTCTTTGTTGCCAAAAAACTTCTCATTTTGGCGTACCGACAATTTCAAGGTGTCGTGTGGCTGGTGAAGCCCGACAAACTCCGTCTTTCCATGGTAAACATAATCTTTGCCCTGACCAAGCTCAAAATAAACTATGTTGATCGAGTACACCTTACGCACCTCTTCGTAGGGCTTCCCTAAACCTATGTACTCGGTGATAGCTTTAGACACACCATAGAGCATACGGTGAAAATAAGAAAGCTCACGACTGTTTTGCACTTCTATGATACAAAGCTCGCCATCCTCGCTTTCCGCCAGGATGTCCACTCGGTTGTATTTATCTTCCTCGTCCTCTTGGTTGCCTTCACTCTCCAAGAAACGATGTATCTTGAAACTCTTGCCCAATAGCGAAGCCAAAAAGCCTTCTAAGACAACATAGTTTGCCTTATCGCGAAGCAAGCGTTTCATTGCCCAATCGAATCGTATGTAATTATCCTGCATAGTTGTTTTATCTTTTACGCGCAATAACTTTGAGGCTGTAAATCTACTATTTTCCCACGAGACCACCAAACAAATATCTGCTAAATATTTACGAATTA
>ERZ808240.5477-NODE-5477-length-10309-cov-3.714063_pt1 | contig 10309 bp, 8 predicted proteins | sample MGYA00521084_ERZ808240 | MGnify/ENA primary metagenome ERZ808240 (study PRJEB31516, sample SAMN03275571) | gut metagenome | biome: mammalia-associated habitat; material: feces | host: Papio cynocephalus | place: Kenya | collected 2012-08-06 ... | reverse complement strand
ATTAAGTGAAAGATGCCTGCCGGGGAGAACATAATGCAGGCGGAAAAGAGGAGAGGACGTATGAAGCATGCCGAACTGGATGAAATCGATCTTGCCATATTGAATCATTTGCAGAAAAATGCACGAATCACATTGAAGGAGCTGGGACAGGAAATCTGTCTGTCATCACCGGCACTGTCTGCACGCATTGAAAAACTGGAAAAGAGCGGGTACATTCTGGGGTATCAGGCGCAGATCAATCCGGTGAGCCTCGGGCTTTACACCAAGGCATTCATCAGCCTGGAGGTGGCGCCTGTGCAGAAAAAGGAGTTTTATCCTTATATAAAGAAGTGCAAAAATGTGATCGAGTGCAACTGCGTGACCGGCGACTATTCCATGCTGCTGGAGGTTTTGTTTGAAAACACCATGGAACTCGACCGTTTTATCGGGGAATTACAGTATTTTGGGCGGACAAAGACGCTGATTGTTTTCTCTACTTCTGTAGAACATCGCGGTGTGGAGCTCTAGGGTGTATTTTGGGCGCAAAAACCGCAAAGAAATCAAAAAAAAGCTAGTATTTTCCTATCTTGTATGTTATAATCCTTAAATGACTGTGATAGTCGTAGTACGCCCTTTTTTCCGAAAGACAGGCAGAAACCCTTGAAAAAGGGGCTGCAGGCGACTGGCGTGACGAATGTCATGCGATGGACGGAAGATGTACATGATATTTCATATATATTAAGGAGGAAGATAGTTACAATGAGTGTACAGGTAGAAAACTTAGAAAAGAATATGGCGAAGCTTACCATTGAAGTGGCTGCCGAAGAAGTAGAGAAAGCAATCCAGGCTGCTTACCTGAAAGAAAAAGGCAAGATCAGCATGCCTGGTTTCCGTAAAGGTAAAGTTCCAAGAAAGATGATCGAGAAGATGTACGGTGAGGCAGTGTTCTATGAGGACGCAGCAAACACCCTGATCCAGGAGAACTATCCTGCAGCGGTAGAGGAGAGCGGTGTTGACATCGTATCCAGACCGACCATCGACGTGGTACAGATCGAGTCCGGCAAGCCTTTCATCTTCACAGCAGAGGTTGCCGTAAGACCGGAAGTAAAGCTTGGCAAGTATCTTGGTGTTCAGGTAACCAAGATCGATACCTCCGTATCTGACGAAGAGGTAGAGGCAGCAGTTGAGAAAGAGAGAAACAACAACGCAAGAACCGTTACCGTTACAGACAGACCGATTGCAAACGGCGATACCGCAGTGATCGACTTTGAGGGATTTGTAGACGGCGTTGCATTTGAGGGCGGCAAGGGCGAGAATCATCCGCTTGAGATCGGTTCCCATTCCTTCATCGATACCTTTGAGGATCAGCTCGTAGGCAAGAATGCCGGCGACGAAGTAGAAGTAAACGTAACCTTCCCGGAGAAGTATCAGGCAGCAGATCTTGCCGGAAAGCCGGCAATGTTCAAGGTTAAGATCCACGAAGTAAAGTGCAAGGAGCTTCCGGAGCTGAACGATGAGTTCGCACAGGATGTATCCGAGTTCGATACCTTAGAGGAGTACAAGGCTGACGTTAAGAAGCACCTTGAGGTAGAGAAGGAGAACGAGGCCAAGAAGACCAAGGAGGACGAGGCAATCCAGAAGATCATTGACAAGTCCACCATGGAGATTCCTGAGGCAATGATCGAGACACAGTGTGAGAACATGGTCAATGAATTTGCTCAGAGACTGGCACAGAGCGGTCTTTCCATGGAGCAGTACATGCAGTTCTCCGGTCTGACACTTGACAAGTTAAAAGAGCAGGTTCGCCCGGAAGCTGAGACACGTATCAAGAGCAGCCTGGTATTAGAGCAGATTGCAAAGGATGAGAACATCGAAGTAACCGATGAAGAGATCAATGCTGAGATTGAGAAGATGGCAGCGCAGTACGGTATGGAAGCTGACAAGCTCAAGGAGTACATCGGCGACAACGAGAAGGAAGCCATGAAGAGAGACCTTGCAGTGACCAAGGCCGTAGATCTGATCATGGAGAACGTGAAGGAGAGAGCGAAAGCAAAATCCAAGAAAGAAAAAGAAGCAGAAGAGAAAGAGGGAACAGAGGAGTAATTCCCCTGTCAGTTCTTATTGCAAAACAGACAGACTGGCTCTATTGGGCCGGTCTGTTTAAGCTTATAAGTAATTATTAAAAAAGTATAAAATGGAGGATCGAATATGAGTTTAGTACCTTATGTCGTAGAGCAGACCAGCCGCGGAGAACGCAATTATGATATTTATTCCCGCCTGTTAAAAGATCGTATTATTTTCCTTGGAGAGGAAGTTAATGAGACAACGGCAAGCCTTGTTGTGGCACAGCTCCTGTTTTTGGAGTCGGAAGATCCGAACAAGGATATTCAGCTTTACATCAACTCCCCGGGCGGTATGGTGACAGCGGGTATGGCAATTTACGATACGATGCAGTACATCAAGTGTGATGTGTCCACAATCTGTATCGGACTTGCAGCAAGCATGGGCGCCTTCCTGCTTGCAGGAGGAACAAAGGGCAAGCGCTACGCACTTCCGAATGCGGAGGTCATGATCCATCAGCCGTCCGGCGGAGCCAAAGGACAGGCGACGGAGATCCAGATCGCAGCAGAGAACATTTTAAAGACCAAGAAAAAGTTAAATGAAATCCTCGCTGCCAACACCGGTAAGCCGTACGATGTAATTGCTGCCGATACCGAGCGCGATTACTACATGTCTGCCGAGGAGGCGAAAGCATACGGACTGATCGATGATGTCATCATCCGCAAGGACGCCAAGAAGGAAGAAAGCAAATAGGACCTGATTTTGACAGGAAGTAAGATAGAACATGGAGAATAGTTAGAATGGCAGGAAGAAGTGACGATGAGATCCGCTGCTCCTTTTGCGGGAAATCTCAGGGACAGGTGCGCAAGCTGATCGCAGGACCGAAAGGGGCATACATCTGCGATGAGTGCGTGGACATCTGCGCGGAGATTATTGAGGAAGAGTTTGAGAACGAGGAAGAGACCAACAACGCAGAAGAGACCGAGCAGATCAATCTTTTAAAACCGGAAGAATTAAAAGCGTTTCTGGACGATTATGTGATCGGACAGGATCAGGCGAAAAAAGTTCTTTCCGTTGCAGTATATAATCATTACAAGAGAATCATGGCAGGGGACGATCTGGGTGTGGAACTGCAGAAGAGCAATATCCTGATGCTTGGTCCGACCGGTTCCGGTAAGACACTGTTAGCGCAGACGCTGGCGCGTGTCTTAAATGTGCCGTTTGCGATCGCAGATGCCACGACGTTGACAGAGGCAGGTTATGTCGGTGAAGATGTAGAGAATATTCTCTTAAAGATTATTCAGGCGGCAGATTACAACATCGAGCGTGCACAGCACGGTATCATCTATATTGACGAGATCGATAAGATCTCCAAGAAGTCCGAGAACGTGTCCATTACGAGAGATGTATCCGGCGAGGGTGTACAGCAGGCGCTGCTTAAGATCCTGGAGGGAACGATTGCATCGGTACCGCCGCAGGGAGGCAGAAAGCATCCGCAGCAGGAACTGATCCAGATCGATACGACGAACATTCTGTTTATCTGCGGAGGAGCATTTGACGGACTCGAGAAGATCATTGAGACGCGTATGGATCAGAAAGCGATCGGTTTCAATGCAGACATCAAGTCAAAGAATGAGTACAATATCGGCGACGTGTTAAAACATGCGCTGCCTCAGGATTTTGTAAAGTTTGGTCTGATTCCGGAGTTTATCGGCCGTGTGCCGGTGACGGTATCTTTGGATATGTTAGACCGCGACGCCCTGATCCGCATCTTAAAAGAGCCGAAGAATGCGCTGACCAGACAGTACGAGAAGCTGTTTGAACTGGATGGCGTGAAGCTTGCGTTTGACGCGGACGCACTGGAGGCGATCGCTGACAAGGCGTTGGAGCGCAAGACGGGAGCGAGAGGACTGCGCGCAATTATGGAGGCTGTGACACTGGATCTGATGTACCATATTCCGTCGGATGAAAGCATTACCGAGTGTGAGATCACCAAGGATCTGGTGGAGGAGAAACTTTCCATTGAGGAGCAGAAATTAAAGACCATAGAAGAAAAATAGAGGATATGTTGGATACAGAAATCTTAAAAATACCTGCGGTTGCGCTTCGCGGGATGGTCATTCTTCCGGGAATGATCGCCCATTTTGACATCAGCCGTGACAGATCCATCCGTGCGATCGAACAGTGCATGATGGATTCCCAGAAGATTTTCCTGTCGGCGCAGAAGGATGTCGAACAGGAAGAACCGGGAGCGGACGATGTATACCATATCGGTGTGATCGCGGAAGTAAAGCAGGTAATCAAATTACAAAATAATATCGTAAGAATTCTGGTTGAGGGCATTGAGCGGGCAGAACTTTCGGCTTTTGCACAGACGGATCCCTATCTGCTGGCAGAGGTGGCGCCGTGCGTGCTGCCGGAGGAAGGACTTTCGGAAGAGGCAAAAGCAGCGATGGTGCGCAGCATACAGGAGACATACGGCAGGTATCAGACGGTAAATCCGCGTGCCGGAAAAGAATTGCTACGCCAGATCGGTACCATACAGGATCTTCCAAAGCTGATGGATCAGGTTGCGAACAATCTGCCGGTTCCTTACGAAGAAAAGCAGAAGATTCTGGAGGCAATGACACTTACGGAGCGCTATGAGGTATTGATGGCGCTCCTTTTAAAAGAGATTGAAATCACTGCCATTCAGAATGAGTTCCAGAGCAAAGTCAAAGAGCGCGTGGATAAGAATCAGAAGGAATACATACTGCGCGAGCAGATGAAGCTCATCCGGGAAGAGCTCGGCGAGGACAATACGGAATTGGATGCAGACGAGTACCAGAAAGCACTGGATACGCTGGATGCCGATCAGGAAGTGAAGAACCGCATCAAGAAGGAGATTGACCGATTCAAGAGCATCAGCGCGAATTCATCGGAGAGCGCGGTGACCCGTGGCTATATCGAGACGCTGCTGGAGCTTCCGTGGAATAAAGCGTCCGAGGACAACAAAGACCTTGTAAACGCAGAGCAGATTCTGGAGGAAGACCACTACGGTCTGGAGAAGGTCAAGGAACGTATGTTAGAGTTCCTCGCGGTGCGCAATCTGACAAGCAAGGGAGAAAGCCCGATCATCTGTCTGGTGGGGCCGCCGGGAACCGGCAAGACAAGCATTGCGCGCTCTGTGGCGCGTGCAATGGATAAGAAATACGTGCGGATCTGCCTTGGCGGTGTGCGCGACGAAGCGGAGATCCGGGGACACCGGAAGACTTACGTCGGAGCTATGCCGGGACGCCTTGTGAACGGACTGCGCAGCGCCGGTGTGAAGAATCCGCTGATGCTTCTGGACGAGATTGACAAGATGAGCAGTGACTATAAGGGAGACACCGCCTCGGCGCTGCTTGAGGTGCTGGATTCGGAACAGAATCACAAGTTCCGGGATCACTATGTGGAACTCCCGATCGACCTCTCGGAGGTGCTTTTTATTGCGACGGCGAACTCCGTACAGGGGATTCCGAGACCGCTTCTGGACCGTATGGAACTCATTGAGGTGACAAGCTACACGGAGAACGAAAAGCTTCACATTGCGAGAGAACATCTGCTGGCAAAACAGACGGAGCGCAACGGCTTGAAGGAAGATCAGTTCAAAGTCAGTGACGGAGCACTGGCGAAGATCATAAGCGGTTATACCAGAGAGGCGGGAGTCCGCGGATTAGAGCGCAGGATCGGGGAGATTGCGCGCAAGGCGGCGCGCGAGATCTACGAGGGAAAAAGCAGCAAGGTCGATGTGACGGTGCGCAATCTCGAGAAGTATCTCGGCAAGGAAAAATACAGCCAGGATATGCGCGGTGAGACCGATGAGGTCGGAATCGTGCGCGGACTTGCATGGACGAGCGTGGGCGGAGATACGCTGGAGATCGAGGTCAACGTGATGCCGGGCAAGGGCGAATTCCAACTGACCGGTCAGCTGGGCGACGTCATGAAAGAGTCGGCACAGACGGGAATCAGCTATATCCGCTCGGTCGGCGGACAGTATGACATTCCGGCGGAATTTTTCCAGAAAAATGATATTCACATCCACATCCCGGAAGGTGCGGTTCCGAAGGACGGACCGTCTGCCGGTATTACGATGGCAACGGCGATGCTCTCGGCAATTACCGGAACACCGGTGCGGGCGGATGTTGCGATGACGGGAGAGATCACGCTCCGCGGCAGGGTGCTGCCGATCGGCGGATTGAAGGAAAAGCTTCTGGCAGCCAAGAATGCCGGAGTCCGTACCGTCTGTGTGCCCAGGAAGAACGAGAAGGATGTCGAGGAAATTTCAGGTGAGATCAAAAAGGGACTGGAAATCGTCTATGTAGAGACGATGGAGCAGGTGCTTCGTGTCGCTTTTTGCGAAAAGAAGGAGTAGAACATGGTCATCAAAAATGTAAATCTTGAAATTGTCTGCGGAATTACGAGCAAGATACCGGACACGGCTTACAATGAAGTGGCATTTGCGGGAAAGTCAAACGTTGGAAAATCATCGTTGATCAATGCGCTGATGAACCGGAAAGCGCTGGCGCGGACATCTGCACAGCCGGGCAAGACGCAGACGATCAATTTCTACAATATTAACGACACCATGTATCTGGTTGACCTTCCGGGTTACGGTTACGCCAAGGCATCCGAGGAGGTGAAGGCGAAGTGGGGGAAAATGATCGAGAACTATCTTCACACCTCCAAGCGCCTGAAGGCTGTTTTTCTCCTGATTGATATCCGGCATGATCCGTCTGCCAACGACCGGATGATGTACGAGTGGATGGTGTATCAGGGATTTGCCCCGATTATCATTGCGACGAAGCTGGACAAGATCAAACGAAGCCAGATTCAGAAAAATGTCAAGGCAATCCGCGAGGGACTCGGCGTGCAGCCGGGAACGACAATCATACCGTTCTCTGCGGAGACCAAGCAGGGAAGAGAGGAGATCTGGGAACTGATCGACTCGCTTGTCCTGCCGCAGGAGACGCAGGAACCCGGATAAAGTCATGGCAGAAGGTTGGACGGAATGAATCCGACGAATTTGGCAAAGAAAACCGAGGTATTATAAAACAGGGCGGGGATCGCACATACAAAAGAAAAACGTGTGTGCAGTTCCCGCTTTTTGTGTTTTTGCACGGCAAACTTTAGCGCTTCCGTGACAAGTTGACCATTGCGCACGGCAGAGGGTTCGTGATAAAATAAAATCGGTAAAATTTTTTGGTGTATACAGGGAAAAGGGATTACGAATACGCGCATAAAAGCGTTGGAGGATGATAAAAATGAAGAAAAAGAAGATCGTTATCGCACTGGGACATGACGCACTGGGAACGACGCTGCCGGAGCAGAAGGAAGCTACGAAGCGCACGGCAAAAGCGGTTGCAGATTTTATCCGTGAGGACTATCAGGTGGTCATCACACACAGCAACGGTCCGCAGGTCGGCATGATTCACACGGCGATGAATGAGTTCTGCCGTCTGTATCCGGAATACACGGCTACTCCGATGTCTGTCTGCTCTGCGATGAGCCAGGGATATATCGGATATGATCTGCAGAATGCCATTCGTGCAGAGCTTCTGAACAGAGGCATCTACAAGACGGTATCTACGATTCTGACACAGGTGGTGGTTGATCCGTACGATGAGGCATTCTACAAGCCGAGCAAGATCATTGGCCGTGTCATGACCGAGGAAGAAGCAGAGGCGGAGGAGAAGAAGGGCAACCATGTGACAAAGGTGGCAGATGGCTACCGCCGTATTGTGGCAGCGCCGAAGCCGGTTGACATCGTGGAGATGGATGCGATCCGCGCACTGACAGATGCGGATCAGATCGTTGTTGCCTGCGGAGGAGGCGGTATACCGGTTCTTTCCCAGGACAATCATTTAAAGGGAGCAAGTGCGGTGATCGAGAAGGATCTGGCAGCCGGAAAGCTCGCAGAGCTTCTGGAGGCAGATATGCTCGTGATCTTAACAAGCGTAGACAATGTGTGCCTGGATTACGGCACAGAGAATGAGCGCCCGCTGAATTCCTTGACGGTGGCGGAAGCAAAGAAATATATGGAGCAGGGACAGTTCGGCGAGGGGAATATGCAGCCGAAGATTCAGGCTGCGATCGACTTTATCGGTGATTCGGCGATCCGCTCCGTACTGATTACAAAGCTTCATAAGGATGGAAGCCAGGTAACTCCGGGCATGGGCACCATGATTACAAAATAAAGTGACAGAATAGAAAGAGGAAGACTATGTTTAGAAAGACAAAAATTGTATGTACGTTAGGTCCGTCGACGGATGATGAGAATGTGATGCGCAGCCTGATCGAGGAAGGCATGAATGTGGCGCGCTTTAACTTTTCACATGGAGGACACGAGGAGCAGTTTGGAAGACTTACGATGCTTCGTAAGCTGCGCGAGGAGATGAAGCGTCCGGTGGCGGCTCTGTTGGATACAAAGGGACCGGAGATTCGCCTGAAAGAGTTTGCGAGCGGCAAGGTGGAACTGAAGAACGGACAGACATTTACTCTGACGACAGAGGACATTGTGGGTGATGAAAGCCGTGTGGCGATCACGTACAAGGAGCTGCCGGACGATGTAAAGCCGGGAGATACCATTCTGATCGATGACGGACTGATCGGTCTGGAAGTCAAGAAGATTCAGAAAGTATCCGGAGCAAAGGCAGACGCAGAGGGTAAAGTGCCGATGGATATTGTCTGTACCGTTATGAACGGCGGTATGGTTTCCAATAAAAAAGGTGTGAATGTTCCGAATGTGGATCTTTCCATGCCGTATATCAGCGAGAAAGACTACGGTGATATCGTATTTGCTGTGGAGAACGACTATGATTTCATCGCTGCCTCTTTCGTGCGCTGTGCGGATGATGTGCTTGCCATCCGCAAGATTCTCGAGGAAAAAGGCGGCGAAGATATTCACATCATCGCAAAGATTGAGAACATGCAGGGCGTGCAGAACATTGATGAGATCATCCGCGTCTCCGACGGAATCATGGTTGCCCGCGGAGATATGGGTGTAGAGATTCCGCTTGAGGATGTCCCGGTTATCCAGAAGATGATTATCAAGAAAGTCAGTGGCGCCGGAAAAGTGGTTATCACGGCGACCCAGATGTTAGATTCCATGATGAAGCATCCGCGCCCGACCCGTGCGGAGGCGACAGATGTTGCGAATGCGATCTATGACGGAACGAGTGCGATTATGCTTTCCGGGGAGACGGCTGCCGGCCAGTATCCGATTGAGGCATTGAAGACGATGGTTCGTATCGCGGTTCGTACCGAATGTGATATCAACTATCTGCAGCGGTTCAAGGATCGCAAAAACATGAGCAGTCCGGATGTGACGAACGCGATTTCCCATGCAACCTGTACGATGGCGGCTGATCTCAATGCAGCAGCAATTCTGGCAGTTTCCAAGTCCGGCCGCACGGCGCGCATGATCTCCAAGTACCGCCCGTACTCTCCGATCATAGGCGCGTGCCTGACCCAGAGAGTATATCGTCAGCTCGGACTTTCCTGGGGTGTTGCACCGCTGCTTCTTGAGCAGAAAAACAAGGCGGAAGAACTGTTTGACTATGCGGTGGATACCGCAGAGGCGGCAGGATTGATCAGCAAGGGAGACGTGGTTGTTCTGACAGCCGGCGTACCGCTTGGCGTATCCGGAACGACCAATCTCATCAAGGTGCAGGTGGCAGGACATATCCTGGTAAAAGGAAAAGGAGTCGCAGGCAAGAAGATTGCAGCAAACCTGTGCGTCTGCCACAGCGAGGAAGATCTTGCCAACTTCAAAGAAGGAGACATCATTGTAGCTGCCGATACGAACAATCACATGATGGAGCAGATGCGTCAGGCATCCGGTCTGATCGTGGAGGCAGACAGCGACAGCTGCCATGCGGCGATCGCAGGACTCAGCCTGGATATTCCGGTGCTGATCGGCGCGAAGAACGCACTGGCGGTGCTTAAGTCCAGTGCTTATGTGGAGCTTGACAGTGAAAACGGAGTTGTGACAGCGATCTAAGCGATAGTGAATATGCGAAAATGGCCTCACGCGGTTCTTCCAGGGGAAGAGCGCGTGAGGCTTTTTTTAAAAGGAACTGCCGCAATAAGCATAGCCCCCTTTTGGGTGATAAGTAATATTACAGGAATACTAGAGAATAAAAAGTTCCAGAATAAACAGACGGCGGCAAATCCTTTGAAGCAAAATTCACGTATTTCTTCCATGCCGTGGCTGGCATCGAATTCCGTGTCTTGGCCACGTTTGGACACA
>ERZ808240.5476-NODE-5476-length-10310-cov-29.932813_pt1 | contig 10310 bp, 5 predicted proteins | sample MGYA00521084_ERZ808240 | MGnify/ENA primary metagenome ERZ808240 (study PRJEB31516, sample SAMN03275571) | gut metagenome | biome: mammalia-associated habitat; material: feces | host: Papio cynocephalus | place: Kenya | collected 2012-08-06 ... | reverse complement strand
AAGTCTATGGGCGTTTCTGATGTCACTTGATTTCTTTCCAGTCGATGAGTCCTTTGCCCATGCTGTCGAGTTCTACGGCGAGGGCAATGACCTTTCTGCCATCGGCTTGGAATGGTTGGGTATAATCTCTGTCGTTTATTTGGCTCTCGGCAGCCTTCATTCCTCCATTGTTGGATAGTTTCAGCTCCAATACATAGATGATACGGCGTGTATAGATTACTATGTCGATTCTGCCAGTGGAAATCATTCGTTCCACTTCCACCTTGAAACCAATGGCGTTGAATATCGTACTGATGATGAGACGATAACGCTCTTCCATATCCATACATTCCAGCTTTTTGTTGCTGTATGGTACATCAGCTATCAAAGACTTTAATGCCTTTTTGGCACCTTCCAGGTCTCCCCTTTGAGAGGCTAACATCAACTGGCTTTGCGCGGTGATGGCTTGCGCGTTGGTCTTCATGGTCAGGGCTGGAACCACGACTTTATAAAGTGCTTGTCTTACCTCATGGTTTGGGATTCCGAGGAGATAAACACCATCCTCATAGCCTTTGATGGTAAGATAGCCAGACTGGTAGAGGAATAGTTCAGAACCTCCACCTGTAACATCTGAAGTCTCAATGGTAACTCTGTCAAGGCAACAGTTGTCGAAATCAGACACATGTATCTCCATGTCATCCACGAATTTAGGCAACATAGATGTGGCGCCAGATGCAGCCCAATAACTCTGTAGGTCGCTGTCTGACAATGCATTGAGGAGGCTGAACGGATTGAAAATATCTACCATGTTCCTGCGGCTGAAATGATAGCCGTCGTAGTATGCTTTGAGTTGCTGGATGGTTTCCTCTACAGTCCAATCGTTTATTTCGCCCATCTTTTCAATCTCTGGCATGAAATTGTTTACCACTTCGTCTTTGGTAATGCCGCAGATGGCAGCAAACTGAGGGTCGAAGCTGATGTTGGTCAAGTTGTTGAGCACAGAGAACAGAGAGATTTGTGTGAATTTGGTTATGCCCGTGATGAAGACGAATTTCTCAAATTCATCGTCCGCTTTCAGAATGGCAAAGACGGATTTGTAGATAGCGGTGCATGCATCATGCTCGGGAGTTTTCCAAGAGTGTTGCAATGGCGAGTCGTATTCATCTATGAGGATGACAACCTGTAGCCCTGTCTGTTTGCAGGCTGTTTGTATGATGTTGTCAAAGCGGTCGGCCAAAGAATCTTCTGATGCAGGAGTTATGCCATATTCTTTCTCGTATCGGCTGAAAGTGTTGTTTAGATAGGAATTAAGGGATGCAGCTTCTGCTCCACCTCTGCTCATGTCGAGTCGAATGACAGGATACTTTTTCCATTCCTTTTCTAGTTGCATGATTTTCAATCCTTCGAAAAGCTCCTTCTTTCCCTCGAAATAGGTCTGGATGGTATCCACGAGTAGTGACTTACCGAAGCGACGTGGGCGGCTCAGGTAATTGTATTTTTTTCCGCTATTGGCAAGTTCCCAAACTAGGTCTGTCTTGTCAATGTATAGAAGTCCTTTCTTTCTGATTTCTGTGAAAGACTGAATGCCTAATGGCAATATTCTATTTGTATTTTCTGTCATAACTCAAAGTGTATTAAATCTCTTCGCAAACCACCATCTCTGTGCCTTTATATACTACAATAATCTTGTGCAACTGTGTGGTCTTGATGGCTGATGTCACCACTTCACTCTCAGCGTAGCGGTTTACTTGGGCGATGGCATCCTCACGTAGTTGCTGCATATGGGCATCGGTCTCCTTCGACTTGGCATACTTCTGATGGTCGCGCTGTGACGAATACTTGTGTAGGCAGTCGGCGATGTATTGGAAATATGGCTTCCATTTGCCTTCGTATGCCAAATCACTTTCTAAGTTCCCTTTTTCGTAAGAGTCGTATTGCAGGTCGTTCTCTTTGTAGGTGTCCAGTAGATATTGGAATATCTGCTCACGTACCACTTGGTTTGGAATCACAAACTTGGTCTTGCCTTTATACTGTCCAGCTATGGTAACCATACCGAAGTAGTAGAGTAGGCTTACGAAATTGTCGGGATCTCCTATCTTTTCGGCAGGGAAACCTGTCTTTAGCTCTCCTGTCACAAAGCCATTTTGTACGAGTTGCTGGATGATGGAGGCATCGTGGGCAAATTCCTTGTCCTTGCGGATGAGCATGCGAAGCTTGTTGTAGTCGAGACGGATGTTCTCCTCTATCATATTCTTCGGCAACTTACCTCGGTTTCTGATGTAATGGTCTATGAAATAGAGCACCATGTTTGAGTTGTACATGGTTGTTTCACCGTATGCGTCTTCTGCAAAGCAATAGTTGTCGTACCATGGCTTCATGATCTCGATGAGTTCGTCTATCGTATAGTTGTGCAAGCCCAGGGTATCGGTGTAGTAAGTGAGCAAGTCACGCACCTCATCCTCTGTGAAGCCCGTCATCTCATTAAACTCATATTCCAGGGAATAGTTGGTACCGATGTTGAAACCGCTGGTCAAGTCGTCCATGGTTACAGGGCTTACACCTGTAACGAACACACGTTCCAAGGTGCTATCCGTGGCTGACTTGATGGTGTCGAAAAACTTGCGCAGATAACCTGTGCCATGAGTCTCAGCCTTGTAGCTATCGAGACATTTTGGCTCGGAGAGGATAGTATTGGTGAAATGGTCGTACTCGTCGATGAAAAGGTACACCTTTTGTCCTGTCTTCTTGCATTCCTTGCAGAGATAGTCGAGTTGCTCGGCAGCACCATCCTTCTTGTTCATCTCTTCCTTGAGGTTGGCTGGTAGATATTGGGCATAGACATCGCAAAAGTAATTGAACTCAGTGTTGCAATGCGCATCCAATCCCTTCTTGTAGTTTTCAAGATTGGCATCTATGACAGCAAAGTTGAGGGAGATGATGAGATAGGTATTGTGCTCAGGTGTCGGGTTCTCGCCGATGTAGAGTCCACCAAAAAGTTCCTCGAATCTGTCAGCCATGTTCACATCGTAGTATTGTTTGAGCATGGAGAGGGTAAGGCTCTTGCCGAAACGACGAGGGCGAATATAGAAGAAAAATTTATTCGAGTCTTCTATATCTTCGATAAATTGCGTCTTATCCACATAGTAACAATCATCCCTTCTCACAGAAACGAAGTTCATCATTCCGTAAGGGATGCGCTTGCGATAAATACGATTGCGTCTAGCAAGTCTTCTATTTGTTGTGTCACTGACCATATCCGATTCTCCTATTCTTTATTTTTCTGCAAAGATAGCATAAATATTTGGAATCCACAAAGAAAAGGCTCTTTTTTAATAATAAAAAAGGAGGAAATGTTGATAAAATGTTCTTTTTACCATCTAATATTAGCGCATTTTCATTTAGTTCTATTTTATTTCTAAAAAATGAAAATATGAGGAGTTTTGCTAACTAACTGAAAACTAGCTTGTTAAAAGAAGTGTGAGAAAAAGTCAAATCTAGCAAAATCTATGGTCGTACAACTATAGAAAAACTATCTTGCAAAAAGCAGGGATGATAGCTGTTTTAACGTCAAATCCATACTCAAAATCTTCTAGATGATGACTTGAGTATGGATGAGAAATTTTTGTACAAACTTTCAAAAAATTAGATAAACAAACTTCCTATCTGGAAGACCAGTGCCGATATTACCCATGCCAACAGCGTGGTGTAGCCTGCGGCGAAGCCTGCCCATTTCCAACTGCCTGTCTCACCCTTGATGGCGGCAATAGTTGCGATACAAGGGAAGTAGAGCAGTACGAAGAGCAAGAAGCAATAGGCGGTGAGCGTTGCCTTCGAGTCGGCCTCGGCCTCGCTATAGCCGTATGTCTTCTTCAAGTCGGAGGTCATCTGCTTCTTCAGTACCTCGTACTTGCCGTCCTCATCGTTATAGTCTTGATCGTCTGAGAAACTGTCGTTGTTACTATAGAGTACACCCATCGTTGAGGCTACAATCTCCTTGGCACCTACGCCAGATACCAAACCTACGTCGAGTTTCCAGTCGAAACCTTGTGGGGTGAAGATTGGCTCTATGGTCTTGCCTATTCTGCCGATGTAGCTCTGCTCCTGCTGTGCCTGGTTGTCAAGCTCCTCGTTGTGAGGGAAGTAGCCGAGCGCCCAGACGATGATGCTTGCCACAAGAATGATGCCTCCCATCTTCTTCAGGTATTGCTTGCCTTTCTCCCAAGTATGGCGACCTATCGCCTTCCAGGTAGGGAAGCGGTAAGGTGGCAACTCCATCACGAATGGGGTGTCCTCGCCCTTGATGACGAAAGATGCAAAGATGCGGCTCAGAATGACGGCAAGGAAGATGCCTATCAAATAGAGCGATACCATGATGAGTGAACGGTATTGCAGGGCAAAGAACGTTCCTATCACCATAATATATATAGGTAGGCGAGCCGAACAACTCATCAGTGGCAATATTAGCATGGTGATGAGGCGGGAGCGGTGGCTCTCGATGGTTCGGGTTGCCATCACGGCTGGTACGTTGCAGCCGAATCCCATAATCAGCGGAATGAACGATTTGCCGTGCAAGCCCATCTTGTGCATCAACTTGTCCATGATGAAGGCGGCACGAGCCATGTAGCCCGAATCCTCCATGTAGGAAATGAAGAAGTAGAGGATGAGAATCTGTGGCAGGAACACGATGACGGCTCCTACACCCCCGATAACACCATCCACCAACATATCCTTGACAGGTCCATCAGGCATCGTGTTGCTGATGAAGTCGCCCAACCATGCCACGCCGTCCTCAATCCATCCCTTTGGAATCTCGCCTAGTACGAAGGTGGCTGAGAACATGATGAACAAGAGGAGGATGAAGATAGGGAAGCCTACGTACTTGTTGGTGAGTACTCGGTCGATGAGGTGAGTCACCTGATAGGTGTCCTTCGCCTTACCTGTCTCGTATCCTGCCTCCTGCAAGGCGCCATGGATGAAACCATACTTGGCGTCCATGATGGCGGTCTCGCTATCTTCTTGCATCTCTTCTTTCACACGCTTGGCAGCCTCGTCGCGAGCGGCGAAGATTTCCTTCGCTGAGTTCAAATGGCTCACGTATTCCTCGGCGTGCTTGTCGTTCTCCAAGAGCTTGATGCTGAGGTATCGGGTGGAGTAGCGTTGGCGGATGCTGTCATCTACCTTCAGATACTTCTGTATATGTTCGATGCCGTGCTCTATCTCGTGTCCGTGGTTGATGTGGATATGACGGTAGTGGGCGCTAGAGTCTTCCTTGCCTTCATAGAGTTCGATGATGGTCTCAAAAAGTTTGTCGACGCCTCGACCGTTAGTGAAGACGGTAGGAATCATGGAGATTCCGAAGAGTTCGCCGAGCTTGTCGTAGTCGATATTGTCGCCACGTTTCTCGGTCTCGTCAAACATGTTGAGGGCGCAAACCATGCGGATGTGCATGTCTATCAACTGGGTGGTGAGATAGAGATTGCGCTCCAGGTTGCTGGTGTCGATGACATTGATGACGATATCAGGTGTGTGCTCGATGAGCTGCTTGCGCACATAGAGTTCCTCTGGCGAATAGGCGGAGAGGGAATAGGTGCCCGGAAGGTCAACCAGGTTGAAGTGATAGCCGTTGTAATCAGCTTCGCCCACCTTGGCATCCACGGTTACACCGCTATAGTTGCCCACACGCTCGTGTGCTCCCGAAGCGAAGTTAAACAAGGAGGTCTTGCCACAATTAGGGTTACCCACCAATGCCACATTGATGACATGGTGCAGGCGGTCTGCTTCTTGTTCGGCAAGAGCCTCGCTGCTGGCATTGCCTGTTGTTTCTTTCTTTTCTGCCACGAGCATCTTGTCGCCGAGCGCTTGCTCGTCGGCATCTTGTGAGTCTATTACTTGAGAGTTGATTACTTGTTCGTGACCTTGTTCGTCGACCTTATTGAGCTCTGCGTCATGTTTCGCCTCATCGATGGAAACCACTTCTACATGGTCTGCCTCGCTATGGCGAAGCGAAACCTCGTAACCCATAATCTTGTATTTTACGGGGTCTTGGAGAGGGGCATTGAGGAGTACATCCACACGTTTGCCCTTGATGAATCCCATCTCGATGACTCTCTTGCGGAAGCCACCGTGACCGGAAACTTTGACGATAACACCACTTTCTCCTGTTTTAAGTTCTGATAATTTCATATCTGTTTTCTTATGCTTTTGCCCTTTCTGGGCGTTTGTCTATATTATGCCTTTACCTACTAGGGTGTTGCCCTAGGCTAGGTGCTTTTGGACTTTCAGCCCGTTTTCTTTAATTGCTTTTTGCCGAGCTTTCAGCTATTTTCTTTTCAGCTGCAAAATTACTAAATAATCTTTGCAACTCGGTAGTAATGATGTTATTATATATAAAAATACCTAGAAATGATGAGAGTATCATCAAATCTAGGTATTCTTATCATTATTTATTGTGATTAAGCCTGCAAAAAACGGTCTGCAAGTTTATGCCTGCAAGTTTCTGCCGTGGCAGTTCTTAAACTTCTTGCCGCTGCCGCATGGACATGGATCGTTAGGGCGAGGCATGCGCTCGGCACGGTATGGAGTGCGGTTCACTTGGTCAGCACCCTCACGAGTATCCTGGTTGGCAGCACGTTCTTGAGCCTCACGCTCAGCGTCGATGTCAACCTTGCTCTCTACGTAGTTCTGCTGTGTGTGCTGCTCTGGGGCTGCCTCCTGTACAGGCTGCTCCTGCTCCATCACTGGAATCTGACCACGCATCAAGATGCTGGCGATACGGTCGTACATATCATTGATCATTGCATCCCAAATCTTGGCACTTTCCAACTTGAAGATCAAGAGTGGATCCTTCTGCTCGTAGCTGGCGTTCTGTACAGAGTGGCGAAGTTCGTCGAGCTTGCGGAGGTTCTCCTTCCAGTCATCGTCGATGATGTGGAGCACTACGCTCTTCTCGAATTCCTTCACTACGCTCTTAGCCTCGCTCTCGTAAGCATCCTTGAGGTTGCAAGGGATGTTGTACATGCGCTTGCCATCAGTGATTGGCACCATGATGCGCTCGTACATAGCACCCTGGTTCTCGTAAACCTGCTTGATGATAGGCATAGCGGTAGTCTGGATGCGGTCGGTCTTGCGCTTGAAGGCTGCCATCGCTTCCTGGAAGGCACGCTCTGCCAAGTCCTCACGTCTGCCGTTTTCATACTCATCCTCGTTGAATGGAATCTCCATGGCGAGAATCTTCAAGAACTCTTCCTTAGCGCCCTCGAAGTCGTTGTTGTTGACGATGTTGAGTACGCGGTCCCAGATGATGTTGGCGATATCCATACCGATACGCTCACCCATCAAGGCATGGCGACGCTTCTCGTAGATAACGGTACGCTGACGGTTCATCACGTCATCATACTCCAAGAGGTGCTTACGGATACCGAAGTTGTTCTCCTCGACCTTGCGCTGGGCACGTTCGATGCTCTTGCTGATCATCGGACTCTCGATACGCTCACCATCCTCGAAGCCTAAACGGTCCATCACCTTGGCAATACGCTCAGAAGCAAAGAGACGCATCAACTTATCCTCCAAAGATACGTAGAATACTGAAGAACCTGGGTCACCTTGACGACCGGCACGACCACGGAGCTGACGGTCAACACGACGGCTCTCATGACGCTCTGTACCGATGATGGCGAGACCACCTGCTGCCTTCACCTCTGGAGTCAACTTGATATCGGTACCACGACCAGCCATGTTGGTAGCGATGGTTACGGCACCCTTGCCATTGATGGAGCGACCTGCCTCGGCTACAATCTGAGCCTCCTGCTGGTGCAACTTGGCGTTCAATACATTATGAGGAATGTTGCGCATCTTCAACATCTTGCTCAACAACTCTGAAATCTCCACGGAAGTGGTACCTACCAAGACTGGGCGACCTGCATTACGTGTCTCCTCAATCTCGTCGATGACAGCACGATACTTCTCACGAGCAGTCTTATAGACACGGTCGTCGAGGTCCTTGCGCTGGATAGGGCGGTTGGTAGGAATCTCTACAACATCGAGTTTGTAGATGTCCCAGAACTCACCAGCCTCTGTACTAGCTGTACCAGTCATACCAGCCAACTTGTGGTACATACGGAAGTAGTTCTGCAGGGTGATGGTAGCGAAGGTCTGTGTGGCAGCCTCCACCTTGACGTGCTCCTTTGCCTCGATAGCCTGGTGCAAGCCATCGCTCCAGCGACGACCTTCCATGATACGACCTGTCTGCTCATCGACAATCTTCACCTGTCCGTCCATCACAACATACTCGTCGTTGTTGTTGAACATGGTGTAAGCCTTCAAGAGCTGCTGCAAGGTGTGAACACGTTCACTCTGTACACCGTAGTGTGCCAAGAGTTCGTCCTTCTTGTCGAGACGTTCCTGGTCGGAGAGGTCTGTGCGAGCCTCTAACTCACTCATCTCAGTAGTGATATCAGGCAAGACGAAGAGTTCCTTGTCGTTTACCTGCTTAGCCAACCAATCTGTACCCTTGTCGGTAAGGTCGGCAGAGTTCAATTTCTCATCTACCACGAAATACAAAGGCTCAACAGCCTTAGGCATCTCACGGTTGTTGTTTGCCATGTAGTACTCCTCGGTCTTCAACAAGCCAGCCTTGATACCTTCCTCGGAGAGGAACTTGATCAATGGCTTGTTCTTAGGCAGTGCCTTGTAAGAACGATAGAGGGCGAGGAAACCATCGTCGAGCAACTGCTGGTTCTTTGATTTTGTTCCCTCGGCAATCTTCTGCTTAGCCTCGGCGAGCAACTCTGTAGCCTGCTTGCGCTCTACCTCGTAAAGTTTCTCTACCAATGGCTGGTACTGCTCGAACATCTGGTCGTCGCCCTTAGGGATAGGACCTGAGATAATCAATGGAGTACGGGCATCATCGATCAACACGGAGTCAACCTCATCGACGATGGCGTAGTTGTGCTGACGCTGTACGAGGTCGGCTGGGTTAGTCGCCATGTTATCACGCAAGTAGTCGAAACCAAACTCGTTGTTGGTACCGAAGGTGATGTCTGCCATGTATGCCTTGCGACGCTCGTCAGAGTTTGGACGGTGCTTGTCGATGCAATCCACTGAGAGACCGTGGAACATATAAAGAGGTCCCATCCACTCTGAGTCACGCTTAGCCAAGTAATCGTTCACGGTTACGACGTGAACACCATTGCCAGTCAAGGCATTCAAGAAGATAGGGGTAGTACCCACGAGGGTCTTACCCTCACCAGTAGCCATCTCGGCAATCTTACCCTGGTGAAGAACAACACCACCGAAGAGCTGAACGTCGTAGTGGATCATTTCCCACTTCATATCGTTGCCGCCGGCAGTCCAATGGTTGTGATAGATAGCCTTGTCACCTTCGATGGTAACGAAGTCGTTGGCAGGGTTGGCTGCCAACTCACGGTCGAAGTCAGTGGCTGTAACCACAGTCTCCTCGTTCTCTGCGAAACGGCGAGCGGTATCCTTCACGATGGCGAATACCTGAGGCAATACCTCGTTGAGGGCAACCTCGTACTTGTCGAGTGCTTCCTTCTCCAACTTATCAATCTGGTTGAAGATACCTTCACGCTCGTCGATAGGAGTGTCCTCGATCTTAGCCTTCAAGTCAGCAATCTTAGCCTTCTCGTCCTTGGCATACTCTTGTACGTACTTCTGGAGTTCCTTTGTTTTCGCACGAAGTTCGTCGTTGCTCAAGGCGTTCATCTTAGGATACTCTGCCTTGATTTTTTCTACGATTGGCTGAATCAACTTCATATCACGAGTTGACTTGTTGCCAAACAACGACTGAAGAATTTTGTTAAAGTTCATTGTGTATATTTATTTTTATTATTATTCGATGTGATGTTTATTAGTTTGCAAATCTTTTGCAAATGAGCGCAATGAAAGTGCGCTTTCTTATTGCCGAGTGCAGCTAAAGATTCTGCAAAAATACAAAAAATATCTGTAAATCAGCAATAATTCATCAAGAAATGCCCATTTGGGGGCTATATTCCTCGATTTCTGTTACTTTTTGCCTAAAAAATATCGGGACCTCGAATAACAATGCTCCCGTATGGAGCCTTGTACTTATGCTCCTCAGCGGGGTAAAAACAAATATGTGAATGATTCTCTGTCAGAATGTCAGTGCTTTCGGCAGGTATTGTAGCCGAAAGGAAATGGTGGTGCTCTGCGATGCTTTCATCCTCGGAGGCTTGCTTGATAGCCTTGAGCACACAGAGGATGTCGTCCTCCAATGCCTTCGCCTCCGGTTGCTGGATGAATTCATCGTAGGATATATCGTTGAGCGCAAACTTCAGCGCCTGCTGATAAGT
>ERZ808240.5474-NODE-5474-length-10313-cov-7.245174_pt1 | contig 10313 bp, 10 predicted proteins | sample MGYA00521084_ERZ808240 | MGnify/ENA primary metagenome ERZ808240 (study PRJEB31516, sample SAMN03275571) | gut metagenome | biome: mammalia-associated habitat; material: feces | host: Papio cynocephalus | place: Kenya | collected 2012-08-06 ... | reverse complement strand
TGCTGAGAGCCTGGTTCAGCAGATTCTGCTGGACATCGGCGCGCCGGATCATCTGCTGGGTCATCCCTTCGTGGTGGAGGCGGTGGTGCTGTGCGTCAACGACGGCTGCTACATCAACAACATCACCTTCGGTCTCTATCCCCAGGTGGCCGCCAAGTTCGACACCACCGCCTCCCGGGTGGAGCGGGGCATTCGACACCTGGTCGAAATTGCATTTGACAGGGGAGACGTGGACGTACTCTACAGCTACTTCGGAAATACCATCAGACGAGACCGGGGCAAGCCCACCAACGGCGAGTTCATCGCCCGGATCGCCAACGTGGTGCGTCAGCAGCTGGGAGCGTAAAAAGCCGCCCGCCGATGGACAAATCGGCAAGGCGGATAGCAAAAAACCACATCCTGATTATACAGGGTTCTGAAAGGAAAATCAAGATGAATTTTAGAAGTGAGACCGTCGGCATTGACTCCGATAAGGACTATCTGCTTGACCCTCAGCAGAGGCCAGTCTATCCGGGATGCTGTGACTGCTGCGGGTATTCGATTCAGCGTGGAGACCGGTTCTATCAGCTGCCCTTATGTACAGGACTGGTTTTTTCGGTACATAAAAGTGAGCTGACCGTCTGTCAGGACTGTAAGCGGGTGATGGACAGTTCAGAGGCGGAATGGGAGGGAATCAAATATGGCGATTAACGGAGTACGTTGGTATACCGCCGCGCAGGTTGAAATTTACTTCCCGGAAGGCCATGTGTGCTGCGACCTATGCCCACTTCTGGAAACCTATGCTCGGAATCAGTGCAGGCGGACAGGGGAATATCTGATGGACACAAGGGTAACAGTGGGGTACGAGTGCCCACTGAAATTCGAAAATAAAAAGGAGGAATGACTTATCGGTATTCCAGTTCTGATTTTGGGAGAATCCGGCTCTGGCAAGTCCGCAAGCCTGCGGAATTTTGAACCTGAAAAGGTTGGTATCTTCAATATCGCAGGTAAACCGCTTCCGTTCCGGAAGAAGATGAATATTATCAGCTCCATTAAGACGGCGGAAGGCTTCCGCCGGGTGAACTACAACGACATCCTGAAGACGCTTGCGAAAGGAAAGCTGAAAACCTATGTGATCGATGATAGTCAGTATCTAATGGCCTTTGAAGAGCTTGATCGTGCCAAGGAGACCGGATACACCAAATTCACGGAAATGGCCCTGAATTTCTCCGGCCTGGTGCGGTACATCATCAATTTCCTTCCGCCGGATGTGATTGTCTATTTCCTGCATCATGTGGAGGTCACGGACAGCGGTAAGGTGAAAGCCAAAACCGTCGGAAAGATGATTGACAGCAAGCTGACTCTGGAGGGGCTGTTCTCTATCGTCCTGCTGTGCGAGGCAACTAACGAAGGACATCATTTTGTGACCCAGTCAGATGGGTACACAACGGCCAAGTCTCCCATGGGGATGTTTGACCGAGAAATTGACAATGACCTTGCTATTGTCGATACGACAATTCGAGAATACTGGAATTTAGGAGGAACACAAGAATGAAGAATGTCAATTGGGATGAGGTGCAGGAAGAAATCCGAAAGCCTGTTCCCGGCGGCTATGCTGCCAAGATCGTGAATGTGGAAGATGTGGAGGATAAAGAATACCTCCGAATCGAATGGGATTTTGCGGAAGGCGAATTCAAGGGCGTGAATCAGGAGACCTTCGACGCTTTCGGGTTCTGGCCGATTATGCTGATCCGGTCATACAAGGAGACTGCACTCCGGTTCTTCAAGGGCTTCAAGACCTGCGTGGAAGCTTCCAATCGGAACTATGTATTCCGGAATGACCCGAAGAGTCTGGTAGGGAAGTATATTGGCGTTGTTCTTGGGGAGGAAGAGTACCTGAATAAGAAGGGGGAAGTCAAGACTCGGCTCTATGTGGCCGCTGTCAGATCCGGGAAAGCAATCCGGGACGGAGACTTTACGATACCGGAGTTGAAGAAGCTGACCCCTGGCGCACAGGTCCCAGCAGCGGCAACGACGCCGAGTTATCCGACATCCGGTTCCTTTGCCCCGATTGAAGATGATGACGCGCAGCTTCCCTTTTGAGCCGTGATTCTCCATGGAAGGAGGTGGTGAAATGGTCACAGAAGAGGAGAAGGAGAACGCAGAGCTGGTATTTCTTCCACAGAAGTATGATGAGTACAGCTTCGATGACTTCCTGTCGGAAGAGCCCTACGAACGTCTGTATAGCCTCCATGGTAGTCCGTTTGTGTTTCAGACGGCAATGATGAAGATGAACGCCAGAGCCAAAGAAGTGAAGTTTTTCGGCTTCAAGGACATGGTAAAGCGATTCATGGAAACAAAGCAGTCTGAAAAGCGGGTAAATCTGGTTCCTAATCAGACGGAGTTCGATGGGCAGTACCTGGAGCTGACCTGCGGCACCTGGGAAGCTACGGATTGGGGCATTTACCGGGAAAGCACTATGGGTGGTCGGGAATACGCTTGCGCCCACCCAATCATGCCGGTGGAGCGGCTGGTAAATATCGACACCGGGGAAGTCAAAGTAAAGCTTGCCTACAAGCGTTCCGGGAAGGACAAGCAGTGGCTGACTACCATTGTCGGGAAAGATGTGATTTCCACCGCCCGAACAATCACCAGTCTGGCCTCTCAGGGTATCTCCGTCACAAGCAGCACCGCTTCTACCCTGGTGGACTACCTGAATGATATCGAGAATCTCAACTATGACATCATTCCGGAGCAGAAGTCCATAGGGCGGCTGGGATACATACCAGGAGAAGGTTTTTCCCCATATGTGGACGGGCTGGTGTTCGATGGCGATGCTTCCTTCCGGAATCTGTATGAGACGGTAAAGGAATCCGGTACTCTCACCGCCTGGATGGACGCAATTCAGGAATGCCGTCGAATGTCCGTCACGGCCAAGATCATGATTGCGGCCAGCTTCGCCGCCCCAATCCTGTCCATCGTTGGTGCCCTCCCATTCTTTGTTCACCTGTGGGGCGTGGATTCCGGCACCGGCAAAACCGTTGCCTTGATGGCCGCTGCTTCTGTTTGGGGCAATCCGGCACTGGGCAGCTATGTCCAGACCTTCAACGCTACACAGGTCGGACAGGAGCGTACAGCGGCCTTCCTGAACCATCTGCCGCTCTGTATTGACGAGTTGCAGCTGACAAAAGATAGCCGTGGCCGGTCGAATTTCGACGTGTACCAGCTTGCCCAGGGCGTAGGGCGTGCCAGGGGCAAGCGTACCGGTGGTGTCGAGATGACACCTACCTGGTCGTGCTGCTTCCTGACTACCGGAGAATCGCCCATATTTGGCGATTCCGCCGGTGCCGGTGCGGTGAACCGGGTCATTGACATCGAGTGTACCGCCGGTGACGCGGTCATTACGGACGGCCAGCGGATTTCCGGAATCCTGAAAGCAAACTATGGTTTTGCGGGCTACTCGTTTACGAAAAAGCTCTATGAATCAGAGGACACTCTGAACCAGATAAAGCTTATCTACAACGAGAACTTCAAAGACCTGCGGAAGACGGATTCCACGGAAAAGCAGGCCATGGCAGCAGCGGCTATCCTGACAGCGGACTTCTTCGCGTCGCTATGGATATTTAACGATGAAGAGAATGTGCTGACCGTTGACGAGATTGCCAAGTTCCTTGCGTCGGCGGATGCGGTGTCAGCCGGTAAGCGGGCCTACGATTGGCTTTGTGACTGGGTAGCATCGAATATCAACCATTTCTATTCCGGCGATTCCGCGCCGAACAGCGACGTGTACGGCGTTCTGGAGGGAAACCAGGTGTTTATTAACAGGGGAGTATTCAATAGGGCGTTGGCGGATGCGGGTTTTTCCGGCTCTGCCGTCCTGAGCTATCTGAAATCTAATAGCCTGATCGAAGTCAGAGGGCGCAAGTACACCAGGTGCAAAAGAGTGGGCGGTGTCCGCACAGAATGTGTCGTTATGGCCCTGCCTGGAGAGGATGATTCGGGTGAATTTGATGGAATTCCACTGTGACGCGGCACATGTGCGGAACATTGCGGAACATTTTTCAAGCCATGTTCCGCACTTTGAAGTCCGAAAGTCGTTGCGGCGCAACAACTTTTTGAAAGCGCGGAACTGCGGAACATGCGGAACACAGAAAACAATATATATAGGGGAAAAATTATTATACCCCCTAACATAGTAGGTGAATATATTTTTCTTCCTATATAGGAAAGTGTGCAAAATGTTCCGCAGTTCCGCACCTCAAAAACGCATAACTTTTAGACCCATAAACTATTTGTAAAACAAGAAGAAATATTAAATTCCGGAACATTTAGAACCAAAAAAGTGCGGAACATGATGTTCCGCATCTGTTCCGCATGTTCCGCACGGAGGCGAAAGACCATTCGACTGCGAGACTATCAGAAAGCGTGTATCAGCAAGATAGAATCTATGCCGCCGGGTGCCTACCTGGTGCAGATGCCTACCGGTTGCGGCAAGACAGCAACCTTCACCCATATCCCGAGGAAGGGACGGGTTCTGGTTCTTGCCCATCGGGAAGAGTTGGTACGACAGCCTGCAAGGTATTACGACTGCCCGGTAGGCTTCGAGATTGCGGCAGAACATAGCCACGGGGAAGAGGTGGTGATTGCTTCTGTTCAGTCCCTGGTTCGCCGCTTGGAGCGGTTCGGCCGGGACGAGTTCAGCATGATTATCACAGATGAAGCCCACCATGCTGCTGCCGGTACTTACAAGAAGATTTACGAATACTTCGAGCCGGAAAAACACATCGGCTTTACGGCCACACCCAACCGGGGCGACAAGGTGAAGCTGAACGATGTGTATTCTGAGATCATCTTTCAGCGAGACCTTCGGTGGGCCATTCAGAGCGGGTTTCTGTGTGACATCTACTGCCTGAGGGTGAATATCGGATTCGACCTGTCCAGGGTATCTGTCAGAAACGGGGACTATGCTCCCGGAGAGCTGGATGATGCCATGGAGGGGACAGCGGATGCCATCGCTCAGGCTTACAGGGAGCACGCAAAGGGCGCAACGCTCATCTTTGCGGTATCTGTCCATCAGGCGGAGGAAATCGCCGCCAGAATCCCGGGAGCCGTCGTGGTGACTGGAAAAACAAAGAACCGGGCAGACACCATCGAGCGGTTCTCCAGGCGGGAAATTCCCTGCATCGTCAACGTGATGGTATTCACGGAAGGAACGGATATCCCACTGGTGGAAACGGTCATCATTGCTCGCCCGACGAAGTCAGACAGCCTGTATAGCCAGATGGTGGGACGGGGCTTACGGCCACACCCGGAAAAAGAAAAGCTGATCCTGGTGGACTGTGTGGGCATTACAGGCAGAGCCAGCCTTTGCACGGCACCGTCTCTGCTGGGTATCTCCCTGAGTGATATTCCGCAGAAGCGGCAGAACGAAATCCAAGGGCCATGGTTCGAGCTTCCGGAACGGGCTATCCTGGCTGCTGATTGTCCGGAAAGCTGGATTCAGAATGTCAAGGTGGTAGACCTGTGGGCAAAGAGCATGTCTTACAATCTGCATAATGTGAACTGGTTCCGGATGCCGGACGGTTCTATGGTCTGCTCTTTACCGGATCGGAAGAAAATAGTTATGCCCTGCCCGGACGCACTTGGAAATGTGTGTATCTCCGGCCAGACCGTTCCCTATCAGCAGGCACTGGACAGAGCTTATTCTGCGCTAGAGACCCAATACCCGGAAGACCGCCGTATCTGGGATTTGGAGATTTCCAAGAGATGGGGCAGTAAACCGGCTACGGAAAGCCAGATTCGCCAGATTCAGAGGCGAAAGCTGGATATTGACACCTCCACATTGACCCGGCTGGAGGCCAGCAGCATTCTGACAAGGTTATTCAACGGAAAGAGGGTGCATAAATGATTCCCAACGAAAGTCAGGAACAGATATGGCTCATACAGTGGTCCCAGCAGCCTTCTGCCAGGCACCAGTATCCGGAATTGAAGCTATTATACCATGTCCCCAATGAACGCCAAGATAAACGACAGGCGGCAATTCTGAAGAAGATGGGGGTAAAGCGGGGCGTACCGGATTTGTGCCTTCCGGTTGCCCGTGGAAGATACCATGGTTTATACATCGAGATGAAGCGGTCAAGCGGCGGCGTTGTGTCGGATGACCAGCTGTGGTGGAAAGAGCAGCTGCTTGAAAACGGATATGCCTGTATAGTCTGCAAGGGCTGGGAGGCAGGAAAGGAGGCGTTGCTATGGTATCTGAATCAAAAAGCACCGGTATAGTGCTCCCCTGGGAGCAGGCGGCAATCAAGGGGCAGGAAATCCCGAAAGGGTTGGATTACCCAGACCAGATTCTGTTTATCCTTCTGCGTGACCTGTACGCCCGCTTCCGGGACGGCAAAATCGACAAGGAGACCGCTACAGCCCAGAAAAAAGCCTTCCTGGATGATTATCGGGTCTATTCCTTCAATTGGGAGAGTGGACAGCGATGGATAGAAATCATCCGTAAGACAGATATTGCCAGGGCGGAATACAGGAAAAACCGAACACTTGAAAATGCCGATAAGCTTGTTTCTGCGATCGACGGCATTGATTTTAGGAGTGAACCATAATGAACGAAACATACGATGATTTTCTTCACAGCAAAATCGAGGTAGCACCGGTCAGTGGGTTCCAGGTGCCGGAGGCGGCTCTGAATCCGGCTCTGAAGCCCCACCAAAAAGACGCTGTGCTATGGGCGGTGAAGGGCGGGCGACGTGCCCTGTTTGAATCCTTCGGCCTGGGCAAGACCGTCCAGGAGCTGGAGTGGTGCCGATTGGTTGCCCAGCACGAAGGCGGTAAGGTGCTGATCGTCCTCCCGCTTGGTGTCCGGCAGGAGTTCTGTCGGGACGCGGTGGAGCTGCTGGGCATGGAGCCTCCGGCCTATGTCCGGACAATGGCGGAAGCCGAGGCGGCTACCGGGCAAATCCTGCTGACCAACTATGAGCGGGTGCGAGACGGTGACATTGATCCTGGCCGCTTCTGCGGTGTGGCTCTGGACGAAGCCTCCGTCCTTCGTTCCTACGGCTCCAAGACCTTCCAGCAGTTCATGATTCTGTTCAAGGGGGTGCGCTATAAGCTGGTGGCCACGGCTACCCCCTCTCCGAACCGGTATAAGGAACTGATCCACTACGCCGGGTTCCTGGAGGTCATGGACACCGGGCAGGCTTTGACCCGGTTCTTCCAGCGGGACAGCACCAAAGCAAACAACCTGACCCTGTATCCACACAAGGAAGAGGAATTCTGGCTCTGGGTATCCTCCTGGGCACTGTTCCTCAGCAGTCCGGCGGATTTAGGCTATGACGCTGCTGGCTATGACCTGCCGCCCCTGGATGTACGGGTACACATGATTCAGTCCCGTATCGGTGACGTGGTGGACAAGGACGGACAGGTAAAGCTGATGCGTGAAGCCGCTGTGAGCCTCCAGGATGCCGCAAAAGAGAAACGTGAATCCGTGCTTGAGCGGGTTCGGATGGCCGGGGAGATCGTAGCCAGTGACCCGGAAGCGCATTTTCTGCTGTGGCATGACCTGGAATATGAGCGGGAGACTATCCTGAAAGAGATCCCCGGTGTAGTGGATATCTACGGCTCCATGGATTACGACGAGCGGGAAAGGCGGGTAATTGCCTTCTCTGACGGGCAGACCAGGCTCTTTGCCACGAAGAAAAGTCTTTCCGGTTCCGGGTGCAATTTCCAGAGGCATTGCCACAGGGCTATTTTCGTGGGCATTGACTACGAATTCAACGACTTCATTCAGGCGATTCACAGAATCTACCGCTTCCTGCAAAAGGAGCAGGTCATCGTCGACGTGATTTTTACGGAAGCGGAAGAACAGATATGGCGGGTACTGCTGGAGAAGTGGGAGAATCACAACAAACTGCAAGAGAAAATGCGCCAGATCGTCAAGGACTTCGGCCTGCTGGACAATGTACAGGCTGAGAGAATGGCACGGTCGATAGGAGTTGAGAGAATGGAAATCAAAGGTAAAAACTGGACGCTGGTCAATAACGACTGCGTGGATGAGGTGCGGCGGATGCCGGATAACTCTGTAGGTCTGATTCATACGTCTATCCCATTCAGCAACCATTACGAGTATACGCCCAGCTACAACGACTTTGGACACAACGAGAATACCGCCCGATTCTTTGAACAGATGGACTTCCTGACCCCGGAGCTGCTGCGGATTCTGGAGCCGGGCAGAGTAGCGGCCATTCACGTCAAAGACCGGGTACTGTTCGGGAATGTGACCGGGTACGGAATGCCCACCATGGAGCCTTTCCACGCCTTGTGCATCGACCATTACATGAAGCACGGCTTTGCCTACTTCGGAATGATTACCGTAGTGACGGACGTGGTTCGGGAAAACAACCAGACCTACCGGCTGGGTTGGACAGAGCAGTGCAAGGACGGCTCCAAGATGGGCGTAGGTTGTCCGGAGTATATCCTGCTTTTCCGGAAGCTGCCTACAGACCGCTCCAAGGCTTATGCCGATGATCGGGTGGAGAAAAACAAGGAGGACTATCCACTGAGCCAGTGGCAGCTGGACGCACACGCTTTCTGGAGATCTTCTGGCAACCGGAACCTGAACCCGGACGAGCTGTCCCGGCTGAAAATGAGCGACCGGATGCGTCGGTTCCGTGAGTATAGCAAGACCCACGTCTATGACTATGAGCAGCACGCCGCCTTATCCTATGCCATGGAGCAGCGGGACGCTATCAGCAAAGAGTTTATGACACTGCCGCCCGCCTCTACTTCCCCGGATGTTTGGGACGATATCAGCCGCATGAAGACCCTGAACACCACCCAGAGTCAGCGACGGAAGCAGCTGCATGTGTGTCCCCTTCAGCTGGATATTGTGGAGCGGATCATCAACCGGTATTCCAATCCGGGTGACCTGGTATTTGACCCATTTGCTGGGCTTGGCACGGTGCCGATGATGGCCGTCCGAATGAACCGACGGGGCTACGGCTGTGAGCTGAATCCGGGATATTTTGCCGATGCGGTGGCCTACCTCCGGGCAGAGGATGCAGAAGCGGAGCAACCGAGCCTGTTTGACATGGTGGAGTGAAGAAATGACCTACGATGAAATGAGAATCCGGCAGGCATGGCCGTATGAAGTGAAAATTGCTCATGCTAAGAAGGTAGCAGGGGAATTTATTGACAAAGTCTATGCTGGCATTACCTATGGTGGTGCAAACGGCGATAGATACAGTGCGCATAATGTACATATCAGCGTGGGCGGCCTGGATTCTATCACGCTGCTGCTATTCCTGCGGAAGTATTTCCCAGATGTGCAAATTCCGGCTATCTCCCGTTCATCTCTGGAAGATAAGAGCATTCAGAGAATCCACAAAGAACTGGGGGTTATCAGCATTCCGGGGAATAAATCCAAAGTCGGGATCATCCGAGACTATGGGTTTCCAGTAATCAGCAAATCGAAGGCTGCAAAAATTGAGAAACTCCAAAGCCAAAATGAGAAGACGACCTTCATCCATGCCATTATGACCGGCGATATGGGACAGCAGGGCAATTTTCAGCATAGTGAGAAAATCAAACTTCCGGATAAGTACCTTGAACTGTTTGGCGGGTTGTATGCAGATCATCGGCCCGATCTGCAATGTCGGTGTGCGCCATTCAAAGTATCTGCCCAGTGCTGCTATTTCCTGAAAGAACTGCCAGCCGACCGATGGGCCAAGGAGCATAGCAGCGTCCCTTTCCTTGGATTGATGGCATCTGAGGGCGGCCAACGAGAGATGGGACTGACGAAAAACGGTTGCAACTATTTCGGAAAAGAAACTGTGAGAAGCTGTCCATTTGCGGTTTTCACCAGACAGGACATTCTCCAACTTGCGTTGGATTTGGAAGTGCCGGTTCCGGAAATTTACGGGGATATTGTTCGGGATGCGGATGGAACGCTCCGGACAACCCGTGCCCAGAGAACTGGTTGCACGATGTGTGGTTTTGGCATTCACCTGGAAAAACGCCCGCATAGATTCGACCGACTGAGGGAAAACAACCCAAAAGAATGGGAATTCTGGATGTATCGCTGTGTGACAGAACCGGTAACTGGAGAACAGTATGGCTGGGGGAGAGTGCTGGACTATATCGGCGTAGAGTGGGAAAATTTGCCGAACCAGGTGGCTGGCCAAATGGAACTGAATCTTTGATTTATAGCCCGGGGCAACCCGGGCGGGAAGGAGATAACAATGAAGGTTTGTGAGACCTGCAAATGGTATGAATCCTACTGCGGCGTGTGCTGCAATGGAGAATCGGAGTGCCGAGCCGATTTCATGGACAGC